>Ga0315905_10004083_pt1 | contig 14928 bp, 10 predicted proteins | sample LakEriMetagenome_5_FD_203522 | JGI IMG/M metagenome (GOLD analysis project Ga0315905, IMG submission 203522) | Freshwater fungal communities from buoy surface, Lake Erie, Ohio, United States - Buoy 4 MA121 | ecosystem: Environmental > Aquatic > Freshwater > Lake | place: USA: Lake Erie, Ohio... | reverse complement strand
AAAGTAAAACTACTCCAGTTATTAAAAATGAATTAGAGACTCCTAGCCCAATAGACGCTAGTTGGACAGAAGAATCTATTCCAGAAGTATTTGAAGATGCTCCAATAGTGTTAGAATCACTTCCAGAAGCTCCTGTAGAAGACAAAGTTGAGGAAGTTATTGAAGCTATCCCAACAAAAAAACAAATAACAAAAGGTAAAAGTAAATCACAAAATAAACAAGTTTTAAAATAAAAAACAAACATTTATGGAATCAAAATTAACAGACAGCGAATTCGCTAAGTTGCAAGAATTAAAGAAATCAAATTCAGACATTATACTAACTCTAGGAGAGTTGAATTTTCAAAAAACAATTCTAGAGTTTCAAATAGAAGACCAATCTGAAAAGATCAAAAATCTAAAAAAAGAGGAATCAATCTTATTTGAACAATTAAGACAAAGTTATGGAAATGTTGTTGTAAACATTGAGACTGGCGAGTTGTCACCTCAAAATTTATGATGAAGTTACGATATTTATAAGTAGTAAAAACGTAAACTAAATGCCAGAAACAATAATTTCCCCAGGTGTATTCTTACAAGAGAATGACTTATCGCAAATAACTCAAGGACCTATAGAAGTAGGTGCCGTTTTAATTGGACCATGTGTATTAGGTCCTGTTGGAATTCCTACATTAGTAACATCATACACAGACTTTAGGTCTATTTTTGGTGCTACATTTCTTTCTGGAGGACTTTCTTATGAGTACCTAACTAGCTTAGCAGCATTAAATTACTTTGAACAAGGTGGACAATCTCTTTTAATAACAAGAGTAGCTTCTGGATCTTACACTGCCGCATCGGCTTCTATAGATTCTAATGTTGGAGTAACTAAAGCATCTGCTTCTTTTAGCTTAACTCCATTTGTAGCAACAGCTTCAAATGTAATAATTAATGGAATTAATGTGTATCTTTCTGGATCATCTACACAAGACGTATATAATTCAGTAACTTCTTCTATTTTATCTAACGTATTTATAAATAGTTCAGCTTCATTTGCTACTCCAAATATTGTATTAACTGCAAAAGATGCTGGCGGATTTGGAAACAATTACTATGTTATTTCTGGGTCAACTACTATAAAATACTCTGGAGGATTTAGCTCTGCATCTTTTAGTTTAGCAACATTAGGAGTAGGAACTATAATGAATAATGCTGGTAGTTCATCTGCTCTTGGAGCTTTAGCTACAGGATCTGTAAATAATGTTAGATATGAAATAACCGCAGCTAATTCTAGCTCTGGAGTATTTAGTCTTAACATTAGAAGAGGTGATGATTATGATAACTCTAAAACAATTCTAGAATCTTGGAATAACCTATCTCTTGATCCTAATCAAAATAACTTTATCTCTTATGTAATAGGAGATCAATATCAAGTTGTTTCTACAGATGAATATGGCATGCCTTATTTAGCAACTAGTGGATCTTACATGAATAAAAGCAGATATGTAAGAGTAGCATCTGTATCTAGTTATACTCCTGGATATTTTAATACCCAAGGACAAATATCTAATCAAGCTTTTACAGCGTCTTTACCTAGAGTTGGAACAGGAGCAAACGCTGGAGCATTTGGTGGCGCACTTGGAGCATTATTTGGAGCAAGCGGATCAGCATTAAACATGTTTGAAGCTATTCCATCAGTGCCTTCAATAGCAGCATCTACTAATACTCAAGGATTAATTGCAACAGATTATAATAACGCAATCAGTATTCTTTCTAATAAAGACGCGTACAAATTTAATATTATCTACGCTCCTGGATTAACTAATCAAAATGCTGCTCAACAAGTATCAAACATTCTTTCTCTTGCCTCAAACAGAGGAGACTGTATCGCAGTAGTTGACATGGTAGGATATGGTAGCTTAGTATCTACTGTAATATCTCAAGCAAGTCAATACGATAACTCTTACGCAGCAACATATTGGCCTTGGATTCAAATAAGAAGTGGTGAAACTGGAAGAATGAATTTTGTTCCTGCGTCTACTCTTATCCCAGCCGTATATGAATATAATGATAAAGTCTCTGCAGAGTGGTTTGCTCCAGCTGGTTTAAACAGAGGCGGAATCACAGTAGCAATTCAACCAGAGAGAAGACTTGGACAACCTGATAGAGATATTCTTTACCAAGGAAAAGTTAACCCAATTGCAACATTTGGTGGAGTTGGAACAGTGATATATGGTCAAAAGACTTTGCAAGCTAAATCGTCTGCTCTTGATAGAGTAAATGTTAGAAGATTGCTAATATCACTTAAAGACTACATTGGTAAAATTGGCGAAACAATTATATTTGAGCCAAACACTCAAGTAACAAGAAATAAGTTTCTTAACCAGGTTAATCCTTACTTAGAATACGTTCAACAAAGACAAGGTATCTATTCTTTCCAAGTTGTAATGGATGAATCAAATAATACACAATCATCAATAGATAGAAATCAATTAGTAGGAAGTGTATATATTCAACCAACAAGAACTGCTGAATTTATTACGCTTGAATTTAACATTCTTCCAACTGGCGCAACATTTTCTTAATAAGAATAAAAACCGAGAATGAATAACAATACAAGATTAAGAGTAAGAGTTCCAAAAGCTCTTTACGAATCAATACAAGCTCAGCTTGCAAAAAAACAACTAAGAGAAGAAAAGACACCTCCTGCACAAGCAGGAGATGACTCGTCTGCAATAGATGATAAGTTTATGAAAACTTTATCACCAGCAATAAAACTAGCTAATAGCAAGATAACCAGTCAAAAAGATTTTGCTGACTTTGTTTTAAAATTTGCTAAAGAGGTTTTATCTAATGAACAATTTGCTGGAACAACAGGAGAAAATTCTAATTATAAGAACGCAATAAAATATCTTAGCTCAGTAGCAGGAAAAATGCAATCTTCTGAAACTCCTAAAGCGCAATAAAAAATAAGTTTTTGGATATTTATAAAAGAATAAATAATAAATAAAATGCCAGTATTAGATCCAACAGAAATAATGTTTACCTCGTTTGAACCAACGGTATCAAACAGGTTCGTTATGTATATAGATGGTATTCCTTCATATATGATTAAAAAAGCTGATGCTCCTGGTATTAGTTTTACAGATGTAAAAATTGAACACATCAACCTATATCGTAAGTTAAAAGGAAAAGCGGAGTGGAGAGACATGACTCTTTCTCTTTATAACCCTATCTCTCCTTCAGGCCAACAAGCTATTATGGAGTGGGTACGTCTACATCATGAATCAGTTACTGGACGTGATGGTTATTCTGACTTTTATAAGAAAGATCTTAACTTAACTATTCTTGGACCAGTTGGAGACATTGTTTCAGAGTGGATTATTAAAGGAGCTTATATTAAAGACACAAACTTTGGAGCTTATGATTGGTCAAGCGGAGATCCTACAGAATTAAGCATGACAATAGCGATGGATTATTGCGTACTAAATTTTTAGTTTTCAATTACTAATCTAGAAAAATATAATAAAGAAAGCCTCCCTTGTGGAGGTTTTTTTATGTGAAAAATTTAATATTAGTATATTTATATATAAAAATAATAATTTATGTCAGAGCAAAAGTTTACAGCGCCAGTAGAAATCATTGATTTGCCTAGTCAAGGAAAGTTATATCCTAAAGAGAATCCTCTTAGCACAGGAACCCTAGAGATGAAATATATGACAGCCAGAGAAGAGGATATATTAACTAATATTAACCTTCTTAGACAGGGTCTAGCAATAGAGAAAATGCTTAGATCACTAATTAAATCAGATGTTAACTATGATGATTTGCTTTTAGGAGATCGTAATGGATTGCTTATTGCGTCAAGAATCTTAGCGTACGGAAAAGACTACTCATTTAGTTATAAGAACCCAAATACTAATGAAGAAGAGACAGTTACAATAGATCTTCAGGATTTAAAATTTAAAGAGGTAGATTTTTCTAAGTTTAATGGAGTTAATGAATTCTCATTTGTACTTCCATACTCAAAAGTAGAGGTAACATATAAGCTACTCACTGTTGCTGATGATAAAAAGATTGACGAAGAGATTAAAGGGATTAAAAAGACACTTGGAATTGAGGCTGGTCAGCTTTCAACAAAGCTTAAGTTTATGTTAACTTCAATTGCTGGAGATAAGAGCACAAAAACTATTAGAGAATTTGTTGATAACGGTCATCTCTTAACTAGAGATTCACTTGCATTAAGACAAGAGATTGCTAAGATTAATCCAGATATAGACACAGTTATTCATTTTACCTTAAAAGATGGTACAGACGTAGTGACTGAGTTGCCTATGGGAGCAGAGTTCTTTTTTCCCGGGTCCGGCATATAGAGCTATATTCATGACTGAAATCTTCGAGTTAACATATCACGGAGGTGGAGGTTTTTCATGGTCGGAAGTGTGGAACATGCCGGTTTCACATAGAAGATTCAATTTAATGAAAATAAATGAATACCTAAAGAAAGTAGAAGAAGCGAAAAATCAAGACGCTCAAATTGTTACTGAGAACACTAACATGAAAAAGTTTAAAATTCCTGATCATGTTAAGATGCCATCTGAAGAAGCTTCCTATGTTTCAACGGTGAAGCAAAAAAAGTAGCTATGTTATATATTTATTCAATATAATACAATAGCATGGCAGATACCCAAAACACTTCTAGTACAGATCAAAGGAGTCCTCCCCAAACAAAGGATCTTTTGGAGATGATTGCCGCGTTTAAAGAAAAGGTTAAGCTTGAAGGTGATTATAGAGATATATTAAAAGAGACTATTAAAGAGTCTCAAAAAGCCATTAAAGATCAGCTTAAGTCTGCAGCAAAAATTCAAGAAATTGGTAGATCTACCATTAATATAAAAGATGTACAAAAACAAATCTATGACACTAGTATAAAAATATTTGGAACTAGCGTAAAAATAAATGATTTAGCAGACGCATTAGGTGGAAAAGAAAGCACTAAAGTTGCAGATGCACTTAAATATAACAAGTTAATATCTCAAAGACAATCTATTGAGGATAAATTAATTGAGTCTGCAGTTGAGCAAGCTACTTTAATATCAAAAGCTACAGATGAACAAAGAATATCAATTCAAGAACAACGTAAAGCTGACAGCGCGTTTAAAGAGGCGCAAGACGACTTTAAGCAGGCTCAAAAAGATGAAATAAAGTTAAAAATTTTATCAGCTAATTTTGATAAAATGGTACTTGACTCTTCTAAAGATTTGAATGAATTATCTGAGAGTTTAATTAACTTATCTGAAGAACAAAAAAAAGAGACTGAAAAAATAATTGCAGCAAAACAAGTTCAATATCAAGAAGAGGAAAAAGAGGCTAAAAGAATTATTACAGCTAAAGCGAATGAAATACAATTAGCTAAGGATATACTAGAAATAACCACAAATAGTCTTGCTGCGGCAAATACAAAATTAAACACTGCTTATGAAAGCTATAGCGTTAATAAAAATCTATTAACAACTAATCAAGAGTTGTTAACCACTAGTGAACAAGAGCTAGAATTATTAGGACAAACACTAACTGCTGAACAAGCTGCGTACGCTCAAGCGGTAAAAACTGCTGAATTACAAGGTGTTACTATAGAAAACCAGAAAAAGCAAGAAAAATTTGAAAAAGAAAAATCAAAACAAATAGGAATATCTGGAGGTCTTGCTAAACTATTTGCTGATAAGTTAGGAATTGGTGAAAAAGTTTACGAAGCAATGACAGAAGAAGCACATAAACTTCTAGAAGAGCAAAAAAAACTAGGAGTAGTAGATCCTAAAGCTGGAGGATTTAATAGCAAAATGAAAGTTATTAAGGCTGGAGGAGCAGAAATGGTTAAACAGCTAAGAGCTAATTTCAGTGATCCAGTATTTAAAGCTGGATTAATACTTGGAGCATTTGCGTTAGTAGGAAAAGGAATATCTAATGTAGCTAAAGGCGCAACAAAAGCGGCTCAAACTGCTGGATCTGCAATGAGTACGTTAACTGGAACTGGTGGTCCAATTGCTGGATTAGCTTCAGGTATTACAGGAATAATCTCAAGCATACCACTTATAGGTGGATTACTTGCTAGTGTAATAGATACTTTTGCAAATCTTTTAGATTTTGCTGTAGGAGCAACTTCTAAGATACAAGAAATGGGCAGAGAGATTGGACTATCAAAAGTCCAAGCAATGGCGCTAAATAACCAATTTAGTACTTTTGCAACCTCAACAGGTAAAGCTTACATAAACTCTGAAAAACTATTTAAAACCCAAATAGAATTAACTAAACAATTAGGTGTAAATAATCAAATATCTAAAGATAATCTAGTTACGTACTTTGAATTAAACAAGTTTTTAGGAGTAGATGCTCAAACGTCTGCTGATATTGAAAAAACTAGCCGCATGACTGGAAGATCTGCAAAAGACATCGCAGTCTCTATTCTTGGTCAGGTTAAGGGGTTACAAAAAGCCACAGGAATATCTTTAAACTTTCAACAAGTCCTAAAAGAGGCATCAAGTCTTAGTGGTTATTTAGGATTACAGTTTGCAAAATATCCAGAAAAATTAACTAAGTCATTACTAACAACTAAAGCGCTAGGTTTAGAGTTAAAGACTCTAGATGGTATGGCTGATAGTTTTTTAGATTTCGAAACCTCTATTGGAAAAGAATTTGAAGCACAACTCTTAACAGGAAAAGAGGTTAATTTATCAAAAGCAAGAGAATTATTTTTAAATAATGATTTAGCTGGGGCAGCTGGAGAAATTTCAAGACAAGTTGGTACTTCTGCATCTTTTATGAAGGAGAATAGAATAGCTGCTGAAGCTTGGGCAGCAACATTTGGAATGAGTAGAGATCAAATGGCAGACTTTTTAAAACAGCAAGAGATAAATGCTAAGTTTGGTGCCACTAGTACGCAAGATTTGCAAAAGAAAGTAGCATTAATGCGTAGTCAAGGTAGAGAACAGGAGGCTATTAATAAATTAGGAAGCGAAGAAGCGTTTAATAAACTTGTAACAGCGTCAGCTACAGAAGATCTATCTGGTTTTATAGATAAAATTAAACAATCTTTTGCAGATTTAGTAGCAAATACAAATCTAGCAGATCTTGTTCAAAATGCGATTAAATTTCTTTCTAGTCCTGATAATATTATCAAAATAGTGACAAAAATAAAAGATGTTTTTGGAACTATTGTTAGCGTAATGGGAAGTTTGATTGGTGGATTAATGCGATTTGTTAATGTGTTCTCTAGATTCACTGGATTTAAGATTAGTGAATCAATGATTAACATGACAGAAGGAGCAGGAGCTCAAATAAAAGCGCTTGATGTAGGTAATTTAGTTGGATATAAAAAGAAAGAAGGCGCTGAATCAGCTCAAGCAAATGAAGCTTCTAAAGCTGAAAAACGTGTAGCTGTAACAAAACCAGAAAAAATACAACAAGCTCAAGCAGATAAACGAGTACAACAAATGTACGACCAAAATCAATATCAAAGAATTAATGATATTCAGCAACAACCTTCGTCCACTAAAACTTCTCAAGTAGATCAATATAACACTCAACAGTTGTCAATATCAGATACTAAATCTAAATCACAAACAAATCAGTATAATTATAAAGAAGATTTTAAATTGCTTAATGAAAATATAACTAAAATGGCTCCTAAACCTGCAAATATACTTATTCAAAATAATGCAACAGGGCCTACAGCACCACAAATCGCAACTACAATAGATATGTTTGGTGGATATGAATCTAGCAGATTTTTTCCGCAAACAAAATAAAAACATAATCTTAAATAAATGCCACCGTATAACCCAAATTTAAAAGTAAATAGTTCATTAAAGACATCAAATCTTGTAACTTTAAGAACAGATTTGAAGTCTTTGAGATATGGTTCAGACAGACCTGGAGGTGGATCATCAGCTCAACCTTACATACAAACTAGAATACCTCCAAATAATCTAATAGTACTAAATCCAGATACTTTTGGCGGAGCAGGAAATACAAATCCTATATTTAAAATAGGTTCAAATGGAGGATTAGATTTTCCTATAAGAGGTGGTACTATTGAGGTTAATTTAGGTTCACAAACATTTACGCTATCAAGTAGAATAGATAAAGAGAGAGTAAACAAGTTTTTTCAAGACTCACCAAGAGGATCTGCATTTTTAAGAAAACAAATTGAATTGCAGTTATCAAATCCAATAACACAAACTGGAAATGGATTTTTTAGATTAGGTGAAGAGTATAAAGACTTAGGTGTAAGAGGATTATTATCAAATATAAGAATATATAATAATGGTAAAAATACGCTAACCTCTGTTGGATTGTCTGGAACAGGGCTTAGAGCTACTAGACATGGATTAATTCCTTTAGATTTTGGGGCTAAGTATTACATTGACGTAGTTGGTGGAGAATCTAGATTATATGGAAGAGAGGTTATGAACACTAATAGATTATTGATTTTGAATAATCTAAAAATGAGTTCTGGCGCAACATTCAATAATCCTATATCAAATATAAATCAAGTTAATAGACTAGGAATCTCTTTAAATAAAAATTTACTATTTGATTACCTAACTGGGCCAGGATCAGTTTATGGAGTAGGAAAAACAACCATAAAAAGATCTAAAGATAGTGATACTAGAGGTGCAGCCACAAAGTATACAAGCATGGCTGGAATGACTTATGATAATATTATAAGTCAAAATTTAAATAATACTACTGATGGAATTAGAACTACCGCAATTCAAGATAGTTATGTGTCTCAATCAATTGCTAAAACTAGAGAACAAACATATTCATATAATGTAGGATCTAGAAATAAATCTGATAAGATTAATTTATCTAGAATAATTAATACACAAGATGATCCTTGGTCTACTAAAACTCTTAAAGCCGACAAAGACTTGGTTAAGTTTGGGTTTGAGTGTATAGATAATGATAATCCTATGTCTTCGACATTTTTGCAGTTTAGAGCATATCTTGATGGAGGAATAAGTGATTCAAATCAAGGCGAATGGAATTCATTCAGATATATAGGTAGAGGAGAAGAATTTTTCACTTACCAAGGATTCACTAGAACAATTACGTTTGCTTTTAAAATAGCAGCTCAATCGTCTGATGAATTGCTACCTATGTATAATAAAATAAACTATTTAGTGAGTCAAGTATATCCAGATTATTCTCCAAAAACTAATATAATGAGAGCTCCACTAGTAAGAGTTACTATTGGAGACTATTTATATAGAGTACCTGGAATATTACAAAATGTAAATTTACAATTAGATCAGGCAACATCTTGGGAAATAAGACAAACAGATGAACAAGGAAATTTACTAGGAGAATTACCTCAACAACTGTCTGTTAATATTACATTTAAACCAATTATGGATGAATTACCTAGAAAATCTCCATCAATATATTCTAGTAATTTAATTGCAAATAAAAAAAATGCAGAATTAAACCAAGAGTATATTACTAATGATAAATTAAGTACTGATATAGATTCAATAAGATCTACTCTTAAAACTCCTGCTTGGAAAAACCCTATTTCTAAAAATAAAAACAACGTAAATTTCATAGGCCCAGAAGAATAAAAAATAAAAAATGCCATATAGATACCAAAACATATCAGCAACTAAAAATGATGACGGAGTAGAGTATATAGAAAACAATATTTATCCTAGTATTCCTATTATACAAGGAGATAGCTACGTTATTACAACTATGGAAGATAGACTTGATATAATGGCAAATAGTTTTTATGGAGACTCTTCTTATTGGTGGGTAATAGCGTCTGCTAACTCTCTTCCTGGAGACTCACTATATCCTCCATTAGGAATGCAGTTAAGAATACCAGTAGACTTACAAGCTGCTGAGAATGAGTATAAACAAATAAACGCAATTAGATAGTTATGGCAAATGAAGATAATAGAATATCAAACTTAATTGGATTACCTATTCCAGATTGGGCTCTTATTCAACTTAACAATAGATCAAAAAAGAATTCATTAGACACTAGAAGTAATGGATTAGATAATTCAAACCTAGTCTATTTAGCAAATAAAACTGGGTGGATAAGATTAGTTTCTTCTGTAGATGTTAAAAGCCCAGAAGTACTTAGATTTCTTGATACAAATTATGGAATTAAAGTTGGAGATGGGCCAGATTTAGCTAAAAACTTTGTGTTATCTGGCGGAACATTAGCATACAACAAAGTAGGTAATAATTTTTCACTAAGATCTGGATTAGATTCGTATAGCGTTTTAGGAAATAAAGAAATTTCCGCGTACGGATTTAGACCAATGCCAGGCATTACTGGAGTTTCTATTAAAACATTGGGTAAATTAGGATCTTTTAGACAAGCTGAGGTAAAATTTAAAGCTCTAGATAAATACCAACTAGATATAATTGACATGCTATATCTTAGATTAGGGTATACAATGTTTCTTGAATGGGGACAAACTTTTTATTATCAGGATGGTAATGATACATTACAAAAATCTGAAGATAATTTTATTGACGCATTTAAAGAAGATTTAACTAAAGACGGATTAAGAAGAGAAATTGCTAATAATATAAGAAAAACTGAGGGAAATTATGACGCTATGCTTGGCATGGTAACTAATTTTAATTTCACTATGACTCAAGATGGTGGATATGATTGCTCTATTACTTTAACTAGTATTGGAATACTTGGAGATTCAACTAGAATAAACGTATACGCTAATTTAAATGCTAAACTAGAAAAAGAAATAAAAAATTTAGTTAGCATTATTACTCAATTGTGGAAAGCACAAAAACAAAAAGAGTACGATGATCAACAAAGACAATTACAAGCATCTCAACAAGCCGTTCCTACTAATAAAGAATTAGAAGCTTATCCTCCGTGTGTTAGAAATAGAGGAACCATGGCAAGTCCAGACGTAAAAAATGTAAAAAATACTTTTCCTGAAACAAGAGCATTAAGTATCACTATTAATGGCACAAACTATTTTTTTTATCCATCAAAAAAATACCAAACAACTGGTTTTGGTGCTACAGGAGTGTATGATTGCAATAAAGATGAAATATTACTTGATGGAGTAAATGAAAATTTTTATAAAAAAACTTATAAACAAATAATAGACGCAAATAAAGCTTCTATAGGGTACCTATATGCTCCATACTCAACAAGTTCTCCTCTTAGTGTATTAGAAAATGGAATAAATCTTGATAGATTAAGAGGTAGTGAGGATTTAAGTAAACCTTATGGATACGAAATATTTGTTTCAAGCACAGAATACTTAGCTTTTAATAAGTTTAAGGCGGTAGTTCCAAAGATGGATCTCACAGACAGCATAAATGATATTAATGTACAAGCAAAACTAGCTTTTCCAAGTTTTGTTATAGCTGAAAATATTTCAACTACGCAGCTTACTTCTCCTACTGAGGCACAAATTCAACAAAAAAAATTAGTTGATTTATTAACTATATCTAGAGATTTAAGTGGTAGGTACGGAAAAAATCAACCGCAATTTAATGGAAATACTATATATACAAACGAATTTATACGCGAAGGAAATAATCAGTTTGATGGGAATTCAATCAAAAAAAATAAAATCTATTTTCAGTCTTATGTCCAATACTCAAATGAAGTGGGAAATAGTGAATTACAGGAGTATTTTGTTTTGTTTTCTTATTCAAATTTAGCGTCTTCTGATAATTTGACAATATCAACTTCACCAAAAGAAATAAAATTAGGATCAGACCAAGATAAAATACATCAAAAAATATTAGAAACTTTAAATAATAGCGAACAACTTTGGCAGGTAATAAGAATGTCAAGAGTAAATCTCTCAGATCCGTTTATAGATAAAAACAAGCGTGTTCCAAAACTATTAATAACTTTAGAAACAACTATTTCTATAGAATTATCTACTAGTAAAGAAATAGAAGATAAAATAGATCCAACAAACACGACTCGCACAAAGTTTAAAAGAACTATAACTGAAAACAAAACATTTAGCTTAGATTTACGTATAGATACTACTGACGTAGGTATAATAAGCGCATTAGATATAAAAACAGATTTAGGATTTACTATTACAGATTCGCAAATACTTTCTAATTTACAAAACGCGCAAGCCGCCGCAGCCGCAATACAGCCAGCTTTTGCTCCTCCGTCTTTTAATCTTGACGCTATACAACAAGATAATTCTTTAAAGTATAGATCAGCTATAGAGATCATGTTAAGAATATTGCAAATTCACACTTATGAACAAGCATCAAAAAAGTTTGGAACCGCTCTAATTTCAGGAAATGTATCACAAGTACATATTGAAAGCCCAGCAACTAAGGTAACTAAAGACCTATACGATCAATTATTTTTAGATGGAATATTTGGAGGAATTTTAACAAAATTAATAGGTCAAGAAATTAAACCAACAAAAGCGCAGTATGAAGCTAAAAATATTAATAAGATAGATAGATTTAACTATGATGCAGCCTATGGATTTCATAGGGGATTACTTTCTGATAAAGTTAAAATTCCATCACCAAACCTAGGCGAAGCTGACTTTCAAAAAAAATATATAGTTAACTACACAGATTTAATGAAAACATATTTAGTTCCTTATAAACAATCTCAAGATTTAATTGAAGGATCTAATCTAAACTACCCAGTTTATATATCATTAGGATTTTTTATAATGATGCTTAATCACATAGCAACTTTGTACGTGAACGATGATGAAAAAGGAGTTAAAATAACAACTGATATTCCTTTATATTATATAGATTTTAATCCAGAAAATAATTTTTGTTTAAGCAATTCAGTTCAATTTACAACAAATCCATATAGTTTTTTAATACCAATTGAAGGACAGACAAAGGATTATAAAGCGCTATTTCCTAAGAATGTAAACACTAGTAAATTTTGGAACACTGATAGCGGAGATACGTTAAGTAAAAAAATTCCTGCGTTTAGAGTCTCTACTGATTCATCTAACAATCTTGATTCTTATAGAGGTAAGATTATGAATGTTTTAGTTAGTATAGATTATCTTTTGCAAATAATAAGTACTCACACAGCAAAAGATTCAACTAATAGCGTTTACTTAAAACCCATGCTAGAAGAGGTTATATCAGACATGAATAAAACTTTTGGTAATTTTAATATGTTAAGATTAGGATTTGATGATTCAGCTGATTGTTTTTTTATAGGTGATGATCAATTAATTCCAGACAAGTCTATGATAACTGCAGATAAAACTGTGAAAGCAGAAATACCTGTCTATGGAAAAGATTCAATAGCTAAGTCATTTGACATTAAAACAGAGGTTAGTAGCAAACTAGCCAATGTATTAGCTATATCAGCAAATTCAGACGCTTCATCTCAAGCTAATGGCGGAACTGATGGATCATCTTTTGGAGTATATAACGTGTCTTATTCTGATAGATACAAAAAAATTGTTACTTCTAAAAATGACAATCAAAACACATTAACTGGATCTAACGCAAAAGGAGATGCAACAGCTGCTCAATACGCAGCAGAATTGTTTGATAATTCAGTAAAAAGATATTATAACATTTCAGATAATATAAACTCTACGTCTGAAAATATGATTAGTCATACCGTGAATTATTACATAGAGTTGATGGCAAAATCTAAAAATGAAAATGAAGCTACTAGAGGATCAGCAATGATTCCATTATCCTTAAATTTAAGCATGGACGGAATGTCTGGTCTTGGCATTGGGCAAGCTTTTACTATTAATGAAAAACTACTTCCTTACAGATACACCTCATTAACAGATACTAAAAACAGACTTACAAAAGTTGGGTTCATTATTACTGGTTTAGATCATGAATTTAGTTCTAATGTATGGACAACTTCTATAAGAACTAGCATGTATTTTTTAAAAAATATTGCAGACTATTCTCCATCGCTAAACACAAATAGACCATCATTAGAAATAGCTACGCAAGTGTTTGGCCCATGCACTAGAGAAGAAAAATCAAATGTAGTTGTTACTGGAGGATGGATTGGTAAATTAATAGACTTTAAAGAGACCAGAATAGATCCTGTTGCGGAAGCAAAAAGACTTTTATTAGCAGAAGTATCAGAAAACTTAGCAACATCACTATTAACTGTTATAAAAATAGAGCAAAACTTCAAAGGGTTTAATAACAACTACGCTGGATACGATATTACAAGCGGAGGTTGGAAATATGACGTTAATCTTCATGATGGGTACGTAGTTGCTAGAGAAGGTGGTACTAAAATATGTAAAGCGTATGTTGCTTTTAAAGATTATCAAATATTTATCACAAATTTTAAAGAAAAACTAATAAATAAAGGATTTGATAAAGCTACTACTGGAGAGCAGTTTGCTGATTTATGGTATGTTAAGTGGAATGGAGGTGGAGCAATAGTAAAGGAGTCAAAAGAGCAGTCATTAAAAACTGCTAAAAACGCGTGGTACCAAATGAATGAATTAGTAAAAAAATCTAAAACAGCGTAAGATATGCTTAGATATTACCCAGCCTCTAGAATAAAAACTAATTTAATATCTGATAACAGTTTAGTATTAAATGGAATACCTTATAAAGGAAAATACTATGAGACATATGATGGTAGATATTTCACCGGTCCTAATCCAATATTAGGAGATAATAACGAATTATATAAAATAGGAGCTGATAATGATCCTAATAAAGACAAGTATAATTCTATTGCTAATGCTGTACTATCAACTGGAGAAGTTGAAAGTAAGTATACTCAAGCTGTGAGACTTCAATCTCAAACAAAGCCAATATCTTATTTTCCAAAACCAATTGAAAGTGACTATACTAAAGGGTACTTAAACAGATACTTTGTAAAAAGAATAAATGATAGTGGGTACGTAACAGAGATATCACCAGAAGAGTATGCAAAAATACA
>Ga0315905_10004082_pt1 | contig 14934 bp, 9 predicted proteins | sample LakEriMetagenome_5_FD_203522 | JGI IMG/M metagenome (GOLD analysis project Ga0315905, IMG submission 203522) | Freshwater fungal communities from buoy surface, Lake Erie, Ohio, United States - Buoy 4 MA121 | ecosystem: Environmental > Aquatic > Freshwater > Lake | place: USA: Lake Erie, Ohio... | reverse complement strand
ACCAAGTCCTTCAGTTTCACTTTGTCCAAATGGAGCTTATTTGATGTCAGACAATCCATACGCCCCCTCGGGATCTTCTTACGGCGACGCTTCTTTGGATGCGAATTTTGACTTGAGTCAAGCGGAGTTGATCCGCAAGAGTCACCTGAATCATGAAACGAACGTCAAAAGTTTTGGCTGTTTGTATACGCTGGGGGGGATCATGGGGATCCTAGGCGCGATCTTCTATATCGGGGTTGGGATTTTCGTCATGGCCGGTGGCGTAGTATCCGAAGAATTGCAACCGTTGGTCTTCGGCGCGGATGGCGCTCCGATGCTTGCTGGGATCATCACTACTTTGGTAGGAGTTGTTTTTCTTGCGATCGCCGTCGCTCAATTGTTCGCGGGTCGTTCGATGCAAACGCTCAACCCCTCTGGGAAGATCCTCGCTATTATCATATCGGCGATTGGCATGCTACAATTTCCGTGTGGAACAATCATTTCCGGCTACCTGTTGTACCTATTGGTGTCTTCCAAAGGAAATATGGTCTTTTCGAGTGCCTACAAGGAGGTCATGCAGGCGACCCCGCACATTCGATATAGGACATCGATCATCGTTTGGATCTTTTTGTTCCTTCTCATCGGAGTCATTCTGCTGGGCATTATCGCAGCGATCTTTGGTGCACGTTGATCGCTAGGCCGCTTGGTGGAACCACGGAACACACTGAACACACAGAAGGAAGACCAGGGAGGACCTACTTTCTTTTTCTGTGTGTTCCGAGTATTCCGTGGTGACAGCCCCCTCGGCCTCCGGCCAGCTTCGAAATTCTGCTATTTACCCAAATTGACTGTTTATGCTACGGTACCCATTCGTCGTTGTTGGTTGGCAAGGAGGATTCATGGAGGAGTCTAGGCCATGCATTTGGTACGTTTGGATATCGACAAGAAAAACGCTGCGTCGCAGTATCATGTTGGCCCGTTGGGTGCGGGACTCAACGCCGTCTATTCCCCGCTGGTTTCCAACAGCACGTTATTGACAAGATTCACTAAGAGCCTGCTTTTTCGTGGCCAAACGCTCGGCGAGCTCGACGATTCCGAGTTTGCTTCGATCGATGGTTCGGTCACCTGGGTCGACGCTTCCGGACATTTGCGGATGATCGATTGCGTAGGAGGCAAGCCACTTTTTGCGCACGCATCCCATTCGGTACCCACCTCCAGCGGTGCGACTTATCAAGAGGACGACGAGCGGATCGGTGGTCGGGGGAACATGTTTTGGGAGGGCGAGGTCTCCGACGGTCGTTGGGACGAGCTCCGAGCAGACATTTTAGGGATGGTTTTTTGCTCCCCCTTGGGATCGGTCTCACCGGAGAAGCTTTGGTGGGCGGCAGGTCGATTAGGGGTCCATTGCCCTGCGAAGATGGAGTTGGATGAGGGTTATAAATCGCTCAAGGACGAAGAGACGCAACTTCTCGAACGCCTCAGGAGTTCCGATCCGGTGGATCACGATCGCACTTGGTGGATTGCCGAGCGGGATCGACTCCGTGGGCAACTGCATCAAGTCGCGCATCACAATTTGCAGCAAACACTGGGAGCAGGCACCAGCACCGAACCGGTAGCCCAAGGGCCTGCTCAGGACGCACAGAGCCCAGCGTCCCCGAAAGGGGTTTGGGATGATTCACAGATTCATCAGCAGCTTGCACATGCCGAGATGATGATCGAGCGATGGAATCAGCGATGGGGTTGGCATCAGCGATTATCCCAAGTGCAGTCGTCCTTATTGACTCGATCGGTCTATCGCAAGACGACGACAGGCTCGTTGATCCCATCGGCCGAACGGATTTTGTCGGAGTTGACCGCCGGAGCGGTCCGTCAGCTTCCGACCTGGGCCGTCGAGGCCTCGTACCTGCATTCGGAAGCTTACAATGCAGGTCTTCGTTATGACGTTTTGGACTCGCAGGTGCCCTCGGGGGAGACGCGTCAACGGCGACTTGTCGACCTTGCGATTCGGTTGGCCCTGGCACAGGCAGCGAGATCTCGGATCGGACGCATACCGTTTGTGCTTGAGAATTCGCTCGACGGTTTCCGAGGCGAACCGTTGGAGCAAATCCTCCATGTCGTTTCCAATTTTTCGCGAGATGGGTGGCAATTGCTGCTGACGACTGCCGACGAGTTTGTCGCAAGACGTATCGCTGGGCACGGAGGAACCGTCGCGAGAATGCATGAGAATCTGCGGTATGCCAAACCGCAATACGTCATCGATTCGGACACCGATTTGGGGCTCCATCCGGTATTGGATCGTGCGCCGGTGGTCCAGTACTCCGGCACGGCTTCGGCCGACTTCAGCGAAGTCAATCGCCAGCTCGACTGGTTAGCTCAGCAAGAGGATTCGCAAGTTCCGCAGCGCATCGAGCCAGTGGTGCATCAACGGCATGGAAAGACTTACTATCTGACCAAGGAGAGTCTTGTCGATTCGATTCCTGGACTCGGCTCCGAGACCATCCGACGGCTTCGGTCCGTGGGCGTTCATCGGGTTGGGGACTTTGTCTCGACGAGTTTGCCCAAATTGGCAAGCGTCACCGGATTGCGTTCCGAGTGGTTGCAAAACACCCTTGGGGTCGCCGAGCTGATGTGCAACGTTCCTCAGATGCGAGTCTTCGACGCAAGAGTATTGGTCTCCTGTGGAGTCTACTCGTCGAAACAACTTGCGAGCACCGAACCGTTGACGATCGCAAAGAAGCTTCATCGGTTCCTCGGAACCCAAGCAGGTCGCATGCTGCGAAAAACCTCGCAGCAAGGTGAGTTGCCAAGGCTTCAACGCTGGATTCAAACCGTCTACCAGCAACATGGTTTGTCGATCGACACGGTAGGAACCGCTGTGGATTTCAATTGGGATCGGATCGAGCGAGGCTCCAAGAGGAGCGTTCGTCCAGCAGCCAATGCAGGTCATCAAACCCAGTACGAACTTACCGAGAACGATCTCTCAGAGAACGATCCGGATTTCCGAGAGGATGCGGGACAAGCCGTAGCGAAGTTCAACGTGTATTCGGGCAAGTCCGATTCGACATGGAAGTTCTATCTCGACTTGGCCAGCCCTGTGGTCGACGCACCGACGATTGGTCCGAAGATGGCCGAGAAGCTCGAATCGATTCGGGTGAAAAGCATCGGTGATCTGCTTGCGGCCGAATCGGGAGACGTCGCTCATGCGATGGGTGAGAAGGGGGTCACGGCAGCGACCGTTGAGATCTGGAAAAGCCAGTCGATGCTCGTCTGTCGCATACCGAACCTCAGGGGCCAGGATGCTCAATTGCTCGTGGCAGCCGGGTATTCCACGGCCGAGTCGATTGCACAAGCCTCTGCCGAGACGCTCATCGAAGCGATTGCACGCGTAGCGAGCACCAAGCAGGGCCTTCGATTCCTTCGCGGGGGCAATCCGCCCGACCGCGATAGGATTCTCTCATGGATTGAGTGGTCCAAGCATTCCCGCTTGGTCCAAGCCGCTTAGGCAATCAGCCCTCGTTGATCGTCAGGGGTTGCGGGCTAGCAACCCATACACGCATTCGGACTTCTGCGTCCTTCGGGACGTAGACGACCAGAGGAAGTTTGCTGTTGTATCGGAGAAGCTTCGGTTCGCCCCCCAAACGCACAAAGCGTTTGACTTTCGGGGCATCGGGACCGACGCCGATGCGGGTTCCGGCCATGGGCCCAATCTGCTTGACGAGGTACTTAGGGAACCCCCAGCCCTCGATGGTTTCCTCTTCGAGGCTACCGGCGAAAAAAAATCGGTTGGAAGCATCGACCTCGACCGTTTTTCCGACCATGAGTTCGACCCGATAGTCTTCTTCTTCCTCCTTGGGTTCAAGGTACACGACGAGCCTTTTCATCCCGTCGGTGGGAGCCGGATAGGCTTTGAGATTGTCCTGAGCAGATTGCTGAGCCATCGCATGGGATCCTACGAGTAAGGTGCAAAAAGCGAGCATGAGTTTGAGCATAGCTGGTGTTCCTGTTGGCACGTGGACTTTGGTATCGACGAAGATGTAGTTTAAGACCCTCGCGGAGGCTCGTCCACGGGTTGAACTTCCGTTCGGCTCGAGAGATAGACAAGACCTCCGATCAGGGCAATGAGCAGCAGGATCGCTCTGTACATCGTCGCGACGATGAGTCCTGAGAATTCGCTCGAGACGCTCGGGATCTGCTTGAACAATAGGTCGATCCAAACCTCTTGGAGCCCGAGCCCTCCTGGAGTGATGGGCAATGTCCCGGCCAAGAGTGCCGGTGGAATCGCCAGGAAGTGCTCCAGCAAGGTCGGTCGAGTCGAGGAACTCGAATAGAGGGCCGAGGAGATCAGCCAGCAACTGGCCGTCAGCGAAGCATGGACGGCTAGGGATTGGGCGATCATGGCCAGGGCAAGTTGAGGTCGATTTTGAAAGATCAGGCAGGCTTTGGAAATTCGATGCAGTTTGTCACCGACCCAAGGGATCCTTTGCACCAGATCCAGAGGCATCGATTTGCCGAATCCTACGATCCCAAAGAGGCCCACAAGTCCTATCAGACTCAGGATCCAGGCAGCGGTTCGAATGGTGGTTAATTGAGGCGATAGGTCCAGAGCAAGGCTCGTACTGATCGCAGCGACCATGACGAGTCCGAGCAGTCCGATAGCGCGATCGACCACTACGCTGGTGATCACCTCGGTCTTGCGATCTTTGCTTCGGTTGGCCGCCGCGATGGCTTTAAAAAGATCCCCGCCGACACTTCCTGCGCTGACGGTATTGAAAGCCACCCCGAGGAATCCGAGCCGGACTGTCTCAAACAAAGAGATAGGGACTTGCAAGGCCAACAGGAGGCGTTGCCATCTCCAGAAACTGATGATGTTGGCAAGCAGGACCATGGCAAGTGCCAGCAGCAGAAGCGACCAGTTTTTGGGCTGTTGGACCAGCAGGTCCCAGTCTTTTTGAGGGAACTTGCCAACAACCCAAACGACAATAGCGCAAAGGGTGAGCCACTTGAGGCCCTCGATTACGCGTTGGTTCGGGGTGTTGTGAGTTGCCATGACTGCAATAAAAAACCTCGGTACCTAGAGGGGTGACCGAGGTTGGAATGGACCTAAAGGGCTCGGGGACTAGCCGACGACGGCTTTGCCGAACTCTGCAGCCTTCTTGGTGTTTTCCCAAGTGAACTCCGGTTCGTTGCGTCCGAAGTGGCCACCCGAGGAGGTTTTGACGTAGATCGGGCGACGTAGGTCGAGGTACTCGATGATCCCGCGAGGGGTCAGCTTGAAGAATTCCTTGACGACCTGGCAGATCCTCTCGTCGCTGACCTTGCCGGAGCCTTGGGTATCGACCCGGACGCTGACCGGTTCGCTCACCCCGATGGCGTATGCCAACTGGACTTCGCAGCGATCGGCCAAGCCTGAGGCGACAATCGTTTTTGCGACATGGCGAGCCATGTAAGCGGCGCTTCGATCGACCTTGGTCGGATCCTTGCCGGAGAATGCACCACCGCCGTGACGGCCCCATCCGCCGTAGGTATCGACGATGATCTTGCGACCGGTCAGGCCGCTATCGCCGTGGGGACCACCGACGACGAAATTCCCGGTGGGGTTGATGTGGTAGACGATATCTGGAGTGATCATCTTGGGTGGCAAGCACGGCTTGATGATTTTCTCGATGACATACTCTTTGATTTGGGAGTGGGTCACATCAGGCGAGTGTTGGGTCGAAACAACGACGTTGTTGATCCCGATAGGTTGGTACTCATCGTAGACGATCGAGACTTGGCTCTTGGAGTCCGGACGCAACCAGTTGACGTCCTTGTTGAAGCGAGCTTCGGTCAGTCGGTTGGTGATGCGGTGTGCAAGGGCGATGGGCAGAGGCATCAATTCTTCGGTGTCGTTGCAAGCGTATCCGAACATGAGTCCTTGATCGCCAGCACCGATGTCTTTACCGGCGGAGTTGTCTTCATCGACTCCTTGGGCGATATCCGGACTTTGGCCGTCGAGGGCCACCATGACGTTGCAGGTCCTGCCGTTGATGCCCCATTCGTCATCGGTGTACCCGACATCGACGATCGCTTGGCGGACGATATCGGCGTAGTTGACGATCGCTTTGGTGGTGATCTCGCCGACGATCAGAGCAAGACCGGTCGTCACGACCGTTTCGCAGGCCACACGGCTCATGGGGTCTTGAGCCAGTAGGGCATCCAATACACTATCGGAGATCCGGTCAGCTAATTTGTCCGGGTGCCCCATTGAGACCGATTCGCTGGTAAAAACATACTTTCCAGATGCCACTGAAGAATTCTCCGATTTAAACTGATTGCGATCGAAAGGAAACGATGGTTAGGTGCGAAAAGCCCCTGTTCCATACTGATATCGGGCCTTAAGTGTATCTGCTTTCGGCGAAATCGAAAGTCGCAAGTACAGCAGATCCTTGGGCAATTTCCGGATACCTCTGTGGAACTTTAGAACGTTTCTGCCCCTTCCTGATGCGATCGACGAAGGTTACAACATCGGGCGTCAGAAGTGATGGGCTTTTGAGATACGACGGCTTTGAAGGTGCGCGCGATGGGCGAGAAATCTCAGTTCTTTCTAGTGTTTTTAAAGCCCCTGCTCGCTTGGACGAGTGGATTCCTGGTGTTTTCATGGCTCGTCGGAGTGCCGGATTCCTTCGTCCGGAGCGCTTCGACAGGCATCGCCGAGTCGAGTCAAATCCCTGAGTCGACTGGGGATTCTGGCCGGCCTGCCGATGGCCTCGTGGATCGCTTGCACGGAATCCTAGCGATCCAGCAGAACGCTTGGAACCAGGGGGATATCCGCCAGTTCATGGCTGCCTATTGGAACGACGAGGCCTTGACCTTCTCGTCCGGTGGCAAGACAACCCGCGGTTGGCAAGCGACTTACGAGCGTTACAAAAGCAAATATCCAGACCGGGCCGCGATGGGCCAGTTGACGTTTGATGCATTGGAAACAAGCCAGATCGATGCGCAAGCTGCATTGACGCTTGGGAATTGGAAATTGGACAAGGACAAACCGGCACGCGGTAACTTTTCCTTGGTATGGAAGAGGATCGATGGTCAGTGGAAAATTGTGCACGACCACAGTTCTTTGCTCACTGAACCGAACTAACCCCTACGGGGACTACGACGAAAAGGGTTTTGCATGTCGCAGATTGCGTTGGAAAATATTTCGATCGGGTTCCGTGGTCCATTGCTTTTGGACCAGGTGTCGGCACGCGTCGAGCGAGGGGACAAGATCGGGTTGTTGGGTCGCAACGGCTCGGGCAAAACGACCCTGCTGAGAATGCTCTTGGGACTCGAGCGGCCCGAGAGTGGCAGGATCGAGTTGGAAGCCGGTTTGAAGATCGCTTCGGTTCCTCAAGACGTTCCGGCTGGAACCAGCGGAACCGTCCTTGAGATCGTATCGAGTGGATTACCCGAGGACTATGAGCTGCCCGAAAATGAGTGGATGAAGGATCAAGCTCTCGAACGTGTCTTCGAGCAACTTCATTTGGACCCCCATGCGGACTTCAGCAGTTTATCGATCGGCCTGAAACGACGCACGCTTTTGGGCAAAGCGGTCGTCGGCTCCCCGGATGTATTGCTGCTCGACGAGCCGACAAACCACCTGGACATCGACTCGATTCTGTGGCTCGAAACGTTTTTGGCTGGCTTCTCCGAGACGCTGATCTTCATCACCCACGATCGCGCGTTCTTAACCAAAATCGCTAATCGGATCCTCGAGATCGATCGGGGCAAACTTTTCGATTGGGAATGCGATTACGAGACGTTCCTCAAACGCAAAGAACAGGCGTTGTTGGCGCAGGAAAAACAAGATGCACTTTTCGACAAAAAGCTCGCTATCGAAGAGGCTTGGATTCGCACCGGGATCAAAGCGCGTCGAACGCGCAACGAAGGCCGCGTCAGGCGGCTCGAGGCGATGCGCAAAGAGCGGACCGGGAGGCCTCGAAAGTCCGGTTCGATGGGTCTGGCGATCGATTCGGGAGACCGAAGCGGCATGCTGGTTTGCGATCTGCAAGAAGCCTCATTCGGATACGGCGATCGCACGATGGTCAAGTCTCTGGACCTGACCATCATGCGGGGTGACAAAATTGGAATCCTCGGTCGCAACGGGGCAGGCAAGTCCACGCTCCTCAAAGGCATCCTCGGAGAACTTGCTTCCACCAGCGGAAACGTCCGCCTAGGCACCAACCTGCAGATCGCTTACTTCGATCAGAACCGCGATGTGCTCGATCCAAATCTTACGGCCGAAGAAAACGTCGGAGTCGGCAGAACGACCATTACGGTCAACGGAAGGAACAAGCATGTGATCGGCTACCTTCAGGAGTTTCTTTTCACTCCCGAGGAAGCTCGCTCAAAGATTCAGTTCTTTTCCGGTGGTCAACGGAATCGATTGCTGCTTGCAAAACTCTTCGCTCAACCAGCCAACCTGCTGGTAATGGATGAACCGACGAACGACTTGGACGCCGAATCCCTGGAGATCCTCGAAGATCGACTCGTCGACTACGAGGGAACCCTATTGGTCGTAAGCCACGACCGCGCGTTTCTCAACAATGTCGTCACCAGCATGATCGTTTTTGAACCAGACGGGATCCGCGAATACGTCGGCGGATACGATGATTGGCTCAGGCAAAGCAAAGTCCAAAAGGAAAGCGCTTCGAGCGGCAAAGGCTCAAAGAAATCCGGAGGATCATCAACCCGCACCCCAGCCGAAAAGAACCCCGAAAAGTCAGTAGACAAAGTTCCAGAAAAAGTCACAGCAAACGCCCCAGCAAAAGCAGCCGAAAAATCCGCTGCATCGAGACTTAGCTACAAAGAAAAGCTCGAGCTCGAGACCCTTCCGAGCAAAATCGAGGCGATCGAACTCCAGAAGGACTCCTTGCACGAAAAAATGTCGACTCCGGAGTATTTCAAGCTACCGGCAAGCGAGTTGGCCCAGGACGCCAAGCGGATGGAGTCTCTTGAAAGCGATCTGATCGCGGCTTATGCCAGACTCGAATCGCTAGAGAATCGCTAGCGATCCTCTAGGCCTTGAATTGCTTGGCCGAAATGGTTTTCTTCGGGCAATCAGGCAGCGAGGAGGCGAACGTCGATCCGTAGGGTTTGGTGGACATGCGAGGATCGGTGACCAATACGATTCCCGAGTCGGTGGCGGTCCGAATCAAGCGTCCGAAGCCCTGCCGGAATTTGATGACGGCCTCGGGCAGTTGGAAGTCGCGAAAGGGGTTGCCGCCAGCCTGTCGGATCGATTCGAGGCGCGCTTCGAGCAGCGGATGGTCTGGGACGCTAAAAGGCAACTTGGTTATGACGACCAATTTGAGCGCATCGCCGGGCACATCGACTCCTTGCCAAAAGCTCTCGGCACCGAAAAGGACCCCGCGTGGATGCTCCTTGAAGGCTCTGAGGAGTTCGGTTCGGGGTGTTCCATCGGCTTGCGAATACGTCGCTAGTCCTTGTTGGCTCATCCAGGGGCCGAGGGCCTGACTGCAGCGACGCAAGGAATCGTAAGAGGTAAAAAGTACAAAGGCATGTCCATCGAATCGCCCGATGTAGTGCTTCAACGCAGGGATGATGGCGTCCTCGTATTTGATCTTCTCTGCGGACGGATCGGGCAGATCGGACAGCATGTGGAGTTGAGCAAGTCTCGGGTAATCGAACGGCGAACCGACCTGCAGAGTGGGTGCTCCTTGGGCTCCGATGCGTCGCTGATAGAACTCAAACGCGGGGTCGTCTTTTTTGGTTTGGGTCGGCTCGGTCGAAGCGGTTTGCTTGGTTGCGATCGTCGCGCTGGTCATGATGACACTCGGGACTTTCTGAAACAGATGTTCGCGCAGGTAGTTGCCGACATCCAACGGGCTGCATCGGAGTGTCAAACGGGTAAAGATCCGGCCAGTGCCGCGGGTCTCTTTTTTCTCGAACCAGTAGACCGATCCGGTCTCTTTTTGAAGAAGCCATGTTTCCAAACTGTTGGCCAGTGCAGCCAAACGGTTCGATGCGGACATCATGTCCAGTTTGACGTTGGTGTCCTTAAGGTCCTTTCCATAGCGTTCCAGTTCAGCCGATAGCTCACGCAGTTTCTTGAACAAGTCCGTCTCTACCGAAACAGGGGTCCGAAGCCGCCCGTTCTGAGGCGATCGGACTTCGGCCCAGGCCAGAAAGGCTCCGACGAAATCATCGAGCGACTCCATGCACCCAAAACTCAGTTGCATCAACTGCCGCAAACCCAAGGAGACCAAGGTCCCTTTGTCGTTGCGAGGGTTGTAGAGCTTGCGGAGCGTGTAATCGATCTGTGAGTTGCTTATGGTCAAACCTAAATGCTCCCCAGCGACGCTCTCCATCGTGTGGCACTCGTCGAAGATCACCGCGTGGTAGTTCGGCAGAAAACTCCCCCCCTGGGCTCGCACAGCAAGGTCGCTGAAAAAGAGGGCGTGGTTGACTACCAAGATCTTCGCATTGGCCACACGGCGGCGGGCCGCATAGTAAAAGCAGCTATCGAAGGTCGGGCATTTGCGCCCCATGCAGTTGCCCGAATCGCTGGACAACTCGTCCCAGAGAATTCCACTCGGACGAAACGGTAAGCTCGATAAACTCCCATCAGCGGTCGATCCGACCCAACGCTGAATCTCCTCGTACTGCTCGAAGTCGCGATCGTCATAGAGCAAGCTCGCGAGTCGCGAATCGGCTACCTTCATCCGCCGTCGCGATAGATAATTGCTGCGCCCTTTGACCAAGACCGACGTGAATTCGCGGGGGATCACGGCGTTCAATAGCGGCAGATCCTTGCCGATCAACTGCTCCTGAAGGCTGATCGTGTGCGTGCTGATCACGACGCGACGGACCTTGGGGTCCTCGTCCTCGTTGGCCCCCTTCGCTCCGGCGGTTGGCTCTTGCCCCTGCGCCTCCAGAGCTGCTTCGTCGGAGGTCGCAAATAGGATGGCCGGAACGAGATACCCGAAACTCTTACCCACCCCGGTGCCGGCTTCGACAATCAAATGCTTGCGGCTTGCCAGGGCTTGCGAGACTGCATGCGCCATTTGAAGTTGTTCTCGGCGCAGTTCGTAATTGGAGATCCGCCTGGAGATGCTTCCCCCGGGTCCGAGAATCGACTCGAAATCCAACTCGCTCATGCATGGGGCCTAGGAAAAACAACGTCGACCGATCGAACTGCAAAACGCCCCTAGAGCATACTCCAAAAGGCCACTTTTGTCTCGACATTGGCTCACCCATCGTGCAAAAGGGGGCGTCACCAAAAACAACGCCTCTGGGATTCCTTGCTTGATTGTGCCAACCGACTTGGGTAAATTCGTCTCATTGGTAATGTCTCATCGGTGGCGTCCCATCCGCAGTGTTTCATCGAGGCTTGGCTCGACATACCCCGCCCCCTTGGTTGCCATCCTCCCTTTTGCTTCGGAGCCTACTCGCTATGCTTGAATTCAACGCGACAGAATCTCGCTCTCAACCCTCTCGTCGAGACTTTCTGAACCTAGCGATCGCCTCCTCGTTAGGAACCATCGCTCCGATCTGGGACTCCCATGAGGCTCGAGCCGCTGGCTCTGCCGCCGTGCCGCTTAAACTCGGATTGGTGACGTACCAATGGGGCAAGGATCTGTCGCTGGTCGACTTGCTCGATGTCTGCAAGCGAACCCACTACGCGGGGGTCGAACTGCGCAGTACCCACCGACACGGGATCGAACCGAGCATGAACGCAGCACAACGATCGGAGGCCAAAAAACGCTTCGCCGACTCACCCGTCGCGCTCGTGGGCCTAGGCAGCGCTTGCGAATACCACGCAGTCAGCCCCTCGGTCGTAGAAAAGAACATCGACGAGACCAAAGCCTTCATCGACCTTTCGGCGGAGCTCGGAGGCAGCGGTGTGAAAGTTCGCCCGAATGGACTCCCCTCGGAAGTCCCCGTCGAGAAAACGCTCGAACAGATCGGCAAGTCCCTGCAAATCGTCGGCCGATACGCCGCGAAAGCCAACCAACAAATTCGCCTCGAGGTCCATGGAAAAGGGACGCAGGAAATCCCCAACATGAAACGCATCATGGAAGTTGCAGATCATCCCAATGTCGTCGTCTGCTGGAACTGCAATCCAACCGACTTGATAGGACCAGGTTTCGATGCGAATTTCGATGCCCTCGCTCCCTGGCTCGGTACAGTCCACATCCATGACCTGCGCCCCGGAAAAGTCGATTACCCCTGGCCTGCCCTCTTCAAGAAACTCAAAGCCTCCGAAGCCAAAGGTTTCACCGGCTGGTGCCTGATGGAGGACGGCGCAACCCCCCCCGACATCCCTGCTGCCATGCTCGAGAACCACAGCGTCTTTGAATCGCTGAGCTCCTAACCGCATGGCAGCTAACCGCATTTCAGCGTATCGTATCGCAGCGTACCGTATCGCAGCTCAGTCCCAAGTATCTTTCCTGGGCCTATTGAGTGCTGGAATCGTCTCGCTGGTCCTGAGCCTGTGCTCTCCGAGCCCCTCGAGGGCCGAGGAACCCGACCCGTTCTTTGTCGAGCGTGTCCTACCCATCCTCGAGCAACGTTGCCTGGGATGCCACAGCCACGCCGCAGGCAAAGCCAAAGGGGGACTGGTCCTCGACTCGAAATCGGGTTGGCAGATCGGTGGCTCGAGCGGCCCGGCAATCGTTGCCACCAAGCCCGAGGAGAGCTTGCTCGTCTCTGCGATCCGATACGAGGGACACGAAATGCCCCCGGACCAAAAGCTTCCCGACGAAGAAATAGAAACTCTCGTCCGATGGATCGCAAGCGGAGCTGCCGACCACCGCCAAGCCCAACGGCCGGAAACCGATCCTGCGAAACTTTGGGCTTTGCGACCGATCGAGCTCCCTGCCGTTCCGACCCCTTCGAATCCCGCATGGTGCTTGGACCACGCCGATGCGTTTGTCCTTGAGAAACTCGATCGCGCAGGTTTAACCCCCGCGGTGGAATCACCTGGCAACCTGTGGCTCCGCCGCGTTACACTCGATTTGACCGGCTTGCTACCGACGGCATCGGAGCTCGATGCCTTTGCCTCGGACGCTTCAGATCGGGCCGAAGAAACCGTGGTTCATCGATTGCTCGCATCCCAGGCCTTTGGCGACCATTGGGGTAGGCACTGGCTCGACTTGGCCTGCTATGCCGACCTGGCGGACATCCAAGGGGATGTCTTGATCCGAGATGCCTGGCGATACCGCGATTATGTGATCGAAGCATTCAACAAGGATAAACCTCTGGATCGCTTTATCCGCGAGCAGATCGCAGGCGACTTGCTCGACTATACCGACGAACAGCAGCACCGCGAGCAGATCGTTGCGACGGGGTTCCTTGCCATCGGACCTTGGACTCTGCAGAACTACATCAAAGGACAATTGGCTGCCGATGTGGTGGACCATCAGATCGATAAGATCGGCAAGACCTTTTTGGGGCAAACACTCGCGTGCGCTCGATGCCACGATCATAAATTCGATCCGGTCCCTACGGCCGATTATTACGCGCTGGCAGGGATCTTCCATAGCACCAAAACCACGAGCTACGACGGGCCTGGGGTCTGGAGTCAGATTTCCCATGCCATCCTTCCGGTCACGCCCGCCGACCAAGCGGCCTTTGATCGGCTAACGGTGGAACTCGATCAGAGAAAAAAACAGTTGTCGATCGAACTCGAACGTCTGCACAAGCAGGATGCATCCGAGCGATTCACGCAACGCCTTGAGGACGATCAAGCCAATGCGATCACGTTGGAAAACGGCCTGCACGCCAATCAAGAAGGAAAGCAATATCGGGTTTCGTTCTCCGTCGGCCCGTCGGTTTGGGCCGATGCGAGCCAAGCGACGCAAGCTTCCGATGGCGTTTTGGTTCAGGTCCTTCGCTCCGACGGTACCGTTCTGGCCTACCATACGGCACAGCCTGGGGCTTGGTCGTCCCAAGAAAATTCGCAGACGTTTCAACCCACAGCGTTTGAATACCAAGGAGATGGGACCGGACCTATTAAGCTCCATCTGATCTCGATGGCGTATACAGGACGATTCGGCGGGGCGATCGATGACCTTTCGATCGCGTCGATTTCCGACGGCAAGTCCATTTTCCAAGAGGATTTTTCCGATTGCCAACTCGGCTCGGCCCAGGGACTCCAGGCCCATACGGGCAAACGCGTCTATGCGAAGTGCTCGATCCCTCGTTGGACCGGCAACGGGATCAACCATTCGCATGCGGTCGATTGCGGGACCGAGCAAGAGCCGAACGTCGCAATCCAGTTGTACAGCGGCAGCCCACGGGCCACGGCTGATCCTCGCGCAGGGCAAATCGAACGTGAACTTCTCGCCCTGGATCAAAGGCTACAGGACGCTCGTCCCGATCAGCAGCGGGCCATCGCGCTGGCCGATTTGCCTGAACCTGCCGATTGCCGAATCTACCAACGTGGGGACTTTCAATCGCTTGGCGATAGGATCCCTCGCGGATTTGTCGGGGCGGTTCCGGTCTCGACCCAATACGGGATCACCAAGGAACAAAGCGGTCGATCGCAATTGGCTAAGTGGCTGACCGACCCGTCGAATCCGCTGACTTCGCGGGTCATGGTCAATCGCATTTGGAAGGAGCTATTCGGCCAAGGACTCGTGCGTACGGTCGATTACTTCGGCGTGCATGGGGAGCACCCCTCGCACCGAGAACTGCTGGATTTCCTCGCCAATCGCTTGCAGTTCGATGACGCTTGGTCGATCAAAAAAACGATCGAGCGCCTGGTGCTTTCGCAGACCTATAGGATGTCCTCGACTCACGATCCAAAGGCGGCATCGATCGACCCGGACAATCGACTCTTATGGCACATGCCTCGGCGTCGCATGACGGCCGAATCGATCCGCGATTCGATCCTGACGCTCAGTGGTCAGTTGGATCCAAGGCGAGGTGGACCCAGCTTAGGTTTGCATCTCGAGGGGACCATCGCCGGGC
>Ga0315905_10004081_pt1 | contig 14935 bp, 12 predicted proteins | sample LakEriMetagenome_5_FD_203522 | JGI IMG/M metagenome (GOLD analysis project Ga0315905, IMG submission 203522) | Freshwater fungal communities from buoy surface, Lake Erie, Ohio, United States - Buoy 4 MA121 | ecosystem: Environmental > Aquatic > Freshwater > Lake | place: USA: Lake Erie, Ohio... | reverse complement strand
CGAAAAAAAACCACCCAACTCCAAAAAAAGAGTTTTATTAAATCTTCTTCTTATAATCATGATTGATGTGGTTATCTCATTACTTATCCCTATTGGAGAAGATGAGGGTGAAGACTTGGATTAAATCGACTATAAAGAATAACTCTATATAATTGGATTTGATTCTCCAATTTTTAAGAAAAAAAGAAAGAAAATAAATGATCGTAAGGAAAAAAAAAATAAAGTAAATTATTTTAGATGTAAATCCATTCACTTTTAAAATTGGATAAATTTTATTTAAAATTCATAATTTTTTAGCATGAAATGTGGGGTTGGGATTGGATATCAGAATAGTCCTTTGATCCTAATTTTTCTAAAAATATCATTTTAACTTTGGCCTTTAAAATTTTTTTAAGGTAAAATTCAAAGCTTGATCTAGATTGGAATTTATGTTTTAATAAAATGGGAATTGAAATTTTGGTATCTTGTTTCTATAATTCATTAATAACACCGATCGCCTCTAATTTTTTTAGCCAATAGTATATCTTTGGGCATAATTGTTACACGTTTGGCATGAATAGCACATAAATTGGTGTCTTCAAAAAGGCCTACCAAATAAGCTTCCGATGCTTCTTGTAAAGCTAGAACAGCGGAACTTTGAAAGCGAAGATCGCTTCGGAAATCTTGTGCCAATTCCCTGACAAGCCTTTGAAAAGGTAATTTCCGAATAAGTAATTCAGTACTTTTTTGGTACTTTCTTATTTCTCTTAAAGCTACAGTTCCAGGACGAAACCTGTGGATTTTTTTTGCATCTATTACGGGATCATTTTTTTTACTCGAACTCTTTGTTGCAACATGTTTCCTTGGAATCTTTCCTCCTGTAGATTTTCTGGCAGTTTGTTTTGTGCGAGCCATTTATTAGAAATATTTAAAAAATATTCTATATATTAAACTAAAACTCTTCATTAAAACTATTCAAAAAAAAAGGTCATCCCGAAAGTGAGGTTTGTTTTCCCTATCAATCATTTAAATTAAATACCTTTAAATATTAATATATTTCTATTCAGAATAGTTTACCGTTTAATTTTATTTTTTTTTGGTCTTTTCGTTAATTTATCTTTAAAATTAATTGATAATATTTTTGACTCACATGCAATGATTTTTAAAGGTCCATTTATTGGGACAGGTAGACTGTAATTACTTACTCTTATCTCAGGATCTAAAACATAAAACATCCAAGCACCATCGCAATTCTGATAATGTTTTAATTTTCCCCGCATTGCCGGTTTGTCTTTAACCTTTTTTTTTAATACAATAGCCATTGTCTTATCGAATTTTTTTTTAATAATATCAGCCAAATTTATATCTATAACCCCTTCGTTTAACATTTCTCTTAAGGTTTCTTCTAATTGAATCCCGAGTGTTGAAGCCCTATAATGAACAAAAAACATATTAAAAAATTTTTAATAAAAAAAAATTTAATGTTTTAGAAATAAAAATTTAAAGTTTAAGGAAAAAATTATATTTTATGAGTTAAAATCTATGTTATTGAAATCCCCTTTACAATTCTATCGATTTTTAACAACATGGAAGCATTTTCAAAAGCTAATTTATATGCGTGTATTTTAATTTCTAAGACTTCAAATATTCCAATTTTTCTTGTGTCAATTATATTTCCCCCCCTCCCCTCGATTCCAATAAAATAAAAACCTTTCTCGTGATAGTTTTTCATAGTTACTATTCTTTGGACAACCTCTACTCCACAGTTTTCAATAAGAATTCGAGGTATAATTTCTAAGGTTTCTGCAATAGCTTTATACAGGTAAAAATTATAATTTCTGAAATTTTTTGATTTTTCACACAAAATTTTAGAAACAGAAAGTTCAGAAGCCCCTCCTCCAGGAATTAAACCCGGAAAACTTTTAGTTACATTTGCAACCGCGATTCCATCTTGAAGATTTCGTTCCATTTCATCAAGTATATCTTTCGATGGCGCAAAAAGGAGAATAGTTTTGTAATTCGAATACTTGAAACCAATAATATAAGAATAATACTCATCTCCAATTTTTTTTACAGAAAATTTTTTAGATTCACCAATATCACTAAATTCAATTTTTTCAACACAAGAAACAATATTTATACCTAACATTTTTGACAATTTATTATTGTCTGATCTTTTTATTCTTCGAATTACAGAGATATTTGATTTATAAAAATAATGTAATGCGATATCAGATACATTTTTCTCTGTAAAAATTAAATCTGGTTTAAATTTTTTAATAATATTACAAATATAAAATTCATAATCTTCTTCAGCTTTCATCAATTTTCCCCATTGTTCTCCTTTTGAAATCTCAAGATTAGATCTAGTTTCACCTTTTTTATATTCAATTTCACAATCTAGTAATAAAATTTTTGGGTTAAGTATTTTCTTTCTCATTTTAGGATGCGAAACATCTTTAGATATTATTACTCCTGGAATTATCTTGGATTTTTGAATATTGTAAATTGGTATTTTTTGAATTTTAAAATAATCAATAGGTTTTAGAATGGAATCTTCTTTTAAAAATTGAATCGCTTTTAAGGTTAGTTCGCAGATTAACCTTGAAAATCTTCCTACAAGCTTAGTACCAATAGCAGTTAATATTGCCCTGTTAATTTCTTCGTTTCTGTTATTTTTTGAAGAAAAAGATATATTGTTTTTCATGAAAAAAACACTTTCTTCTAACACTTTTAGATAACAGTTTATTATAACATTAGGGTTGAAATTTTTTCGGACTAAAATTCCAGCCATTTTTAAAAGTTCTGATGCTAAAATAACTACTGTAGTAGTCCCGTCACCTACTTCACCGTCTTGGGTACCAGATAATTCTATCAACGATTTGGCGATAGGATTTTTTAAATCAATTTCTCTGAGAATACAATTTCCATCATTTGTGATAATTACTCTTCCTTGATTATCAAGAATCATTTTCAACATCGACCTAGGACCCAAAGTTGTTTTCAATAAGGAGGAAATTGTATTTGCTACCTCAAAACAATTCGATTGAACGATGTTTTCTTCCATTAATATATTTATATGGATTCCAAATAAATATCTAAATTGCTATATTTTTTAAAACTTGATAACCTTAAACTAGAAAGGTACAAAATCTATTTTAAAAATTTTTTTTTTATTACAAAGTATAAAGGGTAAAAATTTATATAGAGAATGATTTATTGTTATGATTTTTTAGGCTCGTTTATTTTCAAATTCCAATAATTTGATTTAATTTTTTTAATTTTTCAAGGTAATTATCGATTTCAAGCAAACTAAGAGTTTGGATTTTATTTTTTATTGATACAACACTTATTTTGACATGGGTTGCTTTTAAATCAGTTTTTAATACATGCTCTAAAAGGGAAAGAGTATTTAAAATCGTTTTTTCTCGGCTGAAATATTTGGTTTCTGAAGAAATATCGTTTTTTTGAATATATTCAATAAAGTCTTTGGCCTTTTCTCCAATTGCACAACTTGAATAAGATGAAAAATAACCGGATGGATCCATTTTTAACAATAACGGTCCTACCTCATTGTCAATCCCAAAGAAAATAGTTTTTACAGCTGGAATCCTTGTAAAAGCTTGTTGAGTCAAAACTTGATTTTTCATAGAAATCGTATTTGCTAATTGATCAAGTGAGATTTCAAAGCCGTTTTTTTGATAAAATTGACAAAATACTTCAATTATTTCCGATTTTAAAAAATTTAAATCCCCAGGAAATCCAGAACAGACACATCCTGAATAATTGTTTATTCCAAATGAAATAGAATCACCAATAATTGTTTCGTCTCCCGAATTTCTTTTTTTATCTTCAATCACACAAATAGTGTCAAATCCTTTGGTAACAATACAAGTTGATCCAGAAATTTCTGCCGCTTTGATTGAATATTCAACTTGATATAATCTTCCTTCTGGAGAAAAAGAATTTATGTTCTTGTCAAATGCAAATTTTGAATTTTTCTCCATATAACTTTAATTTCAATGAGGATTTCCAAAAAAAACGAAATGAATATAAATAGTCGAGATTATGAAAATATTCTTCCAGAATGTGGAAGTCCTACAATAGTTTCGATAAAAGATTCAAACGAAATGGGAATATACGTTTCATTATTGGAATTCGATGAAATCGAAGGTTTATTACTTTTTTCTGAAGTATCAAGAAGAAGAATACGATCCTTGTCTAAATTAATAAAAAAAGGAAAAAAAGAAATTGTTTCGGTAATTCGGGTTGATAATGATAAAAGTTATATCGATGTTTCTAAAAGACAAATTTCGGAAATCGAAGTTAATTACATGAAAAAAAAAAGAAATTTCGGAAAAATAGTAAACCTTATTTCTAATAATTTTTCTAGAGTTATATCTATAGATTTTGAAGAAATAAAATTAAGGTGGATTTGGTTATTATCAAGAAAATATTCACATGCAATAAAAGCTTTGAAATTTCTTTTAAAATTTCCTAACACCTTATTTACGAATATTGATTTGAAAAAAAATCAATTATCCATTTTTTCTAAAAATCTAAAAAAAAAGATGCCAATAAACGTTTTAAAAATCGAGGTCGAATTCGAAATTAATTACTTTTTATTAGATGGAATTAAAACAATCAAGAGCTCTATTAATAGTATCAAAAAAATTTCTTTGTTTTCCAAAATTAATTGCAAGACTCAAGTTCCTCCACGTTATACAATAATTCATTTTGGGAATTCAAAGAAAAAAATAGTTCAAATGGTATCAAAATTTTTGTATTTAGTTTCAAAAAAAATTTTATCAAAAAAAGGGGTTTTTCGTATAATCAACATCACATTTAACTGAAAATAACTTAATATTATTCATTTTTTTATCTTATTTTATTATTCTATTTAAATCAAAATTTATTCTACTTTCGCCAAAATCTTGATACGTCTTGTGGATTTTCACCCTGGATTTCTTTCACTCCTGGATTTCTATACAAGGCACCCAAATCAACAGCACCTGTTGAATTGCCAATTAATTTAGATTCATTCGGTTGAGAAAAACCAGTTGCAACAACTGTAATCGAAATCTCATTTTCCATATTATCATCAACCAAAGCTCCGAATATTATGTTTGCATTGGGGTCAACTGCTTCGTAAATGACCTCTGCAGCAGAATTAATTTCATGTAAGGTCATATCTTGACCTCCTGTGATATTGAAAACGATTCCTTTAGCTCGTTCTATTGGGAAGTCCAACAAAGGTGAACTAATAGCAGCTACTGCGGCATCCTGCGCCCGTGTTTTTCCCGAACCGGTCCCTATTCCCATCAAAGCACTTCCCGCGTCGGCCATAACCGAACGAACATCGGCAAAATCAACATTAATGAGTCCAGGTCTAACTATAATTTCTGAAATACCCACTACACCTTGCCGAAGAATATCATCAGCAACAGAAAAAGCATCTTGTAGAGGAGTATTATCCGGAACAATTTGTAAAAGTTTATCATTAGAAACGACGATCAACGTATCTACTTTGTCCCTCAAATTAGTTATAGCATCGTTAGCTTGCTGCATTCTACGCCGACCTTCAAAAGCAAATGGTTTCGTGACAACACCAACTGTGAGACAACCCATTTCTTTGGCAACTTCTGCTACTATCGGAGCAGCCCCCGACCCAGTTCCACCCCCCATTCCTGCGGTAACAAAGACTAAGTCCCCGGCAGATACTGCCTCTCCGATTAGATCTCTACTCTCTTCAGCTGCTTTCCTTCCAATTTCAGGATTTCCACCAGCACCTAATCCTCTAGTTAATTTTGCCCCAATATTACAAGTATTAGGCGCCAATGATCTAGATAAAGCTTGTGCATCGGTATTTATTGACCAAAATTCAACACCTTCTACTCCTCCTACCATTCTATTTACCGCGTTTCCACCACCACCACCTACACCAATTACTTTTATGACACATGGTGAATTTCCTCCTTCTGGTTGAATTGAACCTGTTGCTGTTAAATTTAAAAAACTTTTTCTATAAAAAAACTTTTTTCTTTGGTAAATTTTATTAGCAACTGGATTATCGTATGCTGTTCTTTGAATTTCATAAAATTTTGATAAAGTTAACATATTAGATGCAAAAAAAATAAAACTCATTAATTTAAAATTTTTAATTTTTTTATATGAAAATTAATTTTTATAAGAAAGAAAGGATATTTTAGATACAAAGTTTATATTTGTTTAATTAATAATTTTATATATGGTGCCCGGAATTAGAAAACATTTGAAAAGATTAAAGGCTCCAAAAAAATGGATGCTAAGTAAATTAGGTGGAATATGGGCTCCTAATCCAAAAAGCGGTCCCCATAAAAAATTGGATTCATTTCCTTTAATACTTATTTTAAGAAATAAGCTAAATTATGCTTTGAATTCTCGAGAAGTTATTCAGATCTTACAAAAAAAGGAAGTGAAAATAGATGGAAAAATTCGAATTGAGAAAAACTACCCAACTGGGATAATGGATATCATTACTATTGATAAAACAAAAGAAAATTTTAGAGTTCTTTATGATAAAATTGGCCGATTTACATTGCAAAGAATAAGTACAAATGAAAGTTCTTTTAAATTGTGTAAGGTATTAAAACTTAAAAAAGGGTCAGGTTCTATCCCATTTCTAGTTACCCATGATGGAAGAACAATCAGGTTTCCTGATCCTTTGATTAAAATAAACGATTCTATTATTTTCGATTTATTAGAAAAAAAAATAATTGATTTTATAAAATTTGGTATTGGTACCCTTTGTATCGTAACAGGAGGAAGTAATATTGGTAAAATCGGAGTAATAACCAATAAAGAACAAAATCAAGGTATCTCTAGCATTGTACAATTAAAAGATAGTGATAATTATGAATTTTCGACTAAACTATCAAATGTTTTTGCCATTGGAAAGGGTAACAAATCGATAATTTCTATACCTAAATATTAATTATTTTTTTTTGAATCTCCGATTCAAACTAGTGTTTTATTCAGATTAATCCAAAAACTTAATAAATAAAATGTAATCTCCTCTGATAAAACGAAAAGAATAATATTTTGAAAAATTTTTCTTTTTTTCTTTTTTGAAATTACAACAATCATAAACCAAAAAATTAAAAAAGTTATCAATTGAAAAGATAAAACCGACTATTGCAAAATTGTTATGAATGAAAATTTTACACTTTCTTCCCAAAAATAAAAACTTTTTCAAAACCACATTCTTTTTTATTTCTTGAAATTTCATTTTAAACGATTCTCTTTATAGGAAGTTTTTTTTTATATAAACTTTTTTAAATATTAAAAATTTTTTAGATACCACAATCCTATCATCGATTTTTTAAATGATCTTAACGGATGATCAATTTCAAATTGAAATTGAAATTTACTTTAAAAAAAAATTTTCGCAACTGATCGTTAGCAAATCTAGATTTAATATATACCGTGTAGATATTTCTTTAAATTCGGTTTGGAAGTATAATTGTTTAATTGTAAAAAAAATTTTCAGTTTTCCTGAAAAATTCTTATCTTTGGCCGAAAATTCATTAAATAAAATTATGAATTTATTTTCAAATTCAAAAAAAAAAATAAATGGATTTTTTGTTTTTTATAAGATGAATTTAATTGGACCCTTTGGATTAGAATATACTTCTATTACCAAACTTGGATCCAATAGTATTGGGGAATTGGTTTGTATACAAGGTACAATAATTTTCTGTGGAAAAGTAAAAGTAAAAAAAAAATATTCAGTATTTTTTTGCACTAAAAATTCAAAATTATATCTTAAAAATGAAGATTACGGTGATATTGGAGAAAATTATGATCTATTAACAGATTTTCAAATTTCAGGAATGAAAATCGAACATGGATTATCCAGATATTTTGAACAACAGAAAATTATATTATCAGAAATTTTTTCCCATGAAAAAAAAGGCTGGAACAAAAATATCAATGTTTTTATATACAAAGATTTGGTAAATAATTATTTAATTGGCGAGGTTGTAGAAGTTTGTGGTATTTTTAAGCCCTCAAAAATAGGAAAAATAAGTGTAAATTTTGGTCTTTTCGATGTTTATTTATCAGCAATTTCAATTAAAAAACGGGTAATTAAGGAAAATAAAATAACCAACAAACTTGATTTTTTATTGATAAATTACTTTTCGATGTTTTCTGATTGTTTTGAACGGTTATCATCACTTATTGTCCCTCAGATTCAAGGAATAAATCTTATCAAAAAATCACTTTTACTTAGTTTAATGAACTTGAATCCAAGAAAAAAAGGTTTTTCTTTTTTTAGAAATAGCATTAATTTATTACTAATAGGAGATTACAATTTAATAAAAGATGAAATATTTTCATCTATATCAAAAATTTTTTCAATTTTTTGGGTTGATAAATATGAAAATTTTTTGTTCGAGGCCGAAAATTTAGGAAAAATTAATCCTAAAAATTTAGATTCAGAAAAATTTTTTAGTAAAATGTTATTCTTTTTAAAGAGTGAATTTGCTTATTTTGATAACCTGGAACACTTATCTTTTCGGGACAAAAATATTTTGGGTGAACTAATAGAAAAAGGAATTGAAACCAAAATTGTAAATAAGGAAAATAGTTTCAATAATCTACTTCCTAGTGTAATTGGTTGGGTAAAAATAAAAAATAAAAAATACGATTTAAATGATTCGATTCAAAAAAATATTGATTTTCCAAATATTTTGTTTAATCAATTCGATTTAGCTCTTTTTTTACCTGATAAAATTTCACCTTCAAGAGAAAATGATGATGCAAAATTAATATTACATAACCATTGTTTTTCAAAAAAAAAATACCTTTTTTCCGATACATCCGAAGATTATTTTCAAGAATATGATAGGAAAAAAAATCATAAAAATACTATAAAAAAAGATAAACCATTTAGAGATCTTTTTTTTATGAATTATCCATTGATTTCTCAAAATTTTTTGAAAAATTACATTTTTTATGCTAGATCAGAAGTTGATTGTTTTTTATCAAAAGATGTTGTTGATTTTTTAATGGATAAGTATGGTAGTTTAAAATTAAAATTTGAAAGTTCTGAGCCAAATGATATCAGAGTATTTGAAACCATTGTAAAATTTTGTTTTGCTTTTACAAGGTGTCACCTTAGAGATGTAGTTTCAGTTCATGATATTGAATATATCCTTAATTCTTTTAGTTTATTAAACAATATAAAATCGCAAATAATTTTAAACGTAAACAAAAATATTAAAAAAAAATTTTGTGTTGGAAAAGAGAAATCAGAATTAAATATTGTTATTAAAAAAGATGGAGAGGGAAAAATTTTAAATTCTAATTTTAAATTAAATAAAATTAAACCAAAAAAAATAAATAAAAAAAATTGGAAGTCTCTCTCATCCAATCTTTCCTCTTTTTTTATTAAAAACAATATAGAAAAATTCACTTTCAATTCATTAAAAGAACGTGCAATTAGCATTTGGAATTATAAAGAGGTTTGTATTTGTATCGGGAATAACTTAGTAAAAGTTTAACAAAATTAGGATAAGCAATATAACCTAACTCTTTTTAAAGAGGCAAAGAACCGCATAAATATTATTAAAAGCTTGGTAAATATCGCTTCTTTTTTTTGCTCCTGTGAGAACCAACTTTCCGCTTACAAATATTAATAACACCACTTTTGGTGTAATCATTCTATAAATTAAACCAGGAAATAATTCAGGTTCATATGAACAGAATTGATTATGGGCATGAGCTAAACTTTCTAATCTAACTGGAAAATGTATATCACAAGAGGCAACTATATTTTGTATTTTGAATTCTAAAAATTTAGCGTAACCATAACCAAGTCTTTGAATAATTCTGGTGTACTTCTTACACGAAACTTTTGCAGCTTCTTCAGATTTAGCACCTGTAATTACCATTTTTCCAGAAGAGAATATTAGAGCAGTTGTTTTGGGATCACGAATTCTCATAATTACAGCAGCAAATCTCCTAGGATTATATTCAGCGTTTCTAGCTTTCAATGCAATTCGTTTAAGATCAAGTTGTACACCAAGATTAACTGTACATACTACATTTTGAATGTTTGGAGTTATCTCGTTTATTCGGGCAATATGGGTAGGAAGAATTTCATTTTTTCCTTCTCCGTTGGTAAAACTATTGTTCTGGACATTTACTAAACTTTGATCGAAATAAATATTAGAATCAGTGTTTCTATTATCTTTTGTTTTTTGGTATATATTTTTAACTATAGACATATTAGTATACAAATCTGGTTGAAAATTTTCAATTTCAGATTTATTTTCTTCATTTGCTACAATGGAAAAGTCTGGGTTTTTATCTTGAATTTTTTTTGACATAGTTGTTGTTTGAATTTTTTTATATTAGTTTATTTAGGAAATGTTTAATTTGTATAATATATTAATCGCTTATAATTCAAAAAAGAAAAAAATGGGCAAAAAAAAAACTTTTATGTAAATTTTTAAAAATTAAATAAAATTTCACTAAAACTAAATCTTTGTAGTTTTTGAATTATAAACATAATCTTTTTATTTTAATTTTTTAAAAATGTTAAAATATATGTGAATAATTTTAACATTTTTTATTATATCAAATTCGAATCCTTGAATTAGAAACTTGTTTAATTATAATTAAGAAAGAAGAAATTTAATTCAAAAATAAAAAAAAACTCTTAAATTCGTCTAAATGAAGTTTTTTTTTTTATATGGTTATAAATATTTCTCTAATAATTCCTTATTCTATATTAAAAATAAAATTTAGATTAAACGGAAAACGGAATATTTTTCTTGAAATTTTTCAAGATAATTGTTTCAAACCAAAAATCATAATTTATTGTGTCAAATTATAATTTTTTAAATTGGGACAGATTTTGTAATTATATATTGACTATTATAATATTAATATTTATAGGACAGTTGTATTTTAATTTTCTTTTATGGGGAAACAAGGAAGAAATAATGCGACCGGAAGTAAATTCAGGACAACTTTAGGACTTCCGATAGGGGCTTTAATAAATTGTGCAGATAATAGTGGGGCTAAAAACCTTTATATTATGGCAGTTTCAAGAATAAAAGGAAGATTAAATCGGTATCCATCTGCAGGTCCAGGGGATATGGTTTTAACAACCGTGAAGAAAGGAAAACCGGAATTAAGAAAAAAAGTAACTACTGCTATAATAATCAGACAGAGAAAATCATGGAGAAGAAAAAATGGGATATTTATTTCATTCGAAGATAATGCTGGGGTTATTGCTAATCCTAAAGGAGAATTAAAAGGTTCAACTATAAGTGGTCCTGTCGCCAAAGAATGTGCAGATTTATGGCCTAAAATAGCATCTACATCGAGTTCAATTGTATAATTAAAAAATATTTAAATAAATATCGGATTATTCATGGAGTAATTATCTTATATGAAATAACTTTTTCCTTTTGAAGGCATTTTTGAATGGTAACCATAATTTCTTTTCCCGATTTGAAATCTTCCTTAAGTCGGGATGTTAGCTCATTATCATCAGAATCTAAAGTCAAATCTTCTCTTACAGACCCGTTTTCATCCAATAGGGTTAAAAAATCATCATCATCAAGTTCGACTAATTGATAGTCTTGTTTGGTTATAACTGGTTGCATTAGATTATGTGATGTTGGTGAACTTTCTTGATATTTTTTTCCAGAAAAAATATCAATTCCTGTAATATTTATTTTGGCATGTCCATGTTTTCCTGTTTTTGAAGTTGAAACATCAATTACTTTACAAGGATTACCTTTTAACATTACGTGTACCCCCTTTTTACATGATCCTGCTTTAATAGGAATTGTTTCCGAAGCCCCAGCATTTCCTATGTTGAAATTTGTTTCCTCGTCTGAATTCATGTGTTACAATATAATAAATAATTAATTATATATAATTTTTAGATTTTATTTTCTTAAATTTTTTTTTTGAATTATGAATGAATATCAAATTGTTTTAAAAAACGCTTCAATAAATGAGACAATATTTTTTGAAATAAAGGGACAAAAAGAGCTTTTTTTAGTATTATCAAAAAAAAAATTTTTAGAAGTATTAAAAATCGATTCTTTCCAAAAATTTAGACCATTATCTCTTTCAAATTTTTCCAGAAAAATTTATAGAATAAGCGTTTTTCCAAAATATTTTAATTCGATATTGGACTTATTGCTGATTGACAATCACCAAACGATTAATTTAGTAAAATTAAATAAATTTTTTGAATTTAAAATTACTTCATCAATAAATTTAGCGGGAAAATTTTTCAAAAATAAATTTCAAGGATTATTTGTCTTATTATTAGAAAAACCATTTTTTTTTTTTTTGTGTACAACTTGTGGATTAAAAATTTTAATAAAAATAGGCCTGGATAAAAAAAATAATTTAAAATTTTTAAAAAAAGGAATTAAAGTAGCTCAGAAAAAATTGATATGTTATTTTTTAACAAATTCAAATAATTCATCGGATAAAGTTTTTTTTTCTATAGAATCTTTGGTTTTTTTACCATATTCTAGGTATTTAGTTTGTTATAAATATACGAAAAGAGGAAAAATAAGAAAAAACTTATTTTCTCAAATTCATTGTACAGCTTATTTTATCATTCCCATTTCAAATAGTAATATCCCCAATAAAAGCCTGATAATTTTAGCAAAAGGAAAACTTACAATTATTGACGGTTTAAGAAGGTATCAATTTTCCGAATCATTCCCTTTAAAAAAATTTAATGGAAAATATTTACAAATCTTTTTAATCTCCTTTTGTTTTTTCAAAGGGAACTCAAAAACCATTTTTTTTTTTTTAAATAAAGAAGGAGATATCTTTACTTTTAGTCTCGAAAAATTTTTTTTCAACGATAAAAAAAAAAAAGCCTTACTTAATTATTTCGATTCCTTACCCGAAAATCCCAGAAATATTAAAATTTTTCCTGGGGGTATTTTTTATTCTGATACGAAGAAAGAGGGTTTTTTTCTTTATCGTTTTATTAGAATAAATAACTCAGAAAATTATAAAAAAGGTTTTTTCATTTTTCGTAAAAAACTTAAAAATCTAGTTTTATTAGATAAAATGTGTCATGTATCAAATTTATCATCAATTGTTGAAGATAATATCACAGAATTGTCTTTGGATAAATTAATTTTTTTCTGTACAACGAAAAACAATTCTTCATTGCGATTTTTACATAAAATTTTTTACCTAAACTCGATTATAAAAAAGTCTTTTATTTCTAAACCCCTTGGAATATTTTTTGTTAAGAAAGATATCGGAGCTATTTATTTTTTTGTTTCTTTTAACTGTTCAACACTTTCTTTTTCTTTTGGAAAAAATATAGAAGAGGTAAATCAATTTAAAATTTTGACAGATTGTAAAACGGTTTTTATGAAATATCACGAGTCTTTTAAAACAGTCATTCAGGTTTCAATAAGATTACTTAGATTCATAAAAATTGGCTATGGATATAAAAAGATTTGTCAATGGATACCTGATGAAAACATTTTTATTCTTGATTGCATAAAAAATGAATATGGAAAACCTTATTTATTTATTTTACTCTCAAATTATAAAATAGTTTTGATAGAGTTAACAAAAAACGACCTGTTATTGGAGTTGAAAAGCTGGTTTATAGAAAATTTTGTGCAAAATTCTCTTCTTTTAAATTGTTATATTTCTAACAGTAATAATTCATTTAAATTTTTAATTATTGGGAGCAAACTAGAAAGAATGCTTCGAATATTCAAAATTTATCAGGATTTCTCTGTATATTTAACGAGCGTTCAATTATTAGAATGGTCTCCGGAATCCATTTCCATCTTAAAAAAAGAAACTACCATTTTTTTCTTCATTGGTCTTAACAATGGAGTTTTATTAAAGTCAGTCTTTTGTTCCAAAAAAGGGGAAATAAAAATCGTAGACTTTTTAAATCTTTCCCCATTTCCTCTGTATTTTCCAAAAAATTTTTATTTGTCAAATTTATTTATATTTGGTGAAAAGGTCTGGAAAATTAAAAATAATTGGTGGATTGTTTTAAAAACAATAGTATTGTACAACAAATCTTTGGATTTGGTAGAATCTTTGGGAAACTTTCTTATAAGTTCATTAGATTATAAATTGAAAATTATTTTATTCACCAAAAAAAAAAGAATTAAACTAAATGGATTAGGTTTTTTAACTCAGTTTGTTGTTTTAGACTCTTGTTATTTAAAAAAATTCAAAAAAAAATTTATTTTAACTTTAAATAGATGTAAACCGTGTTCTTTAAATAGTCATTTTGTAAATCAATTTTTCGTAGAAATTAATAAAAATTTAGTTATATCCTTTGATAGGTATAAAAAACAAATCTACAGTTCAAGTATTGAAATTTTAAGGTTTTCTGAAAATATCTCAGAATACAACCGGAAAAATTTAAAACATCATAAAACATTTATTTTTTTAAATTCATCAGGAAAATATTTTCTTAAAACTATTTTGAAAAAAAAAGCTTCCAGAAAAAACAAATATGTATTTTTAATTTGCAAAGTTTTCGAAAATAATTTTTTTGAAACGAAAGGGTTGATCTCACCCGTTCATGAAGATTTAAATAAAACAGGTTCTCTAATGTTATTTTCGGTTAAAAATAACTTTAAATTTTGTTCAAATTCTGGTGGTAAATATAAACAATCCTTAAAATTAACCTTTCTATATGAAAAAAATATGAATTCTCAAATTTTGGATTTCAAAAATTTTTTTTTAAATAAATCTTTTTTTGGGAGTAGAATTTTAATTGGACTTCAAAAAAAAATAAATCTATTAGAAATAGGCAAGGATACAATCAAAATTTTTAAAACCATTAATTTTTCGACATTACATTTGGTAAAAATACAAACAATAGGAAATAGAATTTATTTGCTTGAAAAATTTAGGGGTTTAAAGGTATTTTTATTTA
>Ga0315905_10004078_pt1 | contig 14941 bp, 14 predicted proteins | sample LakEriMetagenome_5_FD_203522 | JGI IMG/M metagenome (GOLD analysis project Ga0315905, IMG submission 203522) | Freshwater fungal communities from buoy surface, Lake Erie, Ohio, United States - Buoy 4 MA121 | ecosystem: Environmental > Aquatic > Freshwater > Lake | place: USA: Lake Erie, Ohio... | reverse complement strand
GGCAGGCAGGTGGCTGGGTCCTGCTGGGCCGGCAGCTGCGGCGACCCACTCAGCCACTGCTCCGCTGCCACACCCGCAGTGGACATCTCCCAGTGGAACCCTGAGAGCGAGGACAACCCCAGCGCAGTGCGGGCGCTGGCCAACTGGGCCAGCAAGCGGGGGCAGGCCGCCCCATTTCGCGCGGCCGTGGCTGGCGCGGGGGTCAAGGGTGGCTGCAACCCCGCCGACTCCGACTACACAGGTAGGGAGGAGCGTGCAGCAGGCTGGTGACGGCAGCTGGGGGCGGGCACTCCAGCTGGGCGGGCGGTCCACCCAGCACAGCAGCCCGTGCAAACAGCCTGGCACCGGCTGCAGATGGGCCGACCCGGCCGGCGGCAGTGTGCTGGGGGGCCCGCACTGGCTGCGCACCGCATCACCGCCGCGCCGCCCCATGCACGCCCTTGCAGAGTTCTGGGACGCCCTGGGCCCTGGCAGCCTGCGCCAGGTGATCGCAGGCGCCTCCCACCAGTCCTACATCGCGCCCAAGGTGCAGGCGCTGGGGTCCCTGATGGCGGGCGCAGCCAACAGCGCGTGCGGGCGGGCCAACATCACCCAGCAGGTGAGGGGCGGGGGCCGCACGTTGGGCAGGCTGCTGGCGGCTCCCATCTTGCGGGGGGCGGGGCAGCAGGAGATATAGAGAGGGTCACGCTGGCACACACGGCCTCTCACGTATGCCTGCCTGCCTGTCCCTGCTGCTGCAGAAGGTGGTGGCCTACACCTCGGCTGCATTGGTCGCCTGGTTTGACCACGTGCTGCGCGGCGCGGACCTCGCCCCGTACCTCGCAACGGTGGCATACGACCCATTCTACCAAGTCAAGCAGGACGGCGTGGCCACGTTCTATTGGGGGCGCATATAGTAGTATGGGCCCTTACAGTTTCCTGACCCCTGCGGGTTTTCTTGCAAGGGTACAAACATCTGCGCACCGCGCAGCAGCAGGCCTCAGAGCGCGCGCCCTGCAAAGACCTGCTCCAGCACCTTCACAACCGGAACCTGCAGGCGTCCTGAGACGGCCTGGGCGGGCTTGAAGTGGGCTTGAAGTGGGCTTGAAGTGGGCTGGTGCTGAGCTGCCCAGCCAAGCCAGGACCAAGGGGGGTGCAAGGGGGGTTGAGGCGGGCTGGAACAATCGGCTTGAACTGGGGTTGGGGCCCGACTGCGGCTTGAGCTGGGCTTGACTGGGCTTGACCAAGCTTGGTGCCCTTTGCACCAGGGAACCAGGCCACCAGGATGCAAATCGCGCCCGAGGTGTCCCTATCAATGACAAAGCAGCGGCTGTGAACCAGGGCAGGCGCGCAGCTTGTATTGGGGACCCCTGCTGGGATCTATCTCTGCATATGCATTATGCATTATTATTACAGTCGCGCCCCCCCCCCCCCCCTCGATTTTCTCATGCGGGCACCTGGGTGGGGGCTGGCGGCTGTAATAGCAACTGATGTGTGTCGCTGCCGGGTCCCCAGCCCGCCCTGCTCGGGTGGCGGGCCCTCGCTGCACTCGAGCTCCGTGCCGGGCTGCAGCCCAGCTGGGCGGCGAGCGGAGGCGGCGGAGGCACCGCTCCACCTGCCCAGCCGTTGCGCCAGCAGCCAGAATCGCATTGCTCGATCTTGCTCGATCTTCGATCATTCGGCCAGCCTCCTTTGCCACTGTTGTTGCACACTGTTGTTGCGCACGCCGCGCCAGCCAACGTCACTGCCCTTCCGGGCGCCGGAGATCGCGCGCCAGGTGCGCTCGACGGCCGTGTGAGCGCTGCACCACGGTGCAGAGCCGTCGGTGACCCGCGGCGGCCTGGACGCTGGCCCTGGCGTGCCGCCCCGCAGGCGCCACCACCTCGCCCTCGCCACCTCGCCTCGACTCGCAGCCACCGGCTCACGGCCATGGCAGCAGCCTGCAAGGCGACCCGCGTGCTGGCATCGCTCCTGCTGCTGCTGCTGGCGTCGGCAGCCTGGGCGCAGTCGTGCAGCGGCAAGCCGGCCGCGCGCTGCATGCACCCATGCCGCTGGACCGGCAGCTCATGCGAAGGTGCGTCCCAATGCCAAGCGCATGCATGAAAGGAGCAGGGCCGGCTGGGGCACTCAGCGGGCCCCGCTGCCCCCTCCCGCTTCGCTGCAGGGGTCGCCCGTGCCCAGCAGGCGCCCGAGGACGTGTGCCAGGTGCGTGCGCGCCTGCGCGTTCGGGCTGGCACGTCGCTGTCGCTGGCTGCTGCGCGCTCGGCGGATGGCCTCCCGGCGCCCTGCCAGCCGGCTCCCCCCCTCCCAGGTGTGCTTTCCTGGGCTGCAGAGGCTGAGCGCGGACGACCCTGGCAACGTGTTTGGCGGCTACCTGGGGTGCAAGGGCCGGCGCCTGCTGTCCTGGGCCAACGGCCTGCTGCTCAGGGGGGGCCCCAGGGGCGAGCCCGCTTGATGCGCTGGGCACGCGTGCCCTGGGGCCCCAGCAGCTCAGGTATTACGGCTGGCGGGCAGGTCATCCATGGATGTGTATGGGGGGAAGGAAGGGGGCGCTGGTGGGCACGCTGCAGCAGCACTGTTGCGGGGAAGGCAGGAGGGAAGGAGCGACTGCGGCCGCTGCCGCGCACGTGCCCGGCGCTGCTGACCTGCTAGCCTGCTAGCGCCCGCGCCCGCGCCCATTCGGTCTGTAAGCCCATTCGCGTCCAAGCGTTGGCGGTGATTGTCACTGTAGCAGCCTGCAGCGAGGTCACCACAGATCGCAGTCCCCCTGGGATGCGGGGTGCTCAGGCGCTCTGGAGGCGGCTGCAGCCAGGTAAGCCCAGTGGCACTCCTGCAGCAGGCAGGGGCGCTGATGGAGGCCCGCCCCGCCCGGAGATTGCCGGTCTGGTCACCCAGGCCTGCCGCACCCCCCGGCAGCCTGGGGACAGGGCTGCCTGGACCCCGCACAAGCCGCCGGACACCCGTGATCGGCGTGCCCCGCACCCGCAGGCCTGCTGGCGGAACCGTCGCTCGCCCCAGCCTGCAGCGGCGCTGTCGGGGCCAGCAGCTGGCAGCATGACGCTCAGGCGGGCCCATCCTGCAGCTGTGCCGCGCCGTTCACCTCCTCCGCCGCGGTCGGCATGCCCAGGTGGGGCACCCGGCCGCGCTGCTCGCGGAATGCTGCCCCATGCGCGGAATGCTGCCCCGCCCCACCCCACCCCACCCCACCCGCGCCTCCCCTGGAACGCGCAGGTTCAGGGAGGTGCTCAAGCGGCCATTTCCCAGCAGGGTGTACACTCGAGAGAACCTGGAGGTGGGGGGCCCCTGGCTCGGGCCAGCGCGTGCTGCGTGTGCACCACTCCTCGCCCCCTGGACCCTGCCCAGCGCGTCACCGCCGCCGCCCAGCTTGCTTGACCATGGCCACGCGTGTGTGCGCCCTGCATGCAGCGGCTGGAGGCGTCCGACTGGAGCCTCGGCATGGCCGCCGACGTCCTGGACAGCAGCAGCCGGGCGGCGCGGCGCAGCAGGCGGCGGCCGCCAGGAGAGGGCGACCCAGCAGCAGCAGCAGCAGCGGCCGCGCCCTCCGGCAGCGCGGCCCCCGCCTGGGTCAGCCGCCTGGTGGCGGAGGCAGTGACCCTGGCGGACTTACGGGCGGTTGTGCGCGAGTACGGGCACTGCATGGACGCCATCGCGACGGCAGCAGCCATCACGCGGCTGCCGAAGCTCATGCCGCCGCCCGCCGCCGCGCCGCCCGCCGTGGCTGCGGCCGCGCAGCGCCTGCTCGACCGCCTGCTGGGCCGGCTGCTGCAGCACCTGCCCTCCCTGGGCGCGCGGGAGCTGGCCAACGTGCTGTGGGCCCTGGCGGCGGCGCGGCACCAGCCCCCCGCCCAGGCGCTGGAGGCGTTGGTGGCGCAGCTGCTGCCCAGCGGCGGCGGCAGGATAGTTGACGCGCGGCCCGCCGAGCTGGCCATGCTGGCCAAGGCAGCGCAAGCCCTGGCCCCGGGCTCGCAGCCCCTGTGGGCCGCGATCGAGGCGTGCCAGCTGGGGCAGGAGCTGGGGCCGCAGGCGGCCACCATGCTGCTGTGGGCGGTGGCGCGCGCTGGGCGGGGCCATCAGCAGGCGCGCCTGGTGCAGCGGATAGAGGACTGGCTGTTGGCGCAGCCCGCCGCTGCCGACCCCCAGCTGGAGCAGCAGCAGCAGCAGCAGTCCGAGGCGGCGCACGGGGCACCCCCAGCATCTGCGCAGCGCGACATCGTGTACGCCAAGCGGCTGAAGGCGCCGCGCCTGGCGCGCCCGCTGGCCCTGCCCACGCCAGCAGCGGCGGCAGCGCACGCCGCAGCCAGCAATGCGGCTGGCCTGCAGCCGCGCGAGCTGACGAGCGCCATGTGGGCGCTGGCCATGCTGGGGCGGGGGCAGTCGCCAGCCCTGCCCGTGCTGGCGCAAGCAGCGGCCGACAGGGTGAGAGCCCGCCGCCTTCCCCTGCTGCATGAGAGCCCGCCGCCTTCCCCTTGCTGCATGAGAGCCCGCCGCCTTCCCCTGCTGCATGCGGCGCGCACGCATGGGTCGCTGGCTCCAGCCGTGGCGCCACACGCATGCGGTGGCCACCCAGCCCCCGGCCCGCATCCTGGTGGCTGCAGTCCCCAGCCCCCGACCCCCACCCTGGTGGTTGTGCCGTGGCCCCCGCTGACGCAGGCCGGCGACCTGTCGGATGCGGAGCTGTCCACCGCCCTGTGGGCGACCGCCAGGCTGGGTTTTGTCAGCACGCCGCTGCTGGATGGCGTGGCCCAGCGCCTGTACCGTGCCAGCAAGCGGGCGGCAGCAGCGCCGGTGGGCGGCAGCGCGGGGGTGTGGAGCGGCAGGGGCGCGACAGCCACTGCGGGGGGCGTGGCCTACGAGACGGTCAGCCTGGGCAGCCGCGGGGCGTCCGCGCGCCTGCTGGCCACCGCCGCCTGGGCGGCGGCCCAGCTCAGCACCCAGCCGCAGGCGGGCCCCCTCATCAGGCACGCCTGCGAGGCGCTGCTGCCACGCATGCGGGAGTTCAGGGCGCAGGATGCGGTGAACACGCTGCTGGCGGCCGCCCGGTTGGGGTATGGCCTCGCCCCGCAGCCGCAGCAGCCGGGCGGCCTGGCCAGGTGGTGGCCCGCCGTGCTCAGCAGCCTGGCGGACCGCCTGCAGCAGGAGCCCTACGCCTTCCAGCCGCGGGACCTGGCGGGCTTGGCCCGCGTGGCGGCAGCGGCGGCCGCTGCCGGGGGCGAGGCGGCCACGCAGGAGCTGGCGGCGGCGCTGGCGGCGGCGGCTCAGCGGCAGGCCGCCGGCTTCAACGAGCTGGATGCAGCCGCGCTGGCGGGCGCTTTTGCAGCCCTGGACTACCAGGCGGGGGCGCCTGCCGTGCTGGCCGTGGCGGAGGCAGCGGCAGTAGCGCGGGCGGGCAGGCCGTTTGCAGCCCGGCGTGCCGGCGAGGTGGCGGCGGCGCTGATCAGCCTGGGCGCGACACGGCAGGCCTCCGTGGGGCTGCAGGGCGCGCTGCAGCTGGCGGATGGGGGAGCGGGTGCAGCAGCAAGCAGCAGCGGCGCCACTGCGCAGGCCGGGCTGACCTAGGCTTGCAGTCGCCCGGGCGCGGTGTGCTGTTTGACTGTGCGCCCGTGTTGTTGACATCACACTGCCAGCTTCCAGCAGCCTGCCCTGCATTCAACTCTCACCGCCGTGATTTTGTGCGAGCTATGTTCGTGTAAGGTCATGGCTGCAAACCGCAAATCCAGCTTGCCGGGGTGGTGGGACAACCCCCTGCAAGCGGGGTCCCCGTCCTTCGCCAGCGGTGGGTGCCCTCCCGAGCCCAACGTCATAAAATGAGCGATGTGTCTGCATGCCTGTGATCCATGGCGTCGTTCACGGCATTGTGCGCGCTGCGCAGGCACGAAACAAGACGATGGCGTCGACCGAGGGCTGGCGGATGCCACAAACAAGCCTGCAGGTACTGGGCGATGGCCTGCACCCGCAGGCGGGCCTGGGCGTGGCAGCAGGGTCAATGTGCATGGACCGTCAACAACAATCACCGCCCGCCCCTGCAGGGTCACCGCTGCGCTCGGCTGCCAAGCAGGCCGTCAGCGGCTCTGGCACGACGGTGCTGTCGTTTGGCGACTGGAAGGGTAGCCCGGCAACACAGCTGCAAGCAGGTGTGGGCTCGTGCTCTGGCATGCAGCAGGAGCCGCCACTGCCGGCCAGGATGGCGCCTCGCGCGCACCCCCCCCCCCCCCCCGCGCAGGCGGCACCCCCGCAGGCCCGGACGTCTCCTTTGGCAAGTGGGTCACCAAGCCGGAGGCTGGCAGGAGCCCAAGCGGCAAGTCCAAGGGTGCGTGCCGGGGCGTGCTTTGGGGGTGGGGGTGCAGCGCACTGCTGCCGCTCCGTGTTGACAGCCGCACAGGCCCAGCACACGGCAGGCAAGCCAACCGGGCGCGCGGGCCAGGCGGGCTGCTGTTGCGCAGCCTGATGTACTGGTTAGCCGCTGGGTCGCTGCAGGCGCCACCCCCGGCGGCCCAGATGCCAGCTTTGGGTCCTGGGCCAACAAGCCACCGAGCAGCAGGACCCCGCTGTCCCAGCCAGGGGGGGCGCGCGACACGCCCGCTGTGCGCACCCAGTCACGCTTTGGGGGCGCTGATGGGGATGGCAGGCCCCCGCTGCCCGCCGCATCTGGTGAGCACCGTCACCCACATCGGTTGTCTACCATCAGCCCAGCCACTGATGAACGCGCAGGGGGGGGGGGCTGCCGCCTGCACCTGGCTGCCGGACCAGTGTTCCCTGGCCACAGACCCACTGCGGCCTTGGCGTGGGTGATGCTGATGCAGGTGGCCCGGAGCCCAGCCTCCAGGGCTGGGCAGACAAGAAGCAGACGCCTGTCAGCGTGAAGGCACCGCTGGCTGCGCACCACGCCGGTGCTGAGCAGCAGCTGCAGGACCCCTCGCCCGCGCAGCACGCCACAGGTGAGAGCACCGCGAGCAACACACATGCCATGGTGTGCAGATGACTGTCCGCAGAGGCAATCCTTGGCCATCAGCATGCAACAAACCTCACTGGACGTGCTGTGTGCTGCAGGGCACACCCGCAACCTGAGCTTCGCCGGCTGGGCGGGCGCCCCCACGCCGCTGGCAGCCCCCACCCCGCAGGCGTCGGTGGGCTCGCACACAGGCGCAGGTGCGGCTTCAGGCGGCTCCCGATACGTGCAGAGCCGTGGGCAGAGGTGGCGCGGGGCCAGAATGGCCGCTGGAAATGCCAGAGCGCAGCACACGTGGTCACCGCGGGGCAGTCTTGCTGGTCTGCAGGTGTGCAGGATACGCCCGGCACGATAGCCAGCACCCAGGGTGGCAACTGGTCTGCAGCGGGCGCCAAGGACAAGCCCGCCACTGGTGGCGAGGTGGCCACAGGAGGTGGGTGGACGGGGCTGTGGCTGCAGGCAAGGCACACCAACGGTCGGGAGGCTGTCCGTCTGGCTGTGGTGCTGTGCCTGCCGCATGCATTCCTGCCGCCCCCAGAGCACCATGCCACTTCCGAACTGACCCAAGCCCAAGCGTGGATGGGACGATGCCTGCTCCTCAGATCTGTCATGTGATTGCGGTGCAGATGCCGCGGCCAGACGGCGCATGCGCTCCAGCGCGCCCCCGGCCCCCAAGTTCGACGCATCGGCGCCGCAGCCTGACGCGGAGGGCGAGCAGGGCGCACCCGAGGCGGACGCGCCGCCCGCTGGTGATCAGGCCCCAGCAGAGCAGGGGGGCGCTGCAACACCCAAGCGCACGCCCACCAAGCTCGCTGCCACCAAGGCTGCAGCGCAGCCGGCCGCCAGTGGCCCCTCCCTGATCCCCAGGCCGCCAGCCGCCTCGCCACGGGGCGCCAGGAGCGCAGCCGCTGGGCCGGCAGGCGCCGAGGGCGGCCGCCCCTCCACGCCGCGCCCCACCAAGACCTCTGCATCTGGCCAGCACACAGCGCTGGCAGCGGGCAGGCAGCCCAGCAGGTCGCCGGCTCAGCCCGGCAAGTCCCCTGCGCAGCCCGTCGCCGAGGGAGAGGCAGGCGGCGCAGGCGCGGATGGCCAGCAATTCGCCTCCTGGCTGGCGGCGACTGGCGCGCAGCTGCACTCGCCCATGCCCCAGGGGCGGGCGGCACACCCGCCTGCCGCTGGTGCATTGCCCGACCTGGGAGCAGCTGCTCAGCAGCTGCCCCAGGAGGACGGCCCAGCGCCCAAGTCTGACAGGAAGGACGCGCTTCAGGGGGCGCTGCAGTCGCCGCTGCGCGGCAGCAAGCGCCTGAGCCGCTCACCCGCAGGTGCGCGCGCCTGCTGCCCTGCCGCCCGCCTGCATGGCTCGTGCACTGGTACCCACCGCTGCCTGCAACCTGCTGCGCAGGCACTGCCGGCGCCTCCTCCAAGCGCCCCAGCTTCAGCTTTGGCCTGGCGGGGGCGGATGACGGGGACCGCGTCAACCTGGGCTCCGCCATGCAGCCGCCGCCGGTGAGGCCTGCCAGCCCCTCTGCCCTCATGTGACTGCCGTGGCCGTGTGCATGGCACGTGGTGGCACGACCCTCATGCCCCCGGCAGCTGCCTAGCCTGCGAGCTGCCTGCCAGCTGCCCGCACCCATCCCAGATGGCGCCCAGCCACCACGACGCGCGCCTGCTGCCGCCGCCGCAGAGCCAGCAGAAGCCCGGCCGCACCTCGGTGCTGCAGACGCCCGCCGGCCTGGGCGTGGGCCGAGCGTCGGCTGCCTGGCAGCTGGTGGGCAAGAAGGTGGCGGTCCAGGGCGGCGCCACCCCGGAGACCAGTGAGCGCCGCGGGACCAGCACTGCAGGCTGCCTGGGCAGGGATGAGGTCTGGTCCTGCGTGCCTGTGCACACGCAGGTGCACGTAGGTGCCTGCATTGGCCGTCATGTGCGGCGTGTGCATTGGCCGTCATGTGCCTTCCCTGCAGGCGGCGGGCTGACCATTGACTACGGCCGCTTTGGGCCGCTGATGAGTGCCGCCAACACCGTCAAGACGGGCATGACCACGCGATGGGTGGCGTCAGAGGTCACACAGCCGTCCTTCACCTTCCCGGCTGTGTCGCAGGTGGGTCTTGAACGGGGGGGGGGTGCCGAGCAGGGCGCAATGTTTCATGCGTGACTCAGCACCAGCAGCTGAGGCGGGCCATGCTTGGGGTTGCCTTTGCCGCTTTGACGTGGCCACGTGCCCGTCCTTTGTCCCGGCTACCAATGCACACCTGCACCACCGACGGCGGTTGCTGCCAGCGCGCTGCTCAATGCCCCTGTGGTGGCTGTGTGGTGCGCAGGTGACGGTGAACCGGCTGGCCGTCTCGCTGGCGGAGGCCGCCACCCAGGGCCTGGGCGCCGGCCTGCCTGCTGCCAGCAGGGACACAGGTGCCCCCCCCGGCACCAGCCTGCATCTTGCGCCGGGTGCCGCCTGACCACAGCGCCAGCTTGGGTAGCGGGTGCCGCTCGCACCCTGCCAGCCCCTGCGGCTGTGCGAGCGGCTCCACAGCATGCCACCAGCAGCCCACCTCGCGCCGCAACTGATCCTGACCCCCTTCCGTGACCTGCCCCCTCCCCTTCCCCCCCCCCCCGGATGCAGGGCCCGCCAGGCCTGCTGCCTCTGTGGTGACGGATGCTGCGGGCGAGGAACCCACCCAGCAGCTGGCGCACCTGGCGGAGCAGCTGGTGGGCATCCTGGCCGCCCCTGGTGGTGCCGGCGGCCAAGATGCGGGCACTGGCGCGGCGCCCTCCCCCCTGCCGCCGCCGCTGATGACTCTGGCAGGTGGGCTGCGGCAGCGGTGCCCAGACCCGGTCACGATGCACACACCCGCCTGCACTGACCGCTGAGGGGGTCCTGCACTGGCGGTGCCTGCCGCCCCTTGCCGGCTCACGCCTGGTGCCCACACCCCGCAACACCGCTGCCCGCAGAGGAGCTGCTGGGTTTCGGAGGCGCCTTCACCTCTGGTGTGGCTGGCTCGCCCGTCGGCTCGCCCTGCACCGAGGAAGCTGGCACGCAGCTGCAGGAGGAGGTCACCGCTCCGCTGCAGGCGGTCATGAAGGTGTGAACAATGGGCCGAGCTCCGCTGCGCCTCCAGTGTCCCGACACAGCAGGGGGGGGCAGCGGCTTGAGTGCAGGCATCCCACTGCCGGCCAGGCACTGGACACAGCTGCCATGCGGCAGCGCTGATTGCTGACACATCTGTGCGCGGGCGTGGTCCTGTGTTGCAGGAGCTGCAGCAGCTGGCGTCCGGCATTGCTGCTGGAGGCATGGTTCAGCAGGGCGCAGCCACGCCTGGCAGCGTGCGCCAGGTGGGCAGTGGGGGCTGGCACGTGCCCGCCTGGGCGGCGGGCGCAGTGCACATGGCGCGGCGGCTGCTGCCTGGACTGCCCATCCCTGGTTCACTGTACAAGTGTCCCTAACTGCCGCCCGCCAATGCTCCCCTCCTGCCGACCGTGCACCGCAGGCAACTCCGCGCCGCAACAGCACCGACACGCTGCCGCTGGCGCCTGCCACCGGGGCAGGCGAGGCCCTGCCCGCCGGCCTGGCACAGGCGGTGGTGGCGGCTGTGCTGGGGGATGCGGTGCAGCTGGCCGCGCAGCTGATGCAGTCCACGGCTGAGGGGCCCGAGGGGGCCACGGGCCCCGAGGGCGGGGAGGCGCTGCTGCTGTCCGAGTTTGAGGGGGCGCAGGAGCAGGCTGTGGAGGAGCAGGAGGAGGGGGCGCCGGCTGAGGGCCAGGGGGCGGAGCTGCAGGCTGGGGACGCAATGGTCGAGGGCGAGGCGCAGCAGCAGGAGCGCGCCCTGGCTGAGGGGGAGGGGGCAGAGCAGGTGGAGGGGGCAGCAGATGGTGTGGCGGCTGCGCCCGGCAGCGCGGCTGCCAAGGCCACGCCTGCCAGGGGAGGCGCCACGCCAGCAGGCGCGCGCGCTGCCAGCGCGCAGGCGAGGCGCACGCCCGGCAGCGCTCGGCGGGCAGTGGCGGACAGCACACCGCCGGCGATGGCTGCAGCTGTGGATGCGGGTGCTGCGCTGCTGGCGGATGGCTTCATGGGTGCGCAGGCGCTGGCCAGTGCCAGGCGGGTCCGAGTGGTGCTGCAGGTGGGCACCAGGGGGGGGGGGGGGGGCACCGCGTGTGCATCGGTGCAGCATGCTCGTGCTGTTGACACGCGCGCAATTGCGGCCTTGATGGTTTCTGGGGAGTGCCTGCCTGCGGCGCCTGGGACCTGACCATACCGGCGGTTGCCATGGTGTGTGCTGCAGGGCGCCGGCACCAGCACCACGCCGCTGACGGTGACGCTGGTCACCGCCACGCCCGCTGTGGGCGCAGCAGGCACGCCCACGGCTGCGGTCATGGCCCTGGGGGAACGCCTGGTGGGCGTGGCAGAGGCGCCCGTCGTGCCTGCGGAGGAGGAGCAGGTGGGGAGGGGAGGGGGGCGGCTCGGGTGTGTCCGTCACCTATCGCTGCCATAGTGACGGCCAGGTGTCTGCAGGCATGGCAACCCCTGCCAGTGGTCCAGGCAGCACCCTGGGCCTGCTGTGGGCAGGGCAGGCATGTGCAGAGCGGCCACACTCCAACATCATCTGCGGCCCTGGAATCAATGCAGGGTCATTGCGCTGCTGCCGTGCAGGTCGACCACGCAGACGCGGCCCCTGCTGAGCCGTGTGAGCCAGCTGCACCCGTAGAAGCACTCGCGGACAAGCCCGCCCGCAAACCCCGGGGCAAGGCGGCGAGCTCGGGCGCACCGGATGCCGCCGCTGCTGTCGCAGCTGCGCCTGCTGACGAGCAGCAGGCTGCTTCCGAGCAGCCAGCCAAGAAACGCCGCGTGCGCAAGGACGCCGGGTCCGCGCCGCCTGCGGAGCTGGCAGCGCCGGGTGACGGTGGCACCCTGGGCGAGGAGGCGCTGGCGGACATCCCACCTGTGTCCAACAGGCAAGCCGTGCACTGGCCCGCTGCTGCTGCTTGCGCTCGCAGCACGCGCCTGCAGCCCTGGGACACCCCCACCAGAGGTGGCGGCGCATGTCTCTGACACTCTGGCCGCGGCACCTGCTACGCAGGCGTGTGTCGTTTGCGGACGACAGCGGCATGCAGCTGAACTTCATCCGGGAGTTTGAAGCCCCGCCCCAGCGCGCCACGCGCAAGCGCAAGGCCGCCGCGGGCGGCAGCGACGCGGGTGCAGCGGCCGCGCCCCGCAGGAGCGGCCGCGCAGCTGCTGCCCAGCAGCTGGAGTCCGTGGCAGAGGAAGCTGCGCCCGAAGCCGGGATGGAGCCGCCACCCGAGCCCGCTGCTGCGGCTGCTGCCGCTGCCAAGCCCAAGCGGGGCAAGCGCGACGCAGCGGCCGCGGCAGAGGAAGCCGCGTCAGCAGCTGCTGCAGAGCCCGCGGCTGCCAAGCCCACGCGCGGCAAGCGCGGCGCTGCACCGGCAGAGGAGGTCGTGGCAGCTGCTGCAGCAGAGCCTGTGGCTGCCAAGCCCAAGCGTGGCCGCGCGGCTGCGGCTGCCCAGGTGCCCGCGGCTGCCGTCGACGCGGAGGCGCCACCGGCGCCAGCAGGCCGTGGCAGGCGCACCAAAACGGAGACTGCAGCTGCTGAGGCAGCGGAGCCGGAGGAGGCGCCAGCTGCCAGCACCAAGCGCGGCGGCCGCAAGGCGGCGCCTGCTGCCGTTGCCGCTGATGCCACTGACAAGCCCGTGGCACGCGGCCGCGGCAGGAAGGCGGCTGCGCCTGCTGAGGCGCCAGCGCCGGCCAAGGGCAGTGGCCGCTCAGCGGCAGCAGCAGAGCCGGAGGTGGAGGTTGCCCCTCCCCCGCGGCGTGGCAGGGGCAGGGCCGCGGCTGCGGCCGCCGTGGCGGAGGCGGAGGAGGTGGAGGCAGAGCCAGCAGCGGTGCCTGCCAGGCGCGGCAGGGCGGCGGCAGCCGGGGCCAAGCCGAGCTCGAAGAAGGCGACCGCAGCTGATGTCTCCGCTGACGCTGTGCCGGCTGAGCCCGCCGGGCGTGTCAGGCGCCGTGCGGCAGAGGCTCAGGCAACGGAGGAGCCAGCCCCCGTCAAGCGCTCGCGCAAGGCCCCCGCGCCGACTGAGGCGGCGGCGCCTGCGGCGGGCAGGGCGACGCGCAGCAGGCGGCAGTAGCTCTGCCCGCCTGCGTGACTTCCTGACCAAGCATCCATGGACAAGAGATTACGAACACTTGACAACTTTGACCTGCTGACTGTTTGACCCCGCCAGCCTACTCCCCAGACAGGGGGGAAGGGCACTGGGGGAGTGCGCTGGGTGAGCGAGTTGCCGCCTGCTGCGTGCGACAAACACAAACACGGGCTTGACTGGTGCCATCCCACAGCAACGATGACGGGCAGCAGGGGCCCTGGGTCAGTTTTACCGTGTCTTGCACTGACTCGTCACTTGGAGTGCTCGCCAGGTGGCAGGCTGCCCTGCAGGGCAGCCTGCAACCCAGCGCAGCCTCAGCCAGCCAGCAGGACAGATCGCGTGCCCGGTCGCGGACAGGCCCCTCTCCGCAGGGCGCTGCTCCCATTGCATCGAGCACCACTTGCTACCACGCATCTGCTGTCGAGGTGCAGTGTGCCTGTAAATCTGGCGTGCACTTGGGCACCTTGCCCTCTCCGCGGGCGGTGGCGTTGTGTGTGGTGAGCAGCGCGGGTGCCGGCGCCGCCGCCCCCCACAAAAACTTGGCTCCCCCAGAGCCCCAGTCATTGGCAGGACATCCCACGCTTCAACCGTATTTGTTGCCAACCCTCACAGCAGCCACAGTCAAGACGTCATGCAGGCCAAGGCTTTTTCCGCGCGCCGTGCGGCCGTCAGCCGGCCAGCTCGCAGCATGCAGGTTGTGTGTGCAGCATCGGGCCAACGCAAGTCTCGGGTCGAGCAGGTGGTCGCTGCCGGCGTGTCTGTGGCACTGGCGGGCTCCCTCCTGCTCTCCGGGCCCGCACTCGCCGATTTGAACGAGCTGGAGGCTGCAGCAGGCGGCGAGTTCGGGCGTGGATCGGCTCAGCAGTACGGGGAGGCCGACTTGAAGGCGAGTGGTTGGCAAAAAGCGTCACCGCCATGCGCGCGCCCCAGATCGCACCAGGCGCCGCCGCCGCAGCGCACCCCCCTGGCCCACCGCTGCCAGCGACCCTGCCTCGTGCAGGACCGTGACTTTCATGACGAAGACCTGAGGCGCTCCAACTTCACGGCAGCAGACGTGCGGAGGTGCAACTTCAAGAACGCCAAGGTGCAGCCGCCTCCAGCCAGGCGTTGCGCCAAGCCGCCGCCCGCTGCCCGCTGCCTGCTGGCTGATGGCTGCACAGGCTTGACTCGTAGTCTCTCCCGTGGCGGCAACGGCTGGGGCTGCCCACTGCCTGCAGCTGCAAGGCGCCTACTTCATGAAGAGCGTGGCGTTCAAGACGGATTTCGAGAATGCCGACCTGAGCGACGTGCTCATGGATCGGGCAGTCATGAACGAGGCCAACCTGACCAACGCGGTGCTGCAGCGCGCTGTGTTCACCAGGTGACACGGCGCTGGGTGCGCTGCATGGCTCGCCAGGCTGAAGCTCATGGGCGGGGTCTCGGCTGCACCAGGTGCACGCCTGCCCCCGCGTGCGGATGCGGTCTGCATGCAGTCCAACGCGGGTGCAGGCCTGGAGCACACAGCATGAAGCTTGCCGCCGTGACTGCAGGTCCGACCTGGGCGGCGCCAAGATTGAGGGTGCAGACTTCACCAACGCACTGCTGGACAAGCAGCAGCAGATGGCGCTGTGCAAGTATGCGGACGGCGTCAACCCCACCACCGGCGTGAGCACGCGCAAGTCGCTGGGCTGCGGCAGCATGCGCAGGTTCAAGGTATGATGCTGGCTGGCGCGGGCGATGGCTGGGGCAGCCCAGCAGTCAGCGTGGCAGCAGCGGGGGGATGGGCGCATCGTGCTGTGATGGGCGCTGCGTGTTGGGGGGGGGGGGGGGGGGGGGGCGCGGGGGGGGGGGGGGGGCGCGGGGCGGGGC
>Ga0315905_10004077_pt1 | contig 14943 bp, 10 predicted proteins | sample LakEriMetagenome_5_FD_203522 | JGI IMG/M metagenome (GOLD analysis project Ga0315905, IMG submission 203522) | Freshwater fungal communities from buoy surface, Lake Erie, Ohio, United States - Buoy 4 MA121 | ecosystem: Environmental > Aquatic > Freshwater > Lake | place: USA: Lake Erie, Ohio... | reverse complement strand
GTTCAGCATCCCACACAAGTCCTAGTACCAGGTTCAGCATGCAGCCGGCAAATGAGGCGTACGCGGTAGGGCGCACGATCTTCTGTGCGCTGAAGTAGCTGGAGAGCTGCGTGTAGGCAGTCCACCTACACGCCCGACCTGCACGTGCGGCAGAGCATCCATCGTCACATCCTCAGCTTTTGGCATGTCCTCGAGTCGCGAAGGCCTGCGCGAGGCAGCCAACGCCGAAGCATGCGACTCGAGCCCCAGTACTGGGGATCGCACTCGATGCACGCAAAAGCGAGCGATTCCGATCTTGTCCTTGAGTCTTGTCCTGGTCCTGGATTTCCTGGACGGCATTGAGAACCTTGCTACTGACGTACCTGTACCCAGCCAAGTAGTTTGTCTCGGTAGCGCCGTGTCGGATGCAGAGCACATCGTGGGCCCATGCGGCCTCCTCAGCCGACCGAAGCGAAAAGTGGTGTTGAGGCGACACGAATACTCGTCGCCATTTCCCGGCGCCTTCTCCACACCAATATACTCGTGCCCAACACCCTCGCCTGTCGACGTTCTTTTTATCTTTTCTTTATTCAAATGCGACTTAATTTACTACTCGTCTACCAATGGTTTTAGGGCCTGTGTGTTTGGGTGATCAGGCCCTAGCACCTTAAGGAATATATAGTATGCCTTAGTGACCATCTCTTTTGCCTTTACTAGCGTCCCACCGTGCTCACTTTCCGCTCCTCCCGGCGCTGCACGGCTTGCATCCGAGCCCGCGACCTGGGAGCTGATACCTGGGCTGGCTACATCTTTTGGCAGCTGCTTCACCCCCACTGCTACTTTTGACAGTGCTGCCGGCGCAGGCACATCCTTGGATGCCTTGGACGCCCTGGAAGACGCACATGATTTCCCACCTTGGCTCGAGCTGTGTTTTGCAGCATTCCCTGCCTCCCTCTGCTTCGTCAGACTTGCCAGTGCAGCCAACGTCTCTGCCGCGCTCTGGTGATCTCCTGGCATCGCCTTTCGGGATGCCCCATCGCCTGACAAGGTAGCAGCAGCGTCGCTGTGGTTGACAGGTAGACATGATGAAGACGCTGGTGGTGGTGGAGGCGGCGGCGGCGGTGGTGATGTATCTGCCCCAAGGACTGCATGAGTTCCTGATGAGATGGGCCCCGCCACCTCAACTCCCGGGTTCGATGCCATCTCTGGCGTCGGCAGTGATGATTCACTTGTCTCGCTTGAAACGGATCTTGGCCCATGTGTAACGCAATGTTGCTGCAGAGACTCCGAGGCTCGCGCCAGCGCTCCGCCCGGAGCTGCTTTCTGAATTGTTGCTGTTGGCGTTGGTTCCAGCTCTTGGCCCTCGACTTTGATCTTGGCCTGGTGCGTCTCTTCTGCGGCGGCGCCTCTGGCTCGCTTCTCGCATCCCCTGTCTCTCTTTTCACTTGCTACGACGGAGAATTCTGTCTCGCGCTCCCTCTTCGTCTCCTTCTCCTTCCTCTTCTCCTTCTCCTTCTCCCTCTTTTGCTCTTGCCCAGCTGGTGGTGCCTTGTCAACGGTATCCTTAGTCGGTGCTTTGGCTGGCAGCTTGGTCGCCACTGCTGTTTCTGCAACTGGGGCTGCCGAATGCCCTGCCCCCTCCCCCGCTCTCGTCTCCCCATTTGCCTGTCTGGCCCATTGTCCGCCTGGTGCTGAGCGGGGTTGCTGCACAGGTTGAGGAGGAAGAGGCTTGCTACTGCTGGCAGCGGGGCAGGAGGCGCTGGAATGGGAAATGCGAGAAGGCGGCTTGGGTGGAGCGCCATGTGGCGCCCCGTGTGCATGTGGTGGCGAGTGTGGCACCCCACTCACAGCACTTGGAGGCCAGTTGGCCACTCCTCCTGCGCCAACCGATGGTGCGCCTCCATCTGATTCCACTGGATCTGCTTCAGCCTGCCATAGGTAGCACGGGGAGAGCCAAGATGAGGAGAGAGCGAGCAGGATCGCGGCATTCGACCATGCGCAAGCGCTAGCGTGCTGTTGGGTTTATACCTCTTGACTGTTGACATAGTCACGACACCACTGAAGATGTTTCTTCGCTAGCTCCTTATCCTTGAGACTCTGCAGCGTTTGAAAATGACGGGCTACCACGTCGTCTGTGGCATCCTTGATCTGTCCCCGCGGGCTCATGCCCCACACCGAGATGGTCATGCCATTGTCACCCGGCACTGGCCACAGCACAAGCACCTTCTTCGGACTATCAGCAGCGGCCTTTATTTGCTCAAAAGACTGGGGCTTGATCGTCACACCGAAACACATCTCCTCATCCTTGTTCTGCCGCGCAAGCACCACTTGGTCCGTGTTGACTGTGGCTGACAAAGATGCCTGCGACACATACCAAGCCAAGTCAGCTAGAAAGCGAGCGAGCGAGACAGGCTAGACACGCACATAGCACTTGGCACAAAGGACACAGTATGAATCAACAAAGTCGCAACCTTTTTGTCCACTGGCAGCTTGAAATTGCGGGCAAGTTCCTGGAACTTGTCGCGGCAGGCGTCCCCACAAAACCAAGCGTCGTCGCCGCGCAGCGGATGCGTGCAGTGTTGAGCTACGCGGTCAGAGCTTTTCTTGTCAGAGCAGTTCTTGTGGACTCCGGCACAACACCTGTTGCATTTTGGGTTTCAAATTCGAGGATTAGACCTTTGAAATTGAAGTTTATGCTGGTGGGCACAAATACCGGCAGCTGTGCCTAGTATGATGGGCCAGGCTTAGAATGAGGGTGGGTGCGGTGAGCAGCCGCGCTGGGATGTCGGAGTGCTGGTGGCGGTCAAGAACAGAAGTGCGCGCGCAAATTCGAGCCACGTGCGTGCGCATGGCGTATGAGCACGCTGTCCAAAGACGATTCCCTCGGGGCAAAGCATCATACCAATCACAAATGCTGATGGGGTTCTCTACGTACAGCTCGTCGCCGCCGCAGACGGAACAGAAGCGATAATCTGATTCGAACTCCCGGACCACCGCTTGAATAACTTCACTTAACTTTCTCGCTGCTGTGTTGACCGCATGGTTCTGATTGTTGTATATGATTGCGTTGTATACAATCAGGTTCAGGTCCTTTTCCACCAGCGAGAGGCACATGTCAGGACGACCGCTGCCGTAGAGTTGTTTGGCACGCGTTCTGTAGTTGTTGTCGCTGCGGTCTTTTTCTAGCATCATGTCAAAGCACACGACGTCTGTATTCCACGACGTCTTGCAGGGATTATGCTTGGCGTAGTAGTCCGGCGCTTCCGTCGCAGGGACGGGCTTGACGAAGTAGGTATTGCGCAGTCTGCCCACACCAACAGACGCAAACTAAATTAGCAGAGAGAAAGTATAGGAGAGGGAGAAGGGAGAGGGAGAAGCTTGCGCGCGTGAGTGGCGTCCAGTGCACACCTCCCGCTGATCTTGTTGATGAGCTCGGCTGGCTTCAATTGAGTGCGGTTAAGTATGGCCATTTCCCGCCGCTGCCGGCCCTCCTTGACCTCTCTGTCGGCCTGCTCGCGAGCAGCCGCCATCGCGCCGGCCCCGCCAGCCAACAACTTTGCCTCCGCGAGCCTCGGTCTCTTGTCACTCGCTGCTCCCGATCTAGAGCTCGACGGTGGCCTGCCCCTGCCGCGCGCACCGGCCCCCGACGGCTCTTGAGCAGACGGTACGGTCTCCCTGCCTTGCACGTCCTCTTCCATGCTGCAGTCCGCTCGCGACCTCTTTGCGCTTGCGCCTGCTTGCTCGGGGATTCCGAGGCTGGTGTGCGCCGCGGACCCGCCACCGTCGCACGCAGCTGCCGCGCCACCTGCGGCGCGCGATCGCGGGGGGGCAGTGCAGGGCGCACACCCGGCGCACACGCTTGCGTCGCCCTTTACTTTGTAAAAATGCACAGAATGCATGTGCATGACACGAACTTGAGCGTTTGACTGAAAGACCTTTCCAAACAGGCCCGGCGCAGTGCGCCTACCATCGCCTACCATCGCCTACCCGCGATGGTAGGCGCGCCTGCGGAAGCTTGAATGTGCCACTTCCGGTGAAGCGCAAAATGGCGCAGGGAGGCCAGTAGGCGCGATACCGAGGCAGCAGCGACCAATGGGGCAGCGGCGTGGCTGTCGGGCCCTCGGGTGCCTCGTGTTCCTGGCGACGATGCAGGTGCTGGCCAAGGCCACGTGGATTGAGATACAGCAGCAGCCTCCGCCGATTGTGGTCGCGGGCGAAGTGATGCCCCCCGGCATACAGCCGCGGGTGGCGCTGTGGAATCATCGCGGCGACTTCGACGTCTTTGGGCGTTTCGTCCCCGCAGCGGTAGGCTTTCGCGACATCTCTGCACGCCCGCGTGGGTGCCGGGGAGTTTGCTGCCCTCGTGCGGCAGGCTAGGGACGTCTGCTATGCATATGTGTGACGCGGTGCCGGCTCGCCCTTCTTCCCTCTCCCGCACAGGTTGTCTATGACACAGACATCCCCGGAGTCCTGGTCAACAGCACCTTGCTGGCCAAAGATAGTGGCGAGCCGCGCACGATGCTCGGACAGGCCCTCATATTGACTCACTGCGGCAAGGCACAATTCACCAATTTGCAGATCCAAACGGTCGGTTCTTACACACTGTTGTTCTCGGCGACCTTCCTCTCCACCAAAGAAACGACCAACCTGACCAGTGCGTTTGAGGTACCGCTCCCCTGTTTCGCTCCTGTGAGCTACGTGTGTTTCTCCCTTGTGCAGCCGCAAGCTCTTCCACGGCAGCGGGTGCCCTTGACCACTGCGTGCGGTCACGGTCGGCAAAGAGTGTCCCGCGAGTACGTGGGGAGCTGACCGAACAGCATCAGATTTGTTTGCAAAACACTTCCAAATTTGACGTTTTTTGGTATTTTTCGTAGGTCGTGCATGGGCAGCCACATGCGCTTGCACTGGAACAGGAGCCGCAAGGGTTTTGGACCAAGCGGCCCTTTCAAGTACAACCTATAGTCAAAGTTCTCGACAGGGGCCAGAATTTGGCGAACAGCTCTTCGCTGGCCATCAAGGTAGAACTCATTACAAGTTCTAAGGAGATCACCCTGTTCAATGATGTTCTGCAGCTCAACGCCGTGCACGGTGTTGCTCGTTTTCAAAACCTTCCTTGTGGAAAATGCGTTGGTCTGGAACGCAGTGGCATCGCCATCGCGATGCAGGGCTACAGCCTGAGATTGGAATTCACGACAGTGCTTGGAGTTGCATCCGTAACTTCCCGCCTTTTCGATGTTGGGTCATGGCCCCCTGGCAGCATGGCGCTGTCCAACTACCCTCTAGCCGCCGTGGCTGGTCTTGACTTCGAAAAGCAGCCATTGATAACGCTCTTGGACTTGGAGGGCATTACTGCAACTTGGCACCCGGATGAGAAGATGTACATAACTGTGACGCTCAGTACTGCAAGAGATTTGACTCCAAAGAATCTGCAGGGCACAACAAGAGTCGAAGTTGTGAGGGGCAAAGCCCAGTTCACCGACCTCAGGCACGATTATATGGCAACGCAGTACAACCTCAAATTTGCGCTGGTTGCTCTGACAGTAAGTACGGTAAAGGACATTCAGTCACCACTATTCAACGTTGCAGGTGGTGCTGCTTTTCAGCTTTCGCTGGGCTCAAGCTATGGATATCCTTCTGCAAACGGGACCCAGCCGTCGGGCGCTGTGGTGGGATTCCCCCTGAAGACTCAGCCGGTGGTGCTTGTGCTGGACAGTGTGCGCAACGTGCTATGGGAAAGAGCTCTAAATGTGACCGTGCAGCTTTTCACTGTCGATAACGAAAGCGTGGTAGACCACGGGTTTTTGTTCAATAGCACCAGAACCGTCATTAGTTGCCCATTATCCAGTGTGACTGGTAGGCCCGATTGTTCCAAGTGCAAACCGACTAAAACGCTTCCTGCCACCTGCGGGACCGCATTCTTTACTGACCTGCGCGTCGACCGTGGCTATGAGAACCTAGTGCTCAGGTTTTCGTCGCCAGGCCTGAAGTCAGTCGATTCTAAGCCGCTGCAGGTCCCGGTGGGCAAAGTCTATGCGTTGTTCATCGAGCAACAGCCTCTGGGTTTCAAGTACAATACGCCCCTGACAGTAGAGCCTGTCGTTTCGCTCAAGGATATTGGCAATAACACAGTCCGATATGATACCGATGCGTCCGTGGGGCAAGATGCGACTGCGAAACAATACTATGTCCGTTCACACGTTTGTATGCAAAACAACACAAATCCGCAGATTGAGTGTGACAGCTCCACAGCGCGTCTGGCAAAAGTAGTGACAGGCTTGGCTCGGTTTACGGACATCAGCATTGCATCGGTTGGAACGAACTTGAGCATTCGCTTTTGCTCCTACCCAGAGGGTCTTCGATGCGCTCAATCTGCCGTTTTCGAAGTTACAGAAGATCCGACGCAATTGTTGATGCTATCACAACCAGGTCGAGGCATACCAGGACTAAATATCGGACAAACACCAGTGGTTCGAATCAGCGATACTTACTTGTCGACTATCACCTGGCAACCGAACTATGGATTGAAAGTCAACTGCACGTTGTGTGCCCTTTCAAGCAAAGTAAATGCTACAGAAGAAGAATGGACATGTGCTCCAGACGAACGCTGGCTCGAGCTTAATGCTCTCTCGGCATGTCACTACCGAACGCCTGATCCTCTGCAGCAGCTTCTGAAGGGAACTTCTTCGCAACAAGTTGTTGAGGGGCTTGCATCGTTCAGTGATCTTCGGATCGACAAGAGAGGTACTTACAAATTTCGATTCACCGCGGGAGGGCTTATTCCAATCGACAGCAATCCCTTTGTTGTAGGCTTGGGAGAGGCCTCACGCTTGGCGATCCTTGTAGAAAGCGCTGGAGTGCACCCTGGTCTTCCCTTTGAGACTCAGCCCACGGTGGCAGTTGTTGATGATGGTAACAATGTTGTTGAAACTGATCATGGTACGCGCATCAATGCGACATTATGGACCCTGAGTGGCAAGGACTATCGAGGCTTAGTGTTTACGCACTTTGTTGCGCCACGCCACAGCCCAGGTTATCATAACGCGACTCAATTAACACGATTCGGTGCTGCCATATTTGAGGGTCTGCGTATTGATAAAGTCGGTACTTACTTCATCCGATATAGCACGGAGGCCTATCCTAGTATCGACTCCAGCCCCATCCAAGTATCTCTGGGTGTTGGTGTGAAACTCAACATCATTGTGCGACCGACCGGATGTTGCGCACGGGCATCATGTAATTTCATCGCAACCCAGGAGGCAACGTGCAGAACTGTGCCCGCCATAGGTATTGTGGACCTGGGTGGCAATCTCGTTCCGTGGAATGGCGTCAGAATTAACGCAACCATATTCAAGCGACGAGATGCAGAGGGAGAAACGGGGTTGCAATCGGTGTTTGCAACAAGCGATGATAGAGGCATAGCGACGTTCACAAGCTTTGGAGTAGATGAACCTGGAAATTACACTATAAAGTTTCGCAACATTTCGCCCTATGTTTGGCGAACTCGGCATCCGGATGGAAGCTGGACAAATACAGACTACTGGGTGTTTTCGCCAGCAGAAGCCAATTTTTCGGTGTCGGGTCGACTTGCAAGGCTTTTCCTGGAGATGAACCCTTCCAGCATTATCCCCGGCGCCCCTATGCTGATACAACCCAGGCTCATATTGATGGATGCGGGTGGCTACGTCGTTGATCACGATTGGTCCACTTCAGTCACAGCATCGGTAAAACAGGAAATCGGAGACTCAATTATGCTTGGTGGTCAGAAGAGTCAGCGTGCAACACCAACTAATGTGACAAACACATCCGACCAAGGAGGGCGGGTGCATTTCACGAATTTGCGAATCGATTTAGCGGCCAAATGTGTGAGTATGCATTTCTCCGCGCCCATTAGCACAGGAGGGTCAGTTATGGTCAAGTCTCTGCTGTTCAATGTTGATGTTGGTCGGTATCACAAAATTACCGTTATCCAGCAACCTGGCAGTGCGTTGATAGGAGAGCCTTTTGGCATCCAGCCACATGTGGCCTTGACCGACTATGGTGGAAACATTGTGACGGATGACAGTAAAACGGTTATCACTGCTTCTGTCTTCCGAGGCACCGTAGGTGATATCAGAAGCGATTCCAAACCAACTAAACAGACACTTCAGCTGATCCAAGGACAAGCCCAGTTTGTGGATTTGTACACAAAGATTGCCTCTGCTTGTCTGCAGTTGGAGTTCCTCGCCGTTGGCCGTCAACCCGGGTTCAGCGATCCTTTTACAATTATGCCAGGGACGCCGTTTCGAGTGGAATTCCTTGATGACGAGGCAAGGGATCGACCTCCCATAAGATATGGGCCAGCTGGTCCGCGCCCAGGGTTGCCACTCAAGGTGCAGCCGATGTTGAAAGTAGAAGACGCACATGGTAACAGAATCGGAACTACAGGAGGAATAGTCGGCGGCGTTACTGCATCTCTACTTGAAGGCGGTGGCCCTGCACAATGCAGCTACCCGATAAAGCATTGTCTCAAAGGGACAACTTATGCTGTGTTCAATCAGTTTGATGGTATCGTCAGGTTCACCAATCTCCAAATCGACAGGGCCAACATGTTTGGAAGCTACTCAATCCTTTTCGAATCAAATGATCTTCAGCTTAACCCACCGACCGAGGCTAGGAACCATACAAAGATTTACTATTCGTTGCTTCCCGTAGAATCTAATCGCGAAATGATAGTGACAGCAGGAACCCAAACGGTGAAGCTTGAGGTAGTGGTGGAGCCTGACAAATTTATCCCGGGCCTACCGATGAAAGTGACACCGGTGATTGGCGTGGTGGATGCTGGTGGAAATGTTGTGCAATCTGCGATGCCCCAGACCATCAGTTGCAGTATACGTGCAGAGAACTTTTGGTGGCTGGACCTTATCGGTGAAAAATTAATTTTGGCATTCAACGGTCGGGAGACTTTTAAAGATTTGGGCATCAATACCACTGCACGCAATGTTACGCTGACTTTCGACAATTTATTTCTGGGTAAAGTTGACTCTTTCTCTTTTGACGTGTCGGGCCCCCTTGCTAGACTTTCGCTGCTTTCGCAATCGACCCTCTCCACGGCAGGTGAGTTGTTTCCAATTGACGCCGTGTTGCGAGGGTTCGACAATGAAAACATGATTGTAACCACATTCGGGCATCCTCCCTTTCCCTTCGACACACCAGACGTCATTACGGTTGCAATCAATGAGTCAGCCTCTTGCCAAGTTTTGCCCATAAATGAGACGACGATTGTCGAAGGAGTATTTGCTTTCAATGTAACCAGCAACCAGACCATAGACAACAGAGTCAACATGACGGTAAATACCACCACGGTTTGTTTTGAGGATCTACGACTGAAGGGTACAAATACATCGACATATTCCTATGGACTTGCCAAATTTACAGACTTGCGTATTGACCAGGCTGGTACGTACTATTTGCGCTTTGCTGTGCCGGTCTTGAATATTTCAATTGTTTCAGGCCCCATCGTTATCGTAAATGCACGGGCTTCGGAACTCCGACTAATTACCCAAATACAAGGGCCCAAGGAAGCAACCCACCCTGTGAAGCAGGCGCCAGAAGCCATGTTAATGGATCGTTTTGGAAATCGGGTTCTGGATAAAGACTTTGGCGTGCTCGCGACTTTCTTCCAGGGGCTTGCCGAGGTTCCTGCGAAGTATGTGCAAGGCATCATAGCAGTGAACACCTCGAGGGGTGTCGCCAGCTTCAACAACAGCGCGTTGGGGTTGACACTAGCAGGAAAAGATTTCAGTATACGCCTGTCGGTTGCCGGGCTTCCACCAATCCTCACTTCCCCCTTTGAGGTGCCTGTAGGAGTCCCATACCGGCTACGTTCATTGAGCTCGCCAAGTCGATTTTTTGAAAAGGAGCCTTTCTCTGACGAGCCGTCTTTCGAACTCCTGGATCGGGGGGGCAACTTGATTGAATCCAAGGATAATGTTACCATTTCTCTATGGGACATGCAAGGGTGCGAGAATTGTTCTAATGTGACCAACACAACCAACAATATCACCATGATGCAAACAAGGTGCACCAATTCTCAAGAAGTCTTTGAGCGGGTGTACGATTCTAACAAACTGCCATGCGGGCAGCGAGTCGGGGGTTTACATATCTTTCAGCCCTTTTGTATGGCTGAATATATGAACGATACCACCATCAGTTTCTGCAAAGACGTGCTCGAAGGTGAAGACACCTCAGGCAAGATCAATAGACACATCAAGGAAGGAAACTTTCCCATCAAATGGTCGTTCATTACTCCTTTAGACATGAGCATTGAAGCATATCTGTACAATAGTAGTTACAACTTGACGCTCTTAAACTCTACAACCCTGTCGATCGTTAACGCCACATCGAACGCAGCCTATCAGAAAAATTTAACAACGAGTCGTGTGGTATTGATGCCCTACAATGCCACCACTTTGTTCAAGCTGCAACTGAAGTATCGGATCGAACTAGTATCCAATGGGAGTGTCGTTCGAAGCTTTTGCACAAGCGAGGTGCATGGACTTCAACCGCGCTTGTACAACCAGACAGCCTGGGGCCCCGTTGATAAGCAGACACTCCAACAGCTTCTGGAGAGGTCAAACATGACCGTGGCCAACCTCACAACGAAGGTGGGAGCAATTGGTTTGACTTGGGTGGGTTTGGGATCGTCCATTCCAAGCCATGGCACTGAAATCAGCAATGAAGCACTTGCGGCCGCGCTGGGGGAGAAAACTGAGTTCACACCAGCCGAGGTTGCCAAATTCGGACTACCGGCGTTGTCTCGCGACAGCTATATTCGCGCTGTGAATGATAAGTACTTCTCTCCAGCTGCTGCGGATCTGCCCCAGATATCCGTGCATGACTGTATCAAATACAATTTCACCAGGAATCTTGACGCTGGAAAGGGATATTTCCGACGGGTAACTCTCGCGTCCCCATCAAATGGGACGGGAAATCTGAAATTGAGGATAACCTTCAAGGACAGAGAATACATACCGTCGTACTCGGTTTCGACGCTCCATGTGGGCCCTGGATACCGACTGTACCGCCAGGATCTGAGAGAGATCCCTCCTCCGATCCCCACTTCTTCTCCCTCGACAACGCCCCCTCCCCTCACGACGCCCGTTCACCGCGCGAATCAGAGCACAAATGCCACAGATGCAACAAACACTAGTGGCAGCGCAATGACAGCCCCAGGTAGCTCGAGTCTTAATTTGGTAGACTTCTCTAAGTACCATATCATTATTGAGTCTAAGAGCTTCCAAGTGTCGGGACCTCCAATTGCGCTGCGGCATCTCACGTTGCCTCTTGGCACTGCGACTGGTGGTACGCCATTTACGGTACAGCCTACGTTCCAGATTGTAGATGGCGGCGGGCGGCTGGTTACCAAAGTGTTTGAAATTGTGGTCACAGCCACGCTTATCACGGACTCAGCTGGTAGGGGGACACAGGTATGCAATGAGGCAAAACCGTTTCAATGCCCCGCACCTACAAATGTCTGCGCTCGCGATGAGACGTATTGTCCAAAGCTGCGAGGACAAGCCCAAGCTACAGCAAAAGTGGGTTTTGTTGCCTTTACTGATCTGGCCATTTCAACATGCAATGACCCTAAGGTGCCATACGACCTGTGTGTCAACGGTAATTATCGAGTGCAATTCACAGCAGTTTCATGGAGTCAGTCGTTGCAAGATGTTGGAGGAGTCATGACACCCCCAGCAAATGTGTCCCTGCAGAGTGTGGTCTCTGATGTTATCAACAATTTCATTGGACCGCCTGCTGTTATGTATATGGGCATAGAGCCCATTGGTGGGTCGAGGGCTGGAGACCGTTTGACCGGACAGCCTACCGTGGTGACGAAAGATGCTGGCGGAAACCGCATAATTACTTCACCAGTCAAACTCACTGCCGTACTGTCAGTCTTCAATGAAAGCGTGCCTTTGGAAGACTATTCACAAGATGGCATCAAGGGAACACGGAGCGTCACAGCGAGTTTCGACGGCAGTTTCAAGTGGACTGACCTCGTGATAGACAAGTCTAGTGACAAATTTGTGTTGAATATTGTGCAATTTGAGGCAGTGCCGGGATTTCCTAGGGCGCCAACTATTACATCTACTGGACTTTTGTCCATCGATGCTGGCTATGGAGTAAAACTAAAAATCGTCATCCAGCCCGATGGCGGCATTGGTGGTGAGCCGTTTCTGAATCAACCCACGGTTGTAGTGCTGGATAAAAATGAGAACACAGTGGGCGTTGAGGTATACAATGTGAGCGTTCGCCTGACTGACGAGTCTTTGCCGATTGGAGGCCTCCTGAGCAAAGCCAAAATGCTAGACAGTCAGCCCATTCCAGATCAGAGTGCCTCTCGCTTTATAGCCACAACGGTCGCGGGAGTGGCAAAATTCGAAGGGTTAGTCATTGACAAGACTGCAACTTGTTACCAGCTGGTCTTTAGTGCTAAGGGGCTGTTGGACGCAGTGTCAAAGAGGTTTGATATCGTTTCAGGAAAAATACGGCGGATCGTTATTATCAAGCAACCAGCGGGCGCCGTGCCAGGCCAGGTACTTCAGACGCAACCTCTAATACACCTGACTGATTGGGGTCGCAATCCTGTGCGTGATCTCCGAGACCGCGTCGAGGTCATACTGGTCCCAGGCAATCTGACTGCCAACAACACTGAGCCACTCAAGATCTATGGTTCAAGTCTGCTACAGGCAACCGATGGAATCATCGAGTTCACGGACTTGCTGATCAGACACGCGGGTACTGGGTTTAAATTGTCTTTTGTAAGGTATGTTGGAGGCATGAACCCTGCGGAAAGCATTCCGCTAGATCTTGCAGTAGGTGTCCCTTACAGACTTCAAGTGAATATCCAGCCGTCAGGTGCCGTCTCGGGCAAGTTTTTGCAAATACAACCGCAAGTACAAGTGGTGGACGCTGGTGGCAACAGGGTAGAGATGGGCTCGCACGACATCTCAGCTAATCTTTTCCGAGCAGGCTTGCCTTCATCAGCTGCACTACGCGGGCCCCAGTGTACAGCATACGAATGTGCAGGACAAGCTGATGGCAACAGCACAGAGAGCATTCGGGCCGTCTGTCCAACGTGCCTGGTCACCAACACGTCCGCGAGCCGCGATACTGTAACGACTGTCGCTTCTGTCAAGGGCATTTCACAATTTACTGGGCTTGCGATCGGGAAAGTAGGAAAGCACTACACCATCCGCTTCACCAGCTTCTTGTTGCTTGGTGCCGAATCCCAACCGCCGATGTCCGTTTCAGTTGGCATTCCTGTGCGCCTGGATTTTGAGCAAATGCCATCGGGATACTTGGCTGATACGCCCTTCCGGTTTCAGCCAATTATAAAGCTCGTGGACTTTGGCGGCAATTTCATTTCCGATCGTTCTGGCCTCGTCACCGTGACGCTAGAGCATGCCCAGGGCTCCAGTCTGCTGCCTGTTGGCAACACTCGTGTGACAATGATCAGGGGCAGAGCAATATTCGTCCATCTCAAGGTGGACAAGGGTGGCCTTGGCTTTTCGATGCTCTTTACCGGCGACATGTGTACCCATACCACTGGCGCCAAAGATGTGCAGTGTCTGCCAGCAAGGTCGTTGCCGTTCAACGTAACTGGCCTGAGGACACACGTTGAAAATAAGGTGCAGGTCGAAACCTCAACTGTATATACACCTCTTCAGCCCCAACCGCAAGTGCACCTTCTGGATGCTGAAAATAGGACCGTCGACTGGGACTCAGGCAAGGGGCACATCAAAACGTTTGTAATCTTAATTTTGTAAGCTAGGCTCTCTAATGCAACCTCTCCAATATTAATGTGAGTTTGATCTGACGCGCTCTCTCATCTCAGGTCTCCTGGTCATTGCCGTCACAATAGACCCTGCAACCAATTTAAAAAACGCCACGTTGTCAGGCACGCTGCGCGTGCCGTGTTGCTCCGGCATCTGCATGTTTACCGATCTCGCCATCGACAAGGCGCTGGCGGGCTACCGGCTGCTTTTTTCAGGTCCGCCCCTGGTTCGCCTCTTGTCGCCACCTTTCGACGTGGTTGGTCCTCGGTACCTGCGCATGTCACAACAGCCAGTGGGGTATGCAGAACGAGAGGTTCTAGTGGTCCAACCACGCATCGACGTGCTCGACATATACCGCAAGCCTCTTTCTGGGTATTGGCTAACAATGGTTGCAGCAATTCGTGGTGGGACGGGCGCAGCGGACGGCATTCTTCAGGGCACCACCTCGCTCTTCACCAATGAGAGCACATTCGTGTACACAGACCTCAGCATAAATAGGTATGGCTCGGGCTATGTGCTTGAGTTTACGTGTCTTTGGTTTGAGCCCGAGATGTCGCAGCCCTTTGACGTGGACTTTGCTGCGCGCCCAAACGTCTGCTCATCCGAAGAGGACGAGTGTTCAAGGCCTTGAGTGTAATATAAGGGGGTGATTAGGGTTGGCTGGTACGGAGCGGATACGGGATACTGGACGGGCCCCTCCGTACCGGTGATACGATACGAACCCTCCCACAACGGTTCTACGCACTAGTGTGTGGGCCTCCCGTATCAACGAATCAACGATACGGTACGGGGCCTTCCGTATCAACGATAAGGTACGGGACCCACGCGTATTCGACCGTATAGACCAACCCTGGGGCTGGTAGTGCTACCACGGCGCCGTGCGCCTGACACAGTGCAGAAGGTGCTCATTTATGAACCTGTTTTTATTCATTTAAAGAGCTGGGCGACCCCGGACGTTGAAACTTTGAATCACGAGAGCCGGCCCTTGTTGTAGCGATTATGGGTGTCTGAGGGACCTTGAATTAAGGGCATCCAAACGAGGGACCTGAAAGCGGAAATGCTTTGTCGCATCGAAAACAGTAGGAAGGTTTCTAGAAATTTTGGAAACCTCATGGAAGATTTTTTAGCAACGATGTTTTTTAGCTGAACG
>Ga0315905_10004076_pt1 | contig 14951 bp, 16 predicted proteins | sample LakEriMetagenome_5_FD_203522 | JGI IMG/M metagenome (GOLD analysis project Ga0315905, IMG submission 203522) | Freshwater fungal communities from buoy surface, Lake Erie, Ohio, United States - Buoy 4 MA121 | ecosystem: Environmental > Aquatic > Freshwater > Lake | place: USA: Lake Erie, Ohio... | reverse complement strand
GCGTGCTCAAGACCATGAAGAGCACGATGCTTTCGTTTCAGGCGGCCCTCGATGCTAACACTGTCGTGTTCCCTGATGCCACCGGCACCATCATCAGCACGGGCAACTTGGAGGACATTGACAACAACGTGGGGCTTCGTGGGCGCGACTCGTTCATCATCCGCCACCCTCGGCTCTCGAGCGAGCATCTGTCGGCAGAGGAGCGCAGCAAGATGCTGCTGCAGGGAAAGCTCGTGGACACCCCGTGGCACATTGTCGACTTTGCTCGGCACGGGTCTCGCGAGGATTTATCAATTGGCTTCACTCCGGTTCCGCTCCCGCCGGGCGCGGCCAAAGCGCGGATGCCTGTCGGCAAGGAGGCACCTCGCGGACTCTGGCACATTGCTGACCTTGGTGCCGGAGGAGACTTTGGCGATGGCGACGACCTTGTCTATTACCTCGAGAACATGCACCTGGAGCCCATGGGCGGATTTGCCGCACGTCCCAGCACGGGCTGGACCGTGCCTTGCACCCAGAATTCGCTCTTGTCGTCGACCGGCATCTGTCAATCGCAATGGTGGGCTCCTCCAGAAGTTGACTTCACTGACTGGGAGGAGTACGACGTTCGTCTGCCGGGGACTGGGAAGCTCTCAGGCCTCACGCCGCTGCCCCGCTTCCACGAGCCACACCTTCGAACCCGCGTGTACCAACCGGACGCAGGGTGCCCGGGTTCGTGGGTGGGGACCGCATTCATCGCCAATGACACGCATCGCTTTGGTCGCAAGCCTGACGTGGTTCAGACCTGGGACAAGGAACACCGCACCTGGCTCCCGCGTTTTGAGCAGTGCGAATTTGAGGTAGTTGGCGCAGGGTCTGCAGAGGCCAATGGGCTATACGTGTATGCCGGAACAAGGGATAACGTCGCGCAATTCCGAAAACCAAACACCACCATCTACCTCTTCCGTTGGGGCTCGATGAATCAGCGCATCTCGTTCCCGGATGCGACGGGCGTCATTATCACGACTGGCAATCCGGAGGACCTGATTATCGACAAAATGATCCTGCGGTCACTCACTGTCATCGGTGGAGAGATTGGCAATTTCGAAAGCCCCGTGCTCAACTCAGGCATCACTGTTTTGACGTTCGACAAGTACCAGTCGCTCATGAGCGGAGACCTCCAGCTCGTAAACTCCTGTGTCACGCCTGAGGGCGAAGTCGCTTGCATCCCCTCTACAGAATTCTTCACCAGCTTTGGCATTCTTCCACCGGTGCGCCGCGACATATACACGGATGGCTCCGAGAAGTGGTTGCCGGAGCATTGTCGAACTCTGGACGGGGTCAAAGAATTGATGGAGGAGTGTTTCTATTGCACCGCCGGCGCTGAGTGCGAGGACAAGAATGAGATCTATATTCCCGACGTGAGTGGGACGGTGATTACGTCGAGCAACATGGACAGCCTCCCCACAATGGCCATTCCCTTTTCCTCCCTTTCTGCTGGTGGCACAACATTGCTGAAGGGAGACGTCACGCTTGGCACCCCTGCGCCCGCCCTCCCTTCGTTTGACCAGACCTTTATCCACCCGGACTATCTGCGCTTCTCCGACAGCAACTGGGCAAGCAAACGAGGGTACGAATGCTCCCAGTTCGAGTCCATGGATGAACGATGCATGTTAGAGCGTGACTTTTGCAAGCACTCAGCACAGGTGTCAATCGACTCGTGGCTGCACACGGGAACCTGCCATACTGATATCAACGCGCCCGGGATCAAGCGAGAAGCGGCCATGTGGTATGCGCCCATCGATAGCAACATAGGAATTACTCTCTCCTCTTCTGGTCAGAATGAGGCACTGGAGAGAGGCAACGTTTCGTTGGGGGACCTTTCTACGGCCGAGCGCGATCTCTATGGAAACAGGATCGGATCGGAAAATTCGGCCTGGAAACAGCCGCGCGGTGCGCGAGAGAAGTCGGACGTGTCGCGTTTTCGTGTCAGTCCCGCTGACATGTCAGGTGCCGGCAAGGCGCTGCGGCGCTTCTTGCAAGACGGCGCCCCCGGCATCCGCATCTCGGTGGATGATGCCAGTACCGAGCATCCGCGGCAGGGCAAAGCGATGCTCGGATACGATCTAGACCTCGCGTCCGACCCCCTGCAGAGTGCCTCGGGGGCGGCGGTGAGGGACAGCTATGCGGCGGCGCGGGTTGTGCTGCAGCTGGAGGCAGGGATGCATCTCTCTGTGCGTGTGCGGAAGCTCTCGCGCACGCAAGTGATGTGCACCTCCGACCCGCTCTGGCGTGATTCGCGCAATAATAACTGCGGCAAATACACCGCCAATTTTTCGCTCGCCCTCCTCCCTGCCGCGTGCTACCCGCCCGCAAACGGAACAGGCAGTGTTGTTGACAATGAGGACAGGGCAAAAGCGCACCAGCATTGTTGCCAATGTGGCGGCGGCTCGCGCGTGCATCCAATCGGCGATGAGGTGGTGGTGGTGGCAAACGTGAGCGCAGCGGATGCAGGACCAAGTACGCCCAAAGCGCTTCTTTTGTGGCTCAATCAGTCGGCACACCACGCGCTCAATCTCTCTGACGCTTGGCTGTCTGTCAGTTTGCAGCAGCCCCCCGCGCAGAGGGAGGGCAGCACACCACCGCAAGGCGCGCCAGCCGTGAGAATGTTTGCCGGCCGCGGAACGTATGGGGCTCGTCACGACTCCCCGCCAGCGCCCACCTTCAATTGCACCAAATTTCAGTTGCTCTCCAATGACTCCACCTGCAACACCGTCCAATCCCTGCCCTTGCACCTTGAGGCAGCGTACGATGATCTGAGCTACCTGTATCGCATAAAGACTCTCGTCTACCAGAGAGCGGAGGAGGTGATGTCAGTGGAGGTTTTGGGAGCCTCCTCGCTTCTACCGCTGCTTGGGTTTCCGGCACAGAACCTCATGCTCTTCACGGCAACAGACGACTACCGCGACGCCGCAGCGCCCCACACACAGCCTCCGTTGTCCGCGCTGGATGCAAACAAGGAGGCAGGCAAGATGGAGGAGGAGTCTTGCCGACGGTACACCACATGTGCTCTGGGGCGAGGGAGTGTTGGGCGAACTCTACCGACGTCGACCCTCGTTCTCGTTGATAGCCACCCGTCGACAGGGCGGCTAGATGATACTGATGGGCCCCGCGTTTGGCCTCGCACTGGGGGCGGTGCTCGGCATTTGTCGGCCATGGCGGGCACCGTGTCTATTACGGCTGAGCGTTGTCGGGCTGAAATGAGGGCTGCCAACATCTTGAACATGCACTCGTTGACCTTGTACGCCCTCGACCACCGCCTCCTCCAGCCCACGCTCCTGCCTGTTGGTCCGTTTTCGACTCCGCTCCAGGACGACCGTGTGCTGGCCAAGGCATTTGATCGTCGCCTCGACACAGGCGTGTGGATCCCCGGCGGCGGCGTGTTTGGGATGAAGCTTGAGCAGCAAGGGCATCCTCGCGTGCTTCGCTTTGTCTTGTGTCCCGCTGATGCGACGGGCCTTAACGACACTCAGACGGCTGGTTCTGGCACGTACTCTACGTCGGCGCTGCAGGGAGCTCGGCTTGAAGGGTCAAATCAATCCGCCAGCGAGGGGTTCGCCGATCTGGGTCCCTTGCTAGCTCTCGACCCCTCTCAACATGTGCCGGTCGGCGTGTATCTGACAACGCTGTTTCCGGAAGACATGGCTCCCGTGCGCTGGCTGCGCGCTACTTTCCCGCCCGCGCCGCCGGACGTTCCGGTGGGCCTCGGTAGCGTGTGTCTCGCGGAGATTGAGGTACACGTCGGAGCTCTGGCAGCAGATTTGAGCGACGTGCAGGCTGGGGCGGACAGCTTCCGTGTTGATTCTGCCCTGCTCTACCTATCCTACCATAACACCACTGCTTACATGGTTTGTTACTCTCTCTCTCTCTCTCTCTCTCTCTCTCTCTCTCTCTCTCTCTCTCTCTCTCTCTCTCTCTCTCTCTCTCTCTCTCCATCTTGCTTCATTGTCCCCTCTCTCCCTGCATTCCCATCCCCATCTCCCGCTGTGAGTTCGAGTGCGCTCTCCCCTCGTCCGCAGCAACGAAAGAGCGCATAACACATCCATCACCAGGAACACGCTAATAGGTATCACACACAAACACACACGGCCCTTGGCATGCGCAGCTCAAGTGCGCTGCCTATGGCCTGATCCCGGTGATGACAGATGCCTCGCAAACCGAAATGCAACTGCCTGAGACCAGCGGCTTCGCTCTCTCCACCGGCAACCTCGGAGACATCACCAAGGAGGCCGGCAATATGTCAAGTCTGTCGGTGCTCGATCGCCTCCTTCTCTACGGGTCGCTATCCGTTGGCGACCCCTCAGCTGGGGACGACCTGGCCTCGCTGTCCGTCAACTCTGTCGTACTCGGCCTCAGCCTGGAGGGCAAGAGTTCCGGCAACGGGCAGAGCACCCTCCTACCACCGCACGGCAGTGCACAGGGCTTTTTGTCGCTGCCAGACGGCTCCTCGGGCTCTGTGTGGACCTCGGGCCACCTCCCCACCCTGCAGGGTGTGTCAGTCCTTTCGGCAGCAACTGTGACAGAGGCTGTGGAGGCGTTGGGTGACACCACCCTGGGACACCGTCTGCAGACTGAGACGCTCGACATTGCTATCCCGCTCTCCGGCTTGGAGGCACTGCGTTTGGGGGGTATAAGACGAGCGGATGGGAGGGAGACCATAGTGCAGGCATCGGCTGCCGGCCTCAGCCCCGGCGTGCTCCACCTTCCTGACGTCAGCGGCGTGGTGCTGCTGTCATCCACGGTGCCGACGACGCAGAGGAATGCCACATTTCAGCAGCGCCTCACAATGTCCGGCGGCTCCGTGTTTGACGCCCACCATCTTCGCATGGGCAGGGCGCACGACACTTCCTCGTCCGCCTCCCAGCCCCCGCTCACCATAAGTTTGGAGCACGCATACTTGATGACGCCTCAGGGCCTGCTCCTGGCCTCGCCTCTCTCTTCACCTGGGCGCCGGGAAGCCGATGCTGCGTCGACTCCTCTTCATCCTCCTGCGGTCAGGCTAGGGGTGGAGGAGCCGACGGGGTCGAAGCACATGTGGCTTCCGGATGCCTCTGGGACTATTCTCACTTCGGAGCAACTGAGAGATAACGGGTTCGAGCGGCTGAGGGTGATGCAGGATTTCACTGCCCAGGGCTCCCTCCACTTGAAGAGTGACAAGGTGACGGTGGGCGTGCGGGGCGGCAGGCGAGAGTCCTATCTGTCTATCCACGCCCGCCTCGCCGGCTCGTTGATCTTTAACTGCGATGCCTCTGCCGACGAAGAGGAGGGCACGCGGGGACCTGCCGCGGGGCCGCCCAAGGCCTGTTTGTCCTTGGAAAGATCTCAAAGCGAGGGAGACAATGTGATGCTGCTGCCAGATGCAAGTGGCACAGTCTTGACAACGGGCAACCTCCCAAACCCCGTCGTCACCCAGGGCACCTACTCCCTCTCTGCCGACACTCTCCTCGTGTCAGGGGCGCAGGGATTGGAGATGGGTAGGGTATGGGAAGCTGAGACGTCCAACCACGCCTCCTCTTTTGTCTTCACCGACGCCCTCCCCCGCCACTCGGCCTGCCAACATTCCACCTCTTCCCCAACGGGCGCAGGGGCGGAAGGGGGGGATTGGACGGAGGGAGGGGCCGTGCGGGCGCAGGGGGGTGTTACGAACCGAGACAATCAGTTTGTGGCGGTGGTGCGGGGCGGCGTGCGGTTTGAGACGGGCGTGACGCGCTTCAGTGGTAAGGCGCTGGGGTCCTTGCTGCCTCCTGGCGCGAGCTCTTGGTCGTCACTCTCCGATGCCTCGGTAAAGACCAATGTCTCGCGCGTCCTGCCTCGTGAAGTCATGGCTGCCGTGGGGCGGGTGCCTGTGAGTGTATGGTGGTACTCGACTCCAGACGCTTCTGCACTCGATCAAGAACCAGGACAATCAAGGGACAACGCGTCGACGCTGAAGGATAACGACATGGGGCGTGGGACTACGTCTCAGGGAGGGGCTACGGCGGCCTCGGGTGGACGGCGGTTGGGGGCCATGGCGCAGGATGTAGCAGCGGCGTTTGGTGTGGGGAGTGATGCGCGGCGGATAGACAGCATTGATGCCGACGGCTCTCTGCTCGCTGCTTTGCAAGGGTGTGCGATCTCCCAAGAAGATCTGTTTGACCGAAGGTCTCTTCCCTGTTATCTCTCTCCCGCTCTCTCACCCCGACCTCATTCTCACCTCTTTCCTCCACCACGCTCTTGGCCAGCATAAAACCTTTCACGTGCAAGCGCTCGATAGAGTACCATTGCACTTTTACCACACACGCATCACACTGGGGAAATCCAATGGTGACTCCAAAGCGTGTGTGAGAGTGCAGAGCTGCTGCACAACAGCGTCTTCAAGACTTGCAGGCCGCCGTCATAGGGCAGGTGTGTCTACCCTTTCCCGTCCCTCTCCTCCCCTCCTGCCCTCCTGCCTCCTCTTCCTCCGCCCCCCACTGTGTGTCTGTCGCTTTCTCTCAGTCGCTCATGCAAACATAAACACTTACCCATGCTCAATCTAATGGGAAAATATATGACGCTCACATCAAACACCTAACACGTACCGGGCACACACATAGGAGGCAGAGCTGGCGAAGCAGCGAGGGCAACTGGCATTGCAGGCACAACAAGCAGCCAAGTTGCAAGCGCGTCTTGCTGCCTTGGCGTCTCGAGCTTAGGTTAGAGTTGGTGTCCTGAAGCGGGGTCCCGAGCAAGTACTTGGTTCCCGCAGACACATATATATTGTCAGGCTTTGCATCATTACAGGCCCGTTGTATGTTAGAGTTTGTGTTTGCGTAGAGAGAGAGAGAGAGAGAGAGAGAGAGAGGGTCAGGAACGATGATCCATAGGTTACTGGTGCTTCTCGCCCCTCGCATCCCTCCCAAGGACCGCACGAGCAACCTTACAACCAAACGCCCACTGAGAGGCGCCAGTCTGGCACGCCAGGGTGATTCTGAAACTTTATTACTAGCGATAGTTTGAATGCAGACACTTGATCACATCGTGACCTTGGTGCCTATTGGCTGCATTAAGAGGCGACAGGAATCGTGTCTTCACGCGGGCGTGCAGGGAAAGAAAGCGAGAGCGGGCGAGAGGGAGGGAGGGAGAGAGAGCTCCATGAAGCCGGGACGGCGTTGGTGGAGAAACGCATTGAGAGGAAGTCGGATTTTCGAAAACAAACAGCTCGATCTGGACCGTCGTCTCGCCGCAATCCTAGCTTTGCCTTCTGCGAGCACCTGAAATTAGATGGAGATGGTCTCCCCATTTTATTACTACTTCCCAATTTTATTACTGCCCAGACCCCCCTTATTCCGATAACAATCCCCGCTTGACGAGGCTGCATGTGTCCTTTTGCCAGGGGCGCTGACCTGTCTCATCGTTTTCATTCGCGTATCATACAACGAGGCCCTCTCGTGTTGTGCGCATCACGTCGTCTTTGGTTTCGCGGAGCCGCAGGCAAGTGTATGCGTGTTCAAGCGGGCTGTCGGGCGCCAACGAAAGAATCGAATTGAGCATGAAATTTGGCGCCGCGACGCCGGGGTGGGGATTGAGCATGCAACTTCAAAGCGTGCTGGTCGACGCGCTGGCCATCTGCCGAGCCTGGAAGTGACACCCGAAGACCTAGCTCCTCCCCGAGCTCAAGCGATAAAGACGAAAATTTCTCCCTCGAACGCCCCTGCACGTTACCGTGGGTGCGCAGAAAGAGAGGGAGAGCGGGAAGGAGAGAGCAGGAGGGTGAGAGAGAGACGAACGGAAGGACAGACAGAGGTCAGAAGGGTTGGAGATAGCGAGAGAGAGAGAGAGAGTGTGTGTGTGTGCGAGAGAAGGAGCGAAAGACGAGGAAGAGACGTATTAGCTGGTGTTGCAAGGTCAGAGTCGAAGAAAAGGGACACTCGCTCCGCCCGATGACACGTTGCGCATGTCCTTCATCCCAACTCGAACTCGCTTTCATCGGCACCCACAAGCACATACCTTGCGAAAAGAAGCACCGTGTTCTGTGCTATCGGAGAAGCGCACGCTTGCCGGGGCGTCTCTCTCAAAGCGTACTGGAGACAATGGCGAATCGAGCGAAAAGGTAGGACTGGCCATACAAGACTTCACACTGGACGAGGATGACTCTGCCCTTTTCAAGGTGTGCGTCGATTCTTCTTCGTCGTCGTCTATCAGCTTTATCGCCTCATCCTCGTCCGAGCTACTTTGTCATGTGCATTCCGAGTCAGGTTTCAACAACGGCGACGTGATCCTTCACGTTGTGCTGTTGCGCTGCACTCTCAACTTACAACGTTACGTCTACGCAGTGCTCAGCGAAGTTGCCAAGGATGATATGCTAGCGTGGTGGAGGCAGTGTAAAAGAGCATAGATGCCTGGAGATAAGAGCGTCGGAGACAGCCGCAGCAGTAGCCCTTTCGCGCCTGCAGCGTCGCAGCCACACGCGGCTTTTCTTGCACAAGATGTCCTGATCCCCCACGATGCGCTGCCGAATAGCGAGCGACTTCTCAAACAATTCCTGTGGTTTGATGGGATTTGAGTCTGCAAAAGTGGTTGCTTGATTCTCAAGAGTCCATCCATGACGCGAGATTAGATGGGACGGGAAAGGAGGAGGGGTGAACAATACCTCAGCCTCTTGAAAATCCTTAGCCTCTAGGCATACCACAGCTATGCGGTGCCAAACATTCGAGATGTTCAAGGGCTCCAGTTGAAATTCTGCTTCTTGCCCTTCTGGATCGATTCTCCATTTTGCTGCCTCCCCTCCGTTTACTTCCTGCGCAGGTGGGCGACAAAGTGTGTGTGTGTGTGCGCGCACACACACTCTCTCTCTCGCTCTCTCGTGCGCGCGAGCATGAATTGCTATCAGCTAGCACAGACTGGGCTACTGGATCACCGCTTTACCTTGTGTTTGACACATGAACATTCGATAGATAGGCATTGAGAAACACAAAGATAGGGTCGGACCTCCCAAATTGACATGGAGCGGCGCCACAAGGAAAGCGCCTTATCCGGCTCTCGCTTAACTTTGGCATTGCCCAGATCCACGTAGCTCCGTATCAGCTCCAACCTGAAATTCATGAGTATGAATATTTTGAGACAAAAATGCCACAAATTTGTTAATCCTGAGTTTTTCCAGGTTCAGATGATGGATGCAGATGCGCACCTTGCAGTGCGGAGAAATGGGCGCAGGGCATCGGCGCGAGCGTCAGCATTGTGCTCGAGACCCTTGAGGGCTCGTTCAACGTTTGCCAGGTGAATGCGAGTTGCCGCAAGTTCTTGGTCGATTGCCATCTTGCTAGTCTGCCAGCCAACAGTTTCCGCCTTTTGACGGTACAACTCTGTAATGACGACTTGAAGCTGTCGTTCAAAGGACTCCACCGTCTTGGCAAGGTCTGGATACTTCCTGCTTTTTTCCTTTTCTATCGTTGCTGCCTGCGCATTCGTGGCAGCACCGTGAGTTGATGATGCAGATCAATCATTACGCACCTATCTATGTGCACGGGCTCTATGCAAATACAACTCTCACAATACACATACTGGCTGCCACCTTAGAAGAAAGGAGTCGGTCTGATCTGTCTAACCCATTATACTCGCAAAGCAGCGACAGTGGGTCCGCACGTGCCTCCTGAATCTGCTTGTGTGAAACACAAAAGACACGGGAGTAGGGAGCGCGGCAAGGGCTTGTTTGTCTCAGAAGAAAAACACAACATAAGAAGACGCCAGCGGGGAAAGGGACGGACCTGTTCTCGCAAGTTGGCCACCTGAGAGCGCAAGTCGTCGATCAGGTTGGTGTTTGTGTGTAAGTTTCGCTCTTGGGATAGTGCCTTCTTGAGAGTTCGGAGCTGCTCAGCTGAATCTTTGAGTTGCTTTTCCAACATCTTTGTTCGCGCATCCAGACGGTCCATAAGCATAGCCTGCTCTGCTACCTGTGCCCGAAGTTGGCCTTCTGTCGCCTCCCCGAAGAACTCCTTGAGTTTGGCTTGTCTGCTTACACAACGCAGACAGGCGATGCTGTCAGAAGAGACTATTGCATCTTCAGAAGGCTGCCAGGTGTCTGCTTCCTTCGCTTGTCAATTATATGTCGTTTGTATTTGCGCGTGCTTCATCGCCTTTTCTCTCTGCGCTACCTCCAAACCTCTTGATATTGTGGGGCGCTTTCACACCGTGGCGCTACCCGCACTCCAAACAAGCAGCGCCTGTCAGCTTCCTCTGTTGTCACCCACACGTGCTCGCTGACTTTTCGTTCCTGCCCGTGCTACGTACAACGTGCAAACCGGATTCGGAAGGCCTCGGCGGAGGCGTATTTGAAGCGCGCGTCAGCTTCCTTACTTTGCTCTTCATGCAATTTGGCGGCAGCTGTCGCCTGATGCAATTGAAATTGCGAGTCGTGTAATTGCTCCGTCAGAATCACGATTTGCTCCTGCAGCTCTTCGATCGTACCATGCTTCCTCTTCTGCCCATCGACTTCTGACGCATCTAATCCCTGTCAAAAAAGCAGGATTGCATCACAACAGCCAACAACACAGTATGCACCATCACACATAATCACCACACGGTCTACCGCCATGCAAGTAGAAGCACCTACCGCTGCACAAGTATAGGCAGCAAGAGCGTAACATTGGTGGGGTTTGAAACCTGAAGGATGCCTTGCATCCTTAGAGAAGTGCACTCTTTAATCAAGTCGTCGATTTTGGCCTGCGCCTGAAGCAACTTGGAGAACAAGATGTCGTCGTGATGGAGCTCTGCCAACATCAGCGCCGTTGACTTCAATGCTTTGCTGTGTTCTTTTGAGTCTGTCCCTTTCACTCCCTCTTTCTGATTGCGCAGCTGTTCTACCTCTGCCGCTGTTTTGCCTCCTAGGATATCAGTGTCCTTGCGCTTGACTCCTTTAGGAGGGGGTTTCAAAGTGACTCGTGCAGGCAAGTCTTTGCTATCCTCGCGTTGGACCACGGGGTTTGTTTCCAGGGCAGGCACCGGTGCGTGCGGAACAGCTGCGAAAGGCGCCTTTGAACCGGCTTCCTCGCCTTCCGATGCGATAGCACGCAGCTCTCGGTCTGAATCCATGATAGATACACTTGCTGAATGTATCTCATGTTCAAACACCTGATGCATCTTGCCCCATGCACCTGATTCAGACTCTTGAGGTGGGTGTAGCGAGGTGACCTCTTGTCTTGTCAAAGCCGCATGCACCCTCTTGAAAGCATGGCCTCCAAATGGTAAGATCACCACATCCTGCTCGCCCTCGCCAATCCAATATCCCGGGCGACCTTCTGCATTCTGAGAGAGCAGCTTTGCCTGCTCGATGCTGTCTCGAGCAGCCTCTGGTACCAAGCTTCGGACGCGGTCAATGTTTCCAGTCGCGGTTAACACGGCTTGTGTGTGGCGTCGAATGATTTCGCTGCGCTTTTCTTGTGTCGTTAACTGCCTTTTCTGGCCGACTTGGAGCACCTTTTGCTCAAGATCTGTTATCCTCGCTCTCAGCTGCTCCACCTCGGCCTCCCTTTCCTGCGCCAGCTGCGTCTGTGCAGCAAGCTTCGAACTAAGATTTTCAGTCTCCTTCAGCAGCAAGTCGTTTTTGGCAGCAAGAACCAGATACCGAGCGCGTGTGCTGCGCAACCAAGCTCTCATCAATTTTGCGTTCCCAACATAGTGCTCCTTATGCCTGGGCCTCACGACACATGACCGCATGCGACACACACCATGTGACAGACAGGGTTCATTAGGGGCTTAGTTACCCCTGTCGGTCATAGTCGTGATAAAAAAAATAGGGAAATAAAATGAATGAAAACACGTGCACAGGCCAGTTCATGCGGACCAGGGTGAGTTCATCACACACCTATTGATTGACATCTCCTTCACTTCAGGATTGCCTGACTCCTTTGACAACGAAACTGCAGACTCAGAAGATTCGACACGTTCAATGTCTTTTTCTTCCTGAATCAACTCTTTTTTCAGTTCCTCCACCTTCTTCTCCAGCTCATGGACTCTGAGGACACTTGACTCCCGGATCTCAGCATACAGGGTGTGAAACCGCGCTGCTTCACTTTGAGCCTTGCTGGCGCTCGAAGCTGCTGCATCGCGTGCTGCTGTGACCTCTTCCAACTTGTTTTCGAGTGTTTTAATCCGGCCTTTGCATACTTCGTTTGCACCCACGAGATCGGTCAGTTGTCGCCTGCGCTTGTCGAGCACCTGCGCCAGCGCAGTGACGGAGCCCCGAGCCTCCCCCATCCTGTCAATATTGTCTTGGCAATCGAGGTTTTGCTGATAATGCTCGACTTGCAGCAAGAGCTGCTCTGCTTCACTGTCAATCAGCCGCTGCGCCACATTGCCCCCCAAACTCCGTCCAGCAGGAGAGCGCGTGAGTCGGTCGTGGCTCCGCTTTGCAAGCCCTCCTTCTCGTGCGTTTTCTCCGCGACCAACTCTGCTGCCATAACCACCCTTCCCTTCGCTGCGTGCATGTTGTGCAAAACGAGTTTCTTGGCGTCCCCACGATCCTCGCGCCGTTGGGATCTTGGCGCTGATGTATGCTGTGGGCTCCCCATCCCTCCCTGCACTTTCAGTCACCGAGTTGCGACCGGCTTCGGGCGCAGGGCTGTGATCAAGAGGAGAAACAATTTCCAACTGCTCATCATCCTGGGAAGAAGCATCAGAAGTCCAATGTTCTTCGCGAGAAGTCCAATGTTCTTCGCGGATTTGCAGCAGATCTCCCAAGGTGCCCGAACTGCCTGCGCGAGTTGCGTGCTGGAGCCACGCTTCGCGAGGCGTGGACCGACGAAATCATTCAATTGCCATGCGTCATTGCCCTCACGAGCGTGTAGCATACTCAATTTGGTTATTGACGTTGCAAGCGAGCAAGCTAGCATGGTTGCGTGGGCATATACCTGCGTCGTAGAGGGCGTGGCTGATTCCAACGCAGCCTGCACTCATCTGCGTCCTGGAAATGCCCTGGCCATGGGTGTCGACGCACGATGCCTCGCGGCGCGTATCAGCAGCTCTAGCTGCTGCACTGCTTGCATGCACCGCACGTAAACTTCATGTGCATGAAAGCCCCGCTTTGAGGGTACACGCGCTGCAGACCGGATGGGCAGCAAGATCAGCGCAAAGGCGAGGAGACCTGTTGAGCATCGCTGAGAGAGCAGCAGTATGCAACATAGAGCCACTGGCACGAGAAAAGTCGATTTCGCCCGTGGCCAGAAATCGCTGAGGACTCTTCCAATCCCCGTGCTCGTCCGCTGCCCAGTCCGCCCGCACTCGCCGTCCCCTGCTCCGGCCGTCGTTACTTTGGAATGTATCACGACAGCGGCTGTACAACGGGAGAGGATCAAGTGCTCACCTCGCCGAGGCTGGACGTCGCCTCGGTCCACCTCCAGACAATCCGGCCCCGACAGGTGGCGACGGTCTGTGCACAGTCGTCGTGGCTGAAGATGGACGGCTGCGAGGTGGAGTTGGAGTAGTGAGATAGGGGATGTGCGGTGACATGTGCGGTGACATCGTAGCCTCCTTTGTCCCTGCGCGCACTCTCTGCGGCTGTCAGCATGCCCTCTGAAGTCGCGGCGGACGCTGGCTCGCAGCGCACACTCAATGCCAAGACACAAAAGGATACATTGCTGGCAGACCTCTATTGAGCCGGCTGCCGCGCAGCACAAGGTCGGCGGACCATGGGCGAGGCCTCGTCGTTCTGTCACGCTGCCCGCCCTCCCCCGCTTCGTGCGCACTCATGCCCGGGACCTGCGTTTGTCCACAACGGTTCGTAAACAGCCCGCAAAGGAAGACTCTGCAACATATGCGTGGAGCATCATGCAGGCACGGCGCGCTGGTACTTGGGCTGGTCGCAAGCGGCTGCAGCGCCCTCCCCCGCGCCCGAGAGGGGAAGCATGGTATGCTGGCCCACGCATGCCGTGCCTGATTCCGGGCTTCCAGCGCTCCTCTGGCGGCGCCTGCACATCATCTGACCTGCGCGTTTCCAGGTATGGCGCTCGCCGCGCCCTGCCTCCTCCTGGCGATGGCCTATTCTGCCTCTGGAAGCGCTGTCCCCAGTGATTCAGGTGCTTTCTCTCTCAACCCCCTCGCTGTTTTACTGGTTGCTACCGCCGCCCCGAGCTGAGCGCAGCTGCTACGCGTGCTGGCGGACTCCCAGCAGATTACTGGCAAGTGCTGGGGATCGAGCGAGACGCGACGGACAAGCAGGTGAAGCAGGCATACCGGAGGCTGGCGCTCAAGCATCACCCAGACAAACATCCCAACGACCCCGACGCCGCCACACGCTTCACGCAGGTGTACACTGTGTGTGGGAGTATGTGTGTGTGGCGTGCGGCTCTCGACCGAGCAGAGAGCGTGCGAGAAAGAGGATGAGAGCTTCCAGCAGACAGGGTGCGGGTGAGCATGAGAGTGAAGCTCAGACAGACAGCGAGATAGAGTGTAAACCCTAAACCCTAAACCCTAAACCCTGAACCCTAGACCGTATCATAATGCCTGGAGCGCCCTAACGTCTGTTTCTGTGCCGTCTCTTTGCCTCGGTCTCCCCCTCTCTCTTTCTCTTTCTTTCTCTCTCTCATTCTCTTTCTCTCTCTCGTCTGCCTCGATCTCTCTCTCGGGCTCTGCCGTCCTTGTCTCCCTCTCGGTCGCCGGCGCGGTCTAACTGCACAACACATCAGATCGCCGAGGCATACGAGGCGCTCAAAGATGAGGTGACTATGCTTTTGCTATTAAATACGATTTCATGACGCTGCCTACTTTACTGCTATACTTTGCTACTTATATTTTAGTGCTATACTTTACTACTAACACTACGTGCATACTGTGTACTAATGCTACATGTATCCTCTATATATAATATTATATACATACACACACACACACACACACACACACACACACACACACACACACACACACACACACACACACACACACACACAGATATATGTGTG
>Ga0315905_10004072_pt1 | contig 14959 bp, 9 predicted proteins | sample LakEriMetagenome_5_FD_203522 | JGI IMG/M metagenome (GOLD analysis project Ga0315905, IMG submission 203522) | Freshwater fungal communities from buoy surface, Lake Erie, Ohio, United States - Buoy 4 MA121 | ecosystem: Environmental > Aquatic > Freshwater > Lake | place: USA: Lake Erie, Ohio... | reverse complement strand
TTACGCACAGGCTGTGCGTAAGCCACAACTTGGCCATTCTGGTAGTAGGCGGGGGCGGCAGCCACCGCGGGAGCAGCCATCGGAACCGCAGCCGCCTTTTTCGCGGCAGCCGGCGGGAGAATGACGCTGTCGATGACGTGGATCACACCGTTCGAGGCGTTGATGTCGGTCTTCAAGAGCTTGGCGTCGTTGATGAAGGCACCCTTGTCATTGGCACCAATCTTGATGGTTCCGCCCTGCAGAGTCTTGGCTTCCTTGGCCTTGAGGGCGTCGTCCGAATAGATCCGGCCGGGAACCACGTGGTACTTCAGGATGTCGGCCAGCTTTTGCTTGTTCTCGGGCTTCAGCAGCGATTCGACCGTACCGGCTGGCAACTTCGCGAACGCCTCGTCGGTGGGGGCAAACACGGTGATGGGGCCGGGGGCGGACAGGGCTTCGACCAGCCCAGCAGCCTTGGCGGCGGCCAGCAGGGTCTTGAAGGCACCGGCCTTGTCAGCGACGGTGGGAATGGTGTCGGCCGACGGCAGAATCACCGCGTCGATGACGTGAATGGTGCCGTTGGTGCAGGCGATGTCGGTCTTCACCACGTTGGCGTTGTCGACCTTCACACCGCCGTCGGCCACCTTCACCGTGGCCCGCTGGCCATTGACGGTGGGGGCGCTGGTCAGCTTGACCACATCGGCCGCCTTCACATTGGCGGGAACCACGTGGTACTTGAGAATGTCAATCAGCTTCTGCTTGTTCTCGGGCTTCAGCAGGGTCTCCACCGTTCCCTTGGGCAACTTCGCGAACGCCTCGTCGGTCGGAGCGAAGACGGTGAACGGTCCTTTTCCCTTGAGGGTGTCGACCAGGCCGGCGGCCTTGACCGCGGCCACCAGCGTGTTGAACGACCCCGCCCCCACAGCCGTGTCCACAATATCCTTTTCCGCCGCGAAGGCGGGAGCCGCGAGAGCCATCACAGCCACGGCCGAAACCAGCCAATTCTTCGCCAAACGCATGCTTGCACACTCTCTCAAAAAATCGGGAGATTGAACGTTGAACCCACCCCGGGTCAGAAATTCGTTCAATTCGTCCACTTGAGAATTCATAGGTGCGTGCGGTCAGCCTTCAACAAAAATCCAAGAAAGTTTGTGAATTGGGTGGTTCCACGGATATTTTGACTCTCGCAGTTCCCCCAGCTTCGCGAAGGGTGGGTTCAAAGCGATGAAATGGGCCCCCCGAATCTCTCCCCGGGCGAGGAGACCGCGGACGGTTGCTCGACCCGTGCCAGAAGGACGGATAACATCAGCGGATGTGAATGGGTGGGCTTCCGGAACCAAGTCCACTTCCGGAGCGTTTCCGCGTTCCATTTCGAGATTACCGGGGAACCATCATGTTGCAGCTTCCTGGATCCGTGTGCCGACCCTGGCGGTCGTTGACCCCGCTGTCTCTGTGCACCTGGGCGATCTGCCTGGCTCCCGGCCTGTTGACTGCCGACGACTGGCCCCAGTTCCGGGGCCCCGCCGGGCGGGGCCTGGCGGTCTCCAACCGGGCTCTCCCCAGCGAACTGAGCCCGACGCAAAACGTCATCTGGCGCAGGGAACTCCCTCCCGGGCACTCGTCCCCCGTGGTGGTGGGAGACCGCGTCTATCTCACGGGAATTCGCGACAAGCAGAAACTGGTGACTCTCGCCCTGGACCGCGCTTCGGGCCAGGTGGTCTGGGAGCGGGAAGCGGAGTTCGAAAAACTCGAAGAAATCCATCCGACCGGAAGTCATGCCACCCCCACCGTGGCGGCGGATGGAGAGCGGGTGGTCAGCTTCTTCGGCTCGGCCGGGCTGTTCTGCCACGACCCACAGGGGCGTTTGCTCTGGCAGATTCCCCTGGGCCCCTTCAAGAACGACTTCGGCTCCGGCACCTCGCCCCTCATCGTCGACGACCGGGTCATCCTCTGCCAGGACCACGACACCGATTCGTTTTTGATGTCGGTCGACAAGCAGACCGGGCGGATTGTCTGGCGGATCGACCGGGGGGAATTCCCCCGCAACTACTGCACGCCGACCATCTGGACTGTGAATGGCCGCAAGCAGATTGTGGTCGCCGCCACCCTGCGGATTGTGGCCTACGACTTTGAAACCGGGGAAGAAGTCTGGACGGTGCGCGGCGTCGCCCGCATTGTGAACATGAGCCCCTGCGTGGGGGCCGACGGCAATCTCTACGTCGCCACCTGGTCGCCCGGCGCCGAAGCCAACGACCGCATCAACACGCCTCCGTACGACGAATTGGCGGCGGAATCGGACCAGGACAAGAACGGCACTCTCGCGAAGAACGAACTGCCCGACGGGCCCGCCAAGCAGCGGTTCAGCCAGATCGACCGGGACAAGGACGGCCAGATTTCCCGTGACGAGTACGAGTCGATGCGGCGGGTCTTCCAGCAAGCCCGCAATGTGGTGCTGGCGATCAAGCCGGGGGGCCGGGGAGACATCACCAAGTCTCACGTCCTCTGGGAATACACCCGCGTCATCCCCTACTGCCCTTCGCCGGTGGTGTATGGCGACCACCTCTATCTGATCAAGAACGGCGGAATTCTGACCGTTCTCGACATTCACACCGGCAAGGCGCTCAAGGAAGGACGCATCGAGGCGACCGGAGATTATTACAGCTCGCCGGTGGCGGGGGATGGCAAGGTCTATCTGCTGAGCCAGAAGGGGCAGTTGACCGTTCTGGCCGCGCGGGACGGGTGGGACGAATTGTCCCGTGCCGATTTCGGAGAAGACGCCTACGCCACACCGGCATTGGTCGACGGACGGATCTACCTCCGCACCGCCAACCACCTCTACTGTTTTGGGCTGACGAAATCGGAATGAGTGTTCCAGTGGGCCGCGGGAGCCGCACGGCGCTTCCCGCGGCGGTGCTCGGAACTCCCCGGCGTTACGATCCGGTCTGTTCGACCGTCACTTCGCGGTCGATGCCGTCGATGGCGACTTGCTGCGATTTGCCATTCGGCCAGAGAACTTCCACAGTGGGGATCTCGGTGGTCTCACCGAGCCCGAACGTGGCGACTTTCTCGAATTGCGACAGGTAGCTGCGGGTCGGGGAAATCAGCCGTTTTTGGGTGGCCCCATTCGAGGTCAGCGAGACCACGGCTCCAATGCCATCCCGGTTGGTGGTCCGTCCATCGCCCACCAACCGCACCCGCAGCCAGTGCCGGCCCAACGCCTGGTCATTCTTCAGCAGGCGAGGGGCCGCCCCGGTGGCGGTCAGCAGCAGATCGAGATCGCCGTCGCCGTCGAAGTCGGCACAGGTGGCACCCCGGCCCACCATGGGCTTGGCGAAGTCGGCACCGGTCTGGGCGGTCTCGAGCTTGGTGAATTCACTCCCCCGGGGAGAGCCGGTATTCCAGTACAACTGCGGCGGCTGTTCGTAGCTCTGGCTCTTCTGCACCTTGCTGATGTCGTTCTCGAGATGCCCGTTCGCCACCAGCAGATCGAGTCGCGAATCGAGATCGAGATCGGCGAAAAACACCCCGAATTTCAGCCAGATGCGCGACGGCGGGCCCAGGCCCGTGGCCACTGCGTCATCACTGAAGGTCATGTTGTTCTTGCGCGTGCAGTACAGGGCGGTCATCTCGTTGGCGAAGTTGCCAATCACCACCGCCTGCGTGTCGTCATTGCGGAACCAGCCCTGGTCACACCCCATCGCCCCGCGGGCATTCCCCGTATTGTCGACCCCAATGCCCCGCTCGATTCCAATCTCTTCGAACTTCCCGTTCCCCAGATTGTGAAACAGGAAGTTCTGCACCGTGTCGTTGGCAATCACGATGTCGAGCAGGCCGTCGCCATCCGCATCGAGGAACACCACTCCCAGCGATTTCCCCACGGGAACCCCCGTGGCGGCATTCTTCACCTGCACCCCCGCCTCGGCCGAGACATCGGTGAATTTCCCCCCGCCGTCGTTGCGATAGAGATGGGGAAACGCCCCGTCGAACGCCTGGGGCCGGCAGTAGGCGCGGACCGAACCGTCGAGCGTGCAGCGCAGCTCGCGGTCGATGGCGGGAGACCACCGCACGTAGTTCGCCACGAACAGGTCGAGATCGCCGTCACGGTCGTAGTCGAAAAAGCCGCTGCTGGTGCTCCAGGCGGTTTCCTCTCCCCCCACACCCGCCGCCACCGTCACGTCGACGAACTTCCCCTGTTCGTTGTGCAACAGGTGATTCGCCCCCAATCCGCTCAGGAACACGTCGGTCCAGCCGTCGTTGTCGTAGTCTCCCACGGCCACTCCCTGACCATAGAACTGCACCGCCACCCCCGCCTCCTGCGAGACGTCGGTGAACTTCCAGTTGCCATCGTTGCGATACAGGGTGGTGACCGTGGAGCGGCCTCCGGGTGAGGTCTGATCGGTCCAGGGACGCGAATTGACCAGCAAAATGTCTGGGCGGTTGTCGTTGTTGTAATCCAGCACCGCACATCCGCCCCCCATCGACTCGGGGAGCAGCTTGTCTCCGGTGGAACCATTTTCGTGCACAAACGCAATGCCGGCGGCGCTGGTCATGTCGACAAAGGGGACCTGCGGCAACTGCACCTCGGTCTTGCGCAGATCGGCGGGCTTGAGTTCGGTCTGGCGGTCGACCGGTTTCTCGGGGGGTTTGCGGGTCAGCCAGAAACCCAGGCCGCCCAGCACCACCGCTCCCGCGATCGCCACCAGCGACCGCCGAAACATCTGGGCGATGATGGTGTCATCCCCGGCCGCCTCCGGCTCGGGGGCGGGGCGTTGCGCGGGGCGATGTTTGTCCCTGTCGATCATGACGCGTCTCCGGTGGTCTTCGCGGCCGGTTCGAGCGCGGCCGCCTCAGCAGCGGCGGGGGGGGCCCCGGCCGGTTGGGGAGCTGGTTTTTGCCGGGCGAATTTCTGCGGCAGTCCCGGTGCTCCCGGACGGTTCAGAGGATAGATGACCAGCGGCTCCGACGCGACATTCGCGGCGGGGTAGCGCAGCCGGGCGGCGTTGACCGCCAGTTCCTGCGCATTGTCATCGGGCTTGTAGCGAACGTGCAGCCGGCGATGCAGACCGGCCCGCTCCTCATTCCCCAGCTCGGTGTGCAGTTGGGCCAGATTGTAATGGGCCATCACATCTTCCGAGTCGTAGAACAGGCTCGTCTCGAACTCCTTCACCGCCTCCTGCAGCAGACGGTTCCGCTCGGCGTCGTCGTCACGCACCTGCTTGGCCAGCTCGAACAGCGTCTGACCCAGTTCGTTGTGGACCACGATGTCGCGCTCGAGGTGCAGGTTGCGCTTCCGCCGCTCTTCGGTCTGGTCATACAGCACACTGCGGAAATTCTCGACCGCCCGGTCGAGATAGCCCTGCTGCTTGTTGATCAACCCGCTGAACCAGGCGACAGTCCAGGGAGGAGCCGCGGGATTCTGGAACTCGGCCGCCTTCTGCAGCACCTCGACCGCTTCGTCGATGCGCCCCTCGGTGAAATACACCCGGGCGCGGTTCACTGGTCCGTCAAACCGTCCCAGCTTCTCGACTTCGAGGAACGCCTGCTCGGCCTGCAGCAGCTCGGCCTTGCCCCCGCCCGAGCCCGGCGCCGCCCCCTCCAGCAGCAGCCCAATGCCGTAGTCGTTCCAGCGCTGCCACAGATCTTTCTCGGCAATCGCCGACTTCTGCTCGGGAATCTCGGCGGTCACCCCCGCCACCGGGAAGGTGATGCTGTCGCTGGCGATCGTGGTGACCGGCAGCGTGTTTGGCCAGGGCTCACCGGGGGTATGGTCAGGCAGTGCCGGCCCTCCGGGCACCGACTTCCGACCGACGAAGTCCATGTAGATCTTGTCGAACTTGCGATACTGCAGCTTCACCTCGACCGTCACCGGAGCGGTCAATGTCTCGGGCAAGGCCAATTCGAAGTGCACGATCTGGGCGCCACCCGGGGGAATCTGCTTGTTGTACAGCGGGGTGAAGATGTCTTGCGGATTGCGTCGGTCGATCCGGTTCCCCTGGCGATCAAGCATGAAGACGTTGATGAAGTGCGACCACGGATCAACCGTGCCCGCATCGTCAATCGCCCCGTTGCGGCCAATCACCAGATCGCCGCTCTTGACCGTCACATCCACCCAGATCTCGTTGGAATCGACCGTCCCCTGCGAAAACAGGTGCCCCACCTTGAGAGTCCGCAGCACGGTTTCCAGCAGGTAGGTCCTCCCCGGCTGCAGGGTTGGCACCTCGGGCCGCAGCGGGGCGGTCAACGCGCCGTCAATGCGCCCTTCCTCTTTCAGTCCAAACAGATCGACCCGCACCACCCCCTTCATGAAGTCCTGGTGCACCTTCACCGTCTCGGTATCTCCCCGCAAATAGGGCAGGGCCGTGTTGGCTCCCAGGAACGTATGGTTGTGAATGCTCAACTGACCGTTCGAGGCGAAATCCTTCGCGCCGAAATCGGCCGAGGGGACCAGCGGCATGTGGCACTCGGCACAGTTTTCCCGCGACTTCTCGGGATAGTAGAACGCCCGGGCGTTGCCGCCGCTGACCCCCGACAGCAGGAACGAACCATAGCTGTCCTGGCCCCGCAGGAATTCCTTGTAATGGTTCAGCGCGTAAGGCAGGTGCACCTTGTGACAGGCCGAACAGAACTCGGACGACTTGTGCAGCGGCTTCAAAAACGTCTGCTTGTGGAACGTGGGCTTGGCCTTCACCAACTGGTTGTTGACCCACTGCAGCACGCCATTTTCGCTCTTCGCGAACGGGTAGTGGATTGGCTCTTCGATGGTGTAGTCGGCATTTCCCTGGGTGCTGTAATGGTCGTTCCACTCTGTCGAGTTCAGGCTCGAAATCGCGTGGCAGACGGTGCAGGTGATCGCCGCCCGGGCGGTCGGATGCTTCACGATGTCGAACTCGGGGTCATCGAACAGACCGCCGAAGAAGGGGACTGGATCATGGCAACCGGCACACCACCGCGAGGCCTTCACATTGCCGTCCCGCTTGAGGGCGAATTCGCGGGTCTCCACCACGCTGGCCATGTACATCGGATTGTTGAACGAACTGAAGCGGTGGGCCCCATGCTGGTGCTGCGCGTAAGCGTCGGCATGACACTTCAGGCAGTATTCGTCCATCATCAGGGTGTCAGCGGGAATGAACTTGTCATTCGCCGTGACCGCCAGCGACGGTTCGAAATACTTCCGCCCCTCGGCCGAGCCCTTGGCGTTCAGTGTCCGGGGATCGGCGTTCTGCAGGACGATCATCGCCCCAACCAGCCCCGCCACAGCCGCCCCATAGGTCAGCCCGTAGTTCCACTTGATCCTGGGTCCCGCCAGGCGGTGCAGCCAGTAGAGCCAACCCGCCGCCAGGGGGGCCGCCACGTGCAGCCAGTAAATCACCGACCGGGAGGTTCCGGCCCGTAACTGCAGGGAACCGACCTGGGTCAGCCCAATCCCCGTCAACAGCACCACCAACCCCGCGAGGAACAAGGCGTAGCCCACCCGAATCGCCCGCTTGTTCTTGCGGTTGCGGGAAGTCACCAGGTGGATCACGCCGAAGGCGACGAAGGGCACCACCAGCAGCAGGCCCAGCACCAGGTGCATCAGGAACATGCACAGGTAGAAATAGTTCTCGTAACTGACGCCCGGACCCGCCAGCCAACCCCGGGCCGACACCGTCGCCAGGTAGACCGAGTTGGCCGCCAGCAGGGCGACCAGAAACAGCACCACCTGGAACAATTTTTTCAGCCGGGGGCCAATCGCGGGTACGTAGCCGGTCGGACGCGGACGATCAGAGGGCCGGGAGGCAGAGGCCGGGACAGACATGCGACAATCCAGAAAGAAGAGAGCAGGCACCCACAGATCGATGCCGGGAGGTGTTCCTGACCGATGGGCAGCCAAATCAATTGGCAAATCACCGGTCGCGTCTTCCGATCCGGTCATGCGGAAATCAAATCAGTCCGCATACATCCGAATCGACTGCACCACCAACAAGGCGAACCTGAGTCATGACCCGACCCAACTCCTGGTCCCCACAGGGTCTCAGGTCTGATTCTCGCCTCACCCACAAGGCTCGCGCTGGCTTTCCAATTCGCCAACACAGTGCCCTTCGCAGGCGGATTGAGGTTCGCCCCCTTCCCCTACGATCTGGGGGGACGCTCCCATCGACCCTCGCGCTGCCTGGCAGCCGACGCCTCAATCTCTCCCGGCACCCGACCGATATACGGATCCCGATCCAAATCGGAAGCAGTCAGACCCAGAAGTTCACGAGACTCTGGGCTGGACTTCAGGGGAGGGGCGAGCGGAGTTGGGGGCAGCGCTCCCCGACACGAGGGACCCTGGCAGCGATGCGACCCCTGCCGCGGCAACGAGGCCGGCCCCGCCAAATCTTGCTCCCCGGCAAAAGCCCCAGCCAGGCTCCCGGCAGTGGCGGACGCCGATGTTCCCGGACCATTCCCTAAATGAACATAATCGCCACACGAGGCGATGGCCGTCGCGGGGCCAAATTCTCCACCGGCTCCCCACCCCAGGGAGATCAGCAGCAACAGGCAGCTGATGCGAAGGCAATTCATCAACTGGGTGGCGCAGAAGGGAAAGTGAAACGAAAACTGTTCAGGCCAGAGTCGCCATTGGTACAGTCTCGGCTTGAGCTGGAAAACGTTCAAGAGAAAACGGTAACCCGGGATTTGTACGCCGAGCCCTCCCCGCCCGTTGGACCGCCCGGTGGCATGGGTCCAGCCGAACCGTGCTTGTGGCACCCACAAACAGCCGCCCCCTCGATCTCCTCAGGACCGATAGAAATCGATGAAATTCACACGGATCTGCCGCGGATTCGCCTGCCGCAGGCCCCAGGGAATCGTCCATTCGAACCCCCCGACGGTTTCGTTGTCCTGTTCAGGCAGCAATTTCAGGTCGAGCCACAGGGGGTCATTTGCCGTCAGCACCACCTGCTCGTCCGGGGGGACCCATTGCCGGATGCCACCCCGGTCATTCCCAGCCGGGACAGCCGCCTGCACGGTCCACTCTCCCCCCGACACCGTCAGGCTTTCCAGCCCTTTCAGCCGCAGTTCGACCAGAACCGCGGCGGGCCAGGTCCCGGTCAGGCGCTCCAGGATTACCTCGGAGATGCCCCGGGGACTCTGAATGATGACGCGCTGCCGCTCACGGTCGGCCACGACTTCGACCCGGTCCCCCTCGGACCGCCCACGTCCCGCCACGCCGGGGCTCACAGGTTGCGGCGCAGCGTTCATGATCAAGTCACCCTGCAGTCTGTTCTGAGGTGGTGTGCTGCAAAACCAGCTCACGGCACAACCGTCGTCCCGCGAAGAGAGCGGCGCACCCGCTCTCGGCGAGCGGTGGTGCCCGACAGCCAGGCAGTTGGGGGTGGACGAATTGGCACCCGGTCCTGCGTCTTCCCGGCCCATGAGGCGCAGCAGAATGCTGTTGCGCGGGTTGCCGATTGGCAACCGCGACCGAAGTCTCAGTCGTCGTCCGAATCGTCGTCCTCGGAAGCCGGGCGACCACGGCGTTTGGCCCCCGGTGAGGACTGTGCCTTCGTTTCTTCGTCTTCTTCTTCACGGGCTGCTTTCCCCCCCAACTCGCGGGGGAGCTCGCCAATCAGCTCGCGATACGTCTCGGTGAGATTGCGGCGAGTGCGCCAAGGCCCCGCGGCCCGGGTCGATTTCCCCTCGCCGGAAGCCCCCTTGAGAGTCGGAACGGAACGGACAACCTCCCCTTCCAGCAACTCCACCGTGTGCCGGCTCACAACATCTCCGGCATGCTGCCGCTGCCACATCCAGGGAAACAGCGCCAGGGGAGAGAGCGGCGGACCCAAGGTGCTCAGAGGGTCTTCCGAGTACGAGGGATCGTCCCCGACCCAAGGCTCAAACTGATGATCGTTTGTTCTCTGCAGGTAGCCAATCAATCCCCCCCTCGCCGACTTACCTGCCACGCCACCGATCCCCAGCCCCAGTAGCAGTAGCAGCCCCAGTAGCAGCATGGAGCGCCTGAACCACAGCCACCCAGGGCTTGGCCGGCGGAATGCAGAGAGGGAAGGGATCATCGGTGGTTCCAGGGTCGATCGACGGCAGACGCGCACCCAAACCGACCGTAGCTCCGCAGGGGTTTCCGCGGATCGAACGGACACTTGGCTTACGGCAGATCTCCACTTTACAGCATGTTGGCGGGGAAGGGGATGGACCAGGTCCTCTCACTGACCGACCGGCCGAGGTTCTGACCCAGGCAAAACGGTGGTGGCCTTCTTCTCTTCCACCCAATGATCTCCCGAGATCTCACGAAGGATTCTCCGAGCGCATGCCCCCCGTGCACCCCAGTGCTGTGCTCCGTGGGACGTGCCTTCGGTTGCCTCAGGCGATTGACTGCTCCCGGTCGCCCGCTCCAGAACTCTCGGCCTCGAGCAGGCTGATTCTGGAACGAGATGCAGGGGCACCCGGACGGTCCGTCGCGGTCAGCCGGCCCCCCCCTCCGCGCTTTCCGGCTTGGGAGGAGGAACCCGCTTGAGAGTTCCCTTCTGGGCCTCGGTCACAATCTCGGCCAACAGCGACACATCCTGTTTTTTCAGGATGTGTTCAATCCGGCTGGGGGGGACCCGCATGCGTGTCAGGTAGGTCTCGGCTTGTTCCCACAGCTTCGCCCGTTTTTTTCCCTCGGCCAGGTAGAGGTTGCTGACCAGCTCGGCGAACCGTTGCTCATCCCCCTCTTCGCGATTGTCGTAATACCGCTTGATCACCTTCCTCTGGTAATCGCTGTAATCGCTCATCTCACGCCCTCTTCCAAAGCGTCTTCTGGGTCAACGCAGTGTCGCCGGGGCAACCCGCCCCGGGACGTCGCAGGTCGTCCACCCCGCGAACAAGTCTCATCGGTTGGCGGGGGTGTAACGGGCCACGATCGATTTCGCCGATCGCAGGCCATCGACCGCCGCACTCACAATGCCCCCCGCATATCCAGCCCCTTCCCCCACCGGATACAGCCCGTCAAACCCGGGACAGACCCGCGACTGATGATCCCGGTCGATGCGCACGGGAGAACTCCCCCGCATTTCGGGACCGACCAGCACCGCGTTCTTGAGAAAGTCTCCCCGCCATTTGCGGTCCATGATCGGCAGTCCCGCGCGAATCGCATTCGCCACTTCCGGGGGCAGCACCTGCCGCAGATCGAGGGGCACGTTGCCGCGCTCGTAAGAGCATGGCAGCTTCTCTCCTGCGGCAGGAGTCCGACCCTGCACGAAGTCGCTCGCCCGCTGCACGGGGCAATGGTAATTGCGGCCCGCCAGTTCGAACGCCAGCGCCTCGTACTTCTGCTGCAGCTCGACCCCCGCGAGGGGATGGGGGCCCACCAGCTGCGCCGGGTCGATGGTCACCACCAGCCCGCTGTTGGCATAGGGTGTGTCATGCCGCGAGTTGCTCATGCCGTTCGTGCAGAACCGCCCCTCTTCCGAAACACTGGGGATCACCCAGCCCCCGGCACACATGCAGAAGGTGAACAGGTCGGGCTGTCCGCGGGCCACCAGGGTGTAATCCGCGGCCCCCAGCAGGCTCAGGTAGCTCGCACGCCCGTATTTGTGTCGGTTGACCTGTTCCTGGGGCTGCTCGATGCGCAGCCCCATTTGGAACGGCTTGGCCCGCAGGGGCACCCCGCGGCCCAGCAGGGCGCGGTAGGTGTCGCGGGCGCTATGACCAATCCCCAGCACCACCACCGGGGTCTTCAGGTAACCACTGGAGGTGAATAATCCCCGCACCCGGCCGTCGACCATGTCGATGTCTTCCACCCGGCAGCGGAAGCGGAATTCCCCCCCCAGGGCGTCGATCTTGCGGCGGAAGTTGCGGACCAGCATCGGCAGCCGGTTGCTTCCCAGGTGCGGCCGATGCTCGTAAACAATCTCGGGCTTCCCCCCACACTCGACAAATCGCGACAGCACCCAGTCGACATCCGAGCCGCTCATCCGGCAGGTCAGCTTGCCGTCGCTGAACGCCCCCGCTCCCCCTTCGCCAAACAGGTAGTTGTTCTCGGAATCGAAGGCGCCGCCCCGGTCGAACAGCCGGATGGCGGGAACCCGTTCCTTCACCGCATCCCCCCGTTCGAGCACCAGCGGGCGATAGCCGCGCACCGCGAGGTAGTACGCCGCCAGCAGACCCGCGGGCCCCGAACCCACCACCACCGGGCGTTCTTCGAGCGATTCGGAACCCGGCGCGGGGTCGTCGAAGTGGTCGGGTTGCCACGCCTCAATCTGTACGGGCTGGCGCGAACGCGCCGCCAGTTTCAGACGTTCCGAATGCGACAGCCCCGGCAGGTCGACCGCCGTCGAATAGACAAATTCCAGGTCATCCCGCGAGCGGGCGTCGAGACTCTTCCGCAGAATGCGCCAGGTTCCCAACTCGGCGCGGGGAATGCCCAGTGTCTTCGACAGAACCTCGGGAAGCGCGTCTTCGGGCTGCTCGACTGGCAGCCTCAGGTTGGTGATCCGCAGCATGCGACAAAAGTGCCACTTCGTCCGGTGAAACCCGGCTGAAAAATCAGTTCTTGGAAGAGAGTTGCTCGACGATCTTGCGCCGCAGACGCTTCTCGGCTTTGGGGCTGTCGCCGGTGTGCTGGTAGAGCACCTTCCCCGTCCGGTCGAGCAGAATCAGGTGGGGCAGGGTCTTCAACCCCAGATCTTCGGCAAAGTCCGAGCCGTCAAACAGTGTCAGGAACGAGAATTTCTTCGCATCCAGAAATTTCCGCGCATCGTCGAGTTCCTCCTCGACATCGAGCGACAGCGCAATCACCCGCAGCCCCCGTGGGCCAAACTCGGCATGCAATTGCTCCGTTCCGGGCAGAGACAGCTTGCTTTGGGGAGACCAGCTGGCCCAGAACTCAATTACCACCAGCTCCCCCCGAAACTCGTCGAGCCGCCGTTCTTTTCCCGCCCGGTCGGTCAGCGTCACCCCGGGGAGTTCCTCGCCCGTTTCGACGGTCGACTGCACCTCGGGTTCGAATTCCTGCAGGTCGTGCAGGGGGGGCAGGGCCACCTCGAACCCGGTCTCGTCGACCGGGGCGTCGGGCTGCAGCCGCGTGAAGTCGACCATCGTGAAGAGCGGTTGCTGCCGGGCCCCGGGGAGTTGCGGTGCCGAGGTGGCCATCCGCCGCGGCAGATCGGTCTGCGGGTCGAGATAAACACGGATCATCACTGTCGGGCTCGCGGCCCGGCTGCCAGTTTGCTCTTCGGTATCGCTGACAACACGGGTGATCACCTCGACTCCGGGACAGGGAGTGCCGTCGATCGTTTCGGGAGGCAGCTCGCGATACCGCGTTCCCGGGGCGAGATCGTCGAGCCACGTGCCGGCGGTCGCAAACGGGAACAGCAACAGGGCCGCCACATGCGGCGCTTGAAACCCCGGCAGTTCCCCCTCGTCCGAGGCATACTGTTCGACCACCTGCCGCGGCTCGTTCACAATCCGCAGCACCTTCCCGTTGAACGCGGCCCGCAGGGGAAATTCGGTCGGTTCCACAGGTTTTCCCTCAGCCTGGTCCCCCTTCGGCTTCGCGGGGGCCGGCGCGGGTTTGACAGGGGGCAGTGCGCTCACGGCGGCGTTTCCCACGAGCGAAAACTTCACGCGGGGCTCTCCGTCGTCCGAGTCGGCCAGACGCTGCCACACGACCCGGCCCTTCCTCACGGTCTTCTTGCGGGGAAAGGTCGCCGGGTCGGGAAGTGTGGCCTCTGCGATGGCGATGCGTCCCCCTCCCGGGGCGGGGGCCGGGGCCGGGGCCTGCGACGGGTCCACCTCAATCACCTCGCCGGCCGCCTCGTACGCCAGAGACTTCAGGGCGGCCACCTTGCGCAGCGACTTCTCCAGCCGCTCGCGGCCCGGCCCCTCGTCGGCCGAGACCCCGCCCCCCGCCAGCGGAACCATCCCGGCACACAGCAACAGCCCGATCCAAGGTGAACTCGACATGCCAAGCCTCGTGGGAGGAGAGCGCTCGAACAGCGGCGACAGGTTGACACACAACAATCGCCCGGCGGGAAATTCTATCAACTTGGCCCATGGACACGGCAGCACGGCGTGGTTTTTCCTCGATCTCACCCCGCGCCGGGAAGGCGGTCTGTTTGTTGGCCCCGCCGGGCCGGGCCTGCTAAGGTGCCCCTTATGATGGAACAGACCCCCTCCCCTCCCCGACCCGATCAGCCCGACTACCTGCGGGTGCTGCGCACCTTTCTGGTCAATTCCCTGGTCCGTGAAATGCAGTTCCGGGGAAACTTCGTCATCGAACTGCTGACCCACGCCTTCTGGTTCACCATGCAGGTCGTGCTGTTCCGGGTCATCTTCGGGAACGTCAGCACGGTCAATGGGTGGAGCCGGGGGGAATACTTCGGCTTCATGGCCACGGCGATGATTCTCAACGCCCTGATGGAGGCGTTTTTCGTTCCCAACCTCGCCAACCTCAGCGAGCTGGTCCGCACGGGGGGGCTCGACTTCGCCCTGCTCAAGCCGATCGACACCCAGTTTCTGGTCTCGTTCGAAAAACTCGACCTGGGGGCGTTTGTGCAACTGCTGCTCCCCTCGGGACTGCTGGCCTACAGCTTCGCCCAGACCGGGCACCTGCCCAGCCTGGGCGACGCGGCGCTGTACCTCGGTCTGCTGTTGTTGTCGGTGGCGATCTACTACAGCCTGATGCTGGTCTTCGCCAGCACCAGTGTCTGGCTGGGGCGGAACCAGGGACTGTACGAGTTCTGGTTCTACATCACGATCTTCGCCCGCTACCCCCGCGACATCTACCGCGGCTCGTGGGCCGCCGATGCGCTGCGGTTCGGCTTTTCCTTCGTCTTGCCCATCCTGCTGGTCGTGACGGTGCCAGCCCAGGTCATCGTCGGCCGCATCTTCCAGCCTGGGTTCCTCGCGGTGCTGGTCGTGGCCGCCGGCATCAGCCTGGTGCTCTCCCGCTGGGTCTTCCATCGGGCCCTGCGCGCCTACGGCAGCGCCAGCAGCTAAGCGTTGGGTGGCGGGGTGGCTTCCA
>Ga0315905_10004068_pt1 | contig 14966 bp, 7 predicted proteins | sample LakEriMetagenome_5_FD_203522 | JGI IMG/M metagenome (GOLD analysis project Ga0315905, IMG submission 203522) | Freshwater fungal communities from buoy surface, Lake Erie, Ohio, United States - Buoy 4 MA121 | ecosystem: Environmental > Aquatic > Freshwater > Lake | place: USA: Lake Erie, Ohio... | reverse complement strand
GTCCACCGCCGGCAACAGCAAGCCCAGCCTCGCCAACGCCGACAACTATGTGTGCATGGGCCAGTACACACACGACAAAACAGAATTCACGGGGTTCTATCTCCTCAAGGGCGAGGCCTTTGAGAAAATCCCAATCCCAAGTTTCATTTTGACTCCGTCCTGTCAGCTCAACCTGCGCAACATTGTGCGCGCCGCTGCGCCGCACCGGTACCCCATCCTCCTCCAGGGTCCCACGTCAGCAGGCAAGACAAGCATGATCGAGTATCTCTCCGCCTCCACCGGCCACCACTTCGTGCGGATCAACAACCACGCCCACACAGACGTGCAGGAGTACCTGGGCGGCTACGCATCCGACCGCGCCGGGAAGCTCGTCTTCTGCGAGGGCCCCCTCGTCAAGGCGCTGCGCGCTGGGCACTGGCTGGTGCTGGACGAGTTGAATTTGGCGCCCTCGGAAGTGCTTGAGATGCTCAACCGCCTCCTGGACGACAACCGCGAGCTCCTAATCCCTGAAACGCAGGAGACTGTCAAGCCGCATGCGCACTTTATGCTCTTTGCCACGCAGAACCCTGCCGGCGGCGCCTACGGTGGACGCAAGATGATGTCACGCGCCTTTCGTAACCGCTTTCTCGAGGTGCACGTGGATGACATCCCCCACGAAGAGCTCAAAGAAATGATCGAGAAACGATGTAAAATCCCGCCTTCGCGCGCTGAGAAGATCGTCGCCGTCATGCAGGAGCTGCACCGGCGACGGCAGCGCTCCAATGTGTTTGCAGGCCGCCACGCCTTCGTCACACCACGCGATCTGTTCAAGTGGGCTGACCGCCTCGCTGCCGCCCCCTCCGACTGTCAAAAGCTGATGGCGCAAGAGGGCTTCATGCTCCTCGCCGAGGGCCTGCGGCGGCAGGAGGAGAAAGATGCGGTGCAGCAGGTGTTGCAGAAGATCGTCAAGGTGACCATTGACGTGCCAGCGCTATACGCGGGAGGGTGGGAAGACGATGTCGCCGCCATGCTGGCTGGGCGTCCGCCGGACGCATCTGGTGAAACCCTCGCGCTTGGCGGTGCGTTTTCGGAATTGGTGCATACAAAAAGTGCCAAAAGGCTGCTGCGGCTGGTGGCGCGGTGCATGCGCTTCAAGGAGCCGGTGCTGTTGGTGGGAGAGACTGGCACGGGCAAGACCACCGTATGTCAGGCCTTTGCCGCCGCGCTCGGGAACAAGCTGCACATTGTCAACTGCCATCAGAACAGCGAGACCTCGGATCTCATCGGCGGATTTAGGCCAGGTAAAACTCACACACACACACACACACACACACACACACACACACACATACATACATATACTTATGCATATACATATACATATATACAAATACATATACACATTCATATACATATACGTAAACATATGTATTATATACACACATATATTACCAGTTCGTGGCAAAGACGCAGCGATTGCACGTTTCCGTTCCCTCCTCAAAGCCTATTACGCGCTCGTGCGAGCAAGTGGGGGGACAGCGCCGGCCACCCAGGCAGACGCGGCAAGCGCCCCGCGCCAGGCGGCGCATGATTGCATGGAGGTGGAGGGGTCAGATGCCGCTCAGGAGCAGCTCACGGTGGGCAAGGCAGACAATGATAGTGAGAACGAGCACGGAGAAGGGCAGTCTCTGCCGCCGCTGCCCAGCGCGGCGCTTCCTCGCGAGGCAAGGGAATGGTTGCCTCTGCCTCTGAGCGAGGTGTGCATCAAGGATGACGCAACTCATGAGAGTAGAGAAAATGAGGCCTGCACCCACGCGAGGTACAACTTCTCAAAAAAAAAACCCTATATATTGACTTTATGTTGCAAATATTCCAAGGTGTTGACGCTCGAGAATTTCCTCTGCAGTAAAGCAAGTGAGGGCTGGGTCGACACCGCGGATGTCATGGATCTTATCGCACAATTTGAAAAAAGCTGGGATAGCGTTCGCGTGCTCCTGCCGCGTCTTGCTCCCTTCAAGAAGGCGCTTGGAGAGGCCGGGGGCGAGGGCGCGATACCTGGCACATTTTTCTTTTTTTTTGAAAGTCTATCTACTAAGCGAATTACAGGAGAATTTTTGAGAATTTCTCAAAACGTGAGAGGCGCCGAAAGGGCGCGTGTAGATAGAGTAGGGCATTAACTTTTGAGAATTTCTGCAAGGGCATTGGCAGCAGCTTATGGAAGCGGCGGTGCTGGTGGAGGAGCAAGTGCCCAACTGCCGCGCGCTCTTCACGTGGTACGATGGGCCTCTCGTGAATGCCATGCGCAACGGGGATTTACTACTTATCGACGAGATATCCCTCGCTGATGACTCGGTGCTGGAGCGACTCAACTCGGTCCTCGAGCCCAGCCGCACTATTACCATTGCAGAAAAGGGCGGGGAGGTGGTTGTCGCGCACCCAGAATTCAGGGTACTGGCCACCATGAATCCCGGAGGAGACTTTGGGAAGAAGGAGCTATCCCCGGCGCTCCGGAACCGCTTTACAGAAATTTGGATTGACGCGATTTCGGACTTGGACGATCTCCGCAGCATCCTCGCTGCTCATCTAAAGCCCACGCTCATGGCTGCTGGAGACGGCGAGCGGCTGCTCAAATTTTGGGAGTGGATTATCGCCAAGGACGGTGGGGCTATGCGCAGGTTGCTCTCGCTCCGCGACCTCTTGTCCTGGACCCACTTCATGAATATGGCGCACGAGCAGGGGCTGAATTCCACGCTCGGATTCCTGCACGGTGCCTCCATGGTGCTGCTCGATGGCCTGGGCGTGGGAGACGGCTCGTCGGATCGGCGCGCAAAAACCCTCCGCGATGAGTGCTACCGTTTCCTTCTGGGCTTAATCTCCGAGAACGATCGCCTCGCGCATCTGGGAAGTGCCTGTGAGCTCATCTCTGGCAGACAAACGGTCACGGCATCCAGCGCCACCTTTGGCATGCACCCGTTTCATATCCCCATGGGCCCGTCGCCGCAGGTTTCGTCTTTCAGCATGACAGCGCCCACCACGTCACAGAATCTGGTGCGCGTTCTTAGAGGTCTGCAGCTCAAACGGCCCATTTTGCTCGAGGGCTCGCCGGGCGTGGGCAAGACCACACTCATCCAGGCGCTTGCGTCTGTCACAGGCCACCGGCTGGTGCGCATCAATCTCTCAGATCAGACTGATATGATGGATCTTCTCGGCACGGACCTGCCAGTGGACGGCGGCGGGGCCGGAGGGGCGCAATTCGCGTGGTCTGACGGTGTCTTCCTTAGCGCTCTCAAGGCGGGCGACTGGGTGCTGCTCGACGAGCTCAATCTCGCGTCGCAATCAGTGCTCGAGGGCCTCAATGCCTGCCTGGACCATCGAGCCGAGGTCTACCTGCCAGAGTTGGGGCAGACGTTTGCCTGTCCGCCTTCATTCCGCATCTTTGCCGCGCAAAACCCGCTGCACCAGGGCGGCGGCCGCAAAGGCCTGCCCGCCTCCTTCCTCAACCGCTTCACGTCTGTGCGCGTGGAGGAGCTGAATGGCGAAGACTTGCTCTTCATCGCCCTCGCTGCGTACCCTGATATCGGCGAGGACCTGCTGAGGCGCATGATAGACTTCAACGTGGCGGTACATTACCACGTCACAAACGTCTTTGCACTCGCGGGCCGCCCTTGGGAATTCAACCTCCGCGATGTTTTCCGCTGGTGCGAGCTCATGCGCGCACACCAGGGCCCGGGCCGCTGGGAGCCCCAACAATTCATCCAAGTGCTCTACAGCCTCCGCTTGCGCACTGCTGGCGACCGCGAAAAGCTCGGCAACCTGTACAGCTCCCACTTTGGCGGGCCCCTTGCAACGCGCACGTCGATCCCCTTCCGTGTCATGCCGCAGGTGCTGCAGGTGGGAGGCGCGGCGCTGCAGCGCTCAGCGAGACGCGAGCTCCACGACAGCGCCGCGTTCATTCTCCCGGGCCTGTTGGAGCCGCTGGAAGCGCTCATGTACTGTGTTCGTATGGGATGGATGGGGATCATCGTCGGGCCGCCGGCGGTGGGCAAAACGAACCTTGTACGTGTCCTCGCCTCCTACACTGGTAATCACCTTCGCGAAGTTGCAATGACGAGCGACACGGATACCACCGATCTCCTCGGATGCTTCGAGCAGGTGGACGTGCAGCGGAAGCGACGCGGCTTCATCGTCGCATTCAATGCCCTCCTCGAGCAGCTCATGCGCGCGCTGCTGACGTGGCAAGGCGGCAACCCCAAAGCCCTCGCCTTCATGACGGAGCTCAGCGGCGCCTTTGCCAAGCTCCGAGGCACATCCCTCAACGGGCACCCACAGGCGAGCACCGCCCTCGACAACACCATCGCAAAGACAGGCAGCGACTCCAAGCAATCAGCAGGCGTTTCTGCGGAGGAGGCTGTCATTCTCAACCACCTGCTGGTGCTTGCGGCGCAGGGTCTGCAGAACTTTGCGCCAGCGGCGCACACCGACGCTGAAGTTGCCCAGCACGTGTGGGAACTGCAGAAGAAAATGCAGGGCCTAGCAGCTGATCTTGAGGTACTCAAGACTTTGGAGCGAGAGCGAGTCACGGGATGCTTTGAGTGGATGGACGGGATCTTGGTGCAGGCGCTCGAGAGCGGCGACTGGGTGCTGCTGGACAATGTCAATCTGTGCAACCCTACAGTCCTGGATCGTCTCAACCCGTTGCTGGAGCCTGGAGGCGTGCTAATGGTCAATGAGCGCGGGCTTGTAAACGGCCAAGTCACAATCATCAAGCCCCACCCCAACTTCAGGCTCTTTTTGTGCATGGATCCGCAACGTGGAGAGATCTCGCGCGCCATGCGAAACCGTGGAGTCGAGGTGTCCTTGCTCGCCTCGCAGCTGGGCGCCACCGACCTTCTGTGGCTGCTCTCCTCTCTCGGGCTGCCTGGTCCCGAGCTGCCCCAGGTCATGATCGAGCACCACCATCGTCTCATTGCTGTCTCGCGTCAGGCCCTCGGGCCCGCGCTTACAGTCCGACATCTTCTGAAATGGGCCAGTATGCTTGTGGCTACGTTGCCGCGCGGCGTGCCTCTCTCTCAGGCATGGCCTGCAGCGACTGAGCTGGTCTACTCAGCATGTGGGTCCTCGGTGCGCTGGCGGCGCGAGTCGGCAGAAGCGTCGGGCGAGTTCCTGCAGCAAGTGCCTCTCCGCATTTTGGCCGCGTGCCCACACGATATCACGGGGTTCGTGAGCGCGTCTCTGCAGCGTCGCAATGCACTGCACGCCAATGTTGTCCGGGACTCCATGGCACTTCAGGTCCTCGTGCGCAGGGCTGTCAAGCAGACTGTGCCGATGAGCGCCACAGGCGTAGACTCCGCGGCGCTGTCAGGCTTGCTGCAAAAGTGCCTAAATCTCTACCACGTCCTCAATGTTTCGTTGCCTCCCCATGTCTTGAAGACTCTTGCGAGCGGCTATGTGCCGCAGGCAGACGCGTCGTCGCGCCGAACAGGAGACAGTGGCGGCGCTGATGTGCTGGAGTCAGTGCAAGTTGCCATGCACCTCTTCCTCTCGCAGACAAGCCCTGCTGACTGGGAGCTGAGGATGGCAGCGCTCGATGAGACGGCTTCGGGTCTGCCCGAAAGTGAGGCTCGGCGCATGCTTCTTGCCGCAAAGTCTGCTCTCCAAGAGCTCGCCGTGCACCCAGCGCTGCAGATTCTCATGAAGACGCGCCGCGAGCGCGCCCGGCAAATCGATGACGCAAGCCGAGGCAAAATTGGAGTCGGAGCGGTGCCGCTCGTGGCCGACGACATGGCCCTAGACCTCCGCGACAACGCAGTCTTTTCGCTTGAGACGTGGTGCGCCGGAGACGCTGAGCAGCAAGCACATGAGCACTATGATCTCATGGCGGCGTGTGACCTGGTGCTGCAACGTGCCACGCGCGATGCTTTGGAAAGAGCCTGCGCCAATGCTGCTTCCAGCGCTTCGGGGCCTCTAAGACAAGGCGCTGCGGGTAGGCTGCAGTCTAAGCTGGACGCAGGAGAGGATTGCGGGGGCGGGTTGGACTTGCAGGTGCACAAGTGGCTAGACGCGCTCCTCATGCGCCTAGATGCGTGCATCGCAAACTGGTTGCAGGACGCTGCTGCGACAATGGCAGCGAGCATAACGCATGCTGAGTTCATCGAGCCGGCCACGCCACGCCCTGCTGGCTGCACCTCTGTCTTCTCGCTCCTTGCAATGCTAACCGCGCACAGAAATGACATGGTCAAGCACGCTCAGTCGCGCGGTCGCGAGCAGGACGCCTCAGCGCATGCGCAAGTGGGCCGGGGGGCCGGGGGGCGGGGGGGCGGAGGGGCGTCATGGCTGAGTACTATGCTGGTTATGTGGCGGTGGTTTCTCAAGGATGCTGCGGCGCTCTTGCAGGAGTCAGGCGTCCCAATCCAAATCCAGAGTCTGAAGAACGTCAAAAAGCAGCGCTGGATGCAGGTTCCTCCGCGCTCTCAGTCTGTCATGGCCGATGTCTGTGGGGCCAGGGGGGGGTCTGTGGGGTTAGCGGGGGGGGCAGAGGGCGGAGGGTTTGGGATTGAGTGGCCTAGTGATGTTCGTGGGTTACTCTCGCACTTGGATCAAGCGCTCCCCACGTGGGCGCTGCAGGGCACCCCGCTTTGGCTCTATGGTGGGCACCCCAAAATGCTGAGCACGCTCGAGCTCCAGCGCCTTGCAGTGGCATATGAGCACACATGCCAGGCATTTGCGTTTGCATGGGCCGATATGCTTGACCATAGCAAGGCCTCGGGCGCTATGATGGACGACGACGACGCGCGCAGGTTTCCTGATAATACTGATAATTTTAATGATACTAATCATGCTAATGATGCTAATAGTACTAAGGGTCTTGCTAATACCAATGCGCAGATTTCCTGTGACGCTGCTGTGCCTGGATGAAGAGTACCGCAAGACAGCGCTCGAGGGGCATGCTGCATTGATGTGTGTCAACTGTCCCAATGACAACGCCGGGCTATTGCTGCGCTTAGTGGAGGCACCTGACTGGCTGCAGCGCGACGGCAAGGCGGCGGTGGAAAGCGCCCTCGGGCGCGAGGCCTCTCACTTGGTGGGTGCTGATGGCTGCACTCCTATCCCGGTACATACATGCATATACATGTATATCATATGTGTATACATATACATACATACACACATACAAACATACACGCATACATAAATACAAACACACATACATACATACATGTATGTATGTATATATGTATATACATATATACACATGTACATATATATATATATATATATATATATATATATGTTTTTTTAATATCAGGTACCAGTAAGCATAGTGCGTTTTACGGCATGGAAGGCAGCACTGTGGCCAGCGCTAGACCATCAGTGTCTGCTTCACGAGCTCTCACTCCTCTCCAGCATCGTGCTCTCTGTGCTGGGTGCCGACAGCACCTCGCCCGCTGCGCTCATGGAGGGAGGGGGGTGTGGTGGGGGGATATCGAGCGTTTTGAGGAAGCTTGGAGCAGGGGATGTCAGCAAGGATATTTCGCGCTATATTTCTCGGTATCTGGCGGACTCGTCGCGCTCGCCTCTCGAGTTTAGTCCGTACCAGCAGCTCTTGTGGGAAATCAAGCGCGCGGCGGCGCAGGAGGAAATTGGCAGCGGCGGCGGCGGCAATACTCCGGGAATGGACATGGCGCGAGCGAGCGGCCTGCTGATAGAGATGATGTTGCGCTGGCATGCGCGCACATGGAACTCGTCATTTACGCGCGCCGCTGACGTGGCCATGGCCCCTGTGCTGCCCTTTGATTATCGCCCTTCGCGCCGCGAGCGCGAGCGCATTAAGGCGAAGCGTGGCGGCGTGCAAATGGACACCGCGCGGCTTGGACCCATGATGCTCCGGCTGCCGGTGAAAACGTTACACGCTGGATTGCTCAGCCAAAGGTGGGGTCATACGACAATATCGAACCGGGCGGACGCGCAGCAGCAGATGCGCCGCGCCGCAGCGCTCCACCTGCAGGGCGCAGATGAAGAGGAGGAGAACGGCATTGGTCGACGTGAGTGGCTCCTAATTGGACACTTGCTCGTGCACTTTATAGGCTGTCATTCCCATCTTCTCGACACTGACCGCTGGCTCCTCTTGCGCCCGCGCATCCTGAGCCTCTGCGCTCTTGCTTCCTCATCCGGGGCTGCCGGCGAGGCGGATGGCGCCAAGAAGGACGACGAGGAGAGGCTGCAAGACGCCGATCAGCTTCTGGCTACGTGCAAGGACCGGCGTGCCAGGGAGGTGATGACGACGCTCATTGCCCCAGCGCTGCGGATAATGGCCAGGCTCATGTTCTCAAAAGTACTCTGTGTAGCCTAGCGCCTTTATTTAATAAATGTACTAGGACGCTGACATTTGAGAATTGGTGCCAGTGCCCTGCATGCCGCGCGCAGCACGGAGGGTGAGACGCTAGAGCAACAGAACATTCTGGCAAAGGGGCAGGTGTGGGGGCTCTTGGGAGCGGCGCGTGTGCGGTTGGTGTTGCCAGAATCACCGGTGGACCCGGCAAGCAAGTACGCAGTCAAGCTGCGCATTGTGCAAGACAAAATCTCGAAGCTGCTGGCGGAGAAGCTTGCGCGCCAACTTCAGGCCTCTCTCAGCCCAGGCTCGCTCCCGGAATCAGCCACGCGCATGTGCCAGGCAGAGATTGAAAAGCTGACGCGTCGCGCGGCGGTGCTGCGGAAAAAACTGGTGCCCAGACCCTGTGGAGACAAGGCTCCAAGTTTCGAGCACATCTTCGGCGAGCTGCAGCGCTTTGCCACCACGCTGACTGCACCGCCAGCCAAACTTTCGCGCCTCCTGTGCATGGCGCCAGGCGGCAGTTGCGCGCTATCGGCGGACGAGCGCGCGGCGCTGCTGGAGGAGGAGCGGCACATGCAGGACGTGGCAGCGCAGCTGTGTTCTCGCCTCGAGGGGGGTGAGTGGAAAGGGTTTGAGGATGTCACGGCTCCGCTGGCGCTGGGCGTGTATGAACTGAGGCTCGGGCTCCGACTGTCTGCCTCGCACCTAATGCTCCAGTCGCAGGGCCTGCTGCCCAAGATGGACGGCGGCGGCGCGTTGACCGTGGCCAAGTTGATGGAGGAGCCGTTTGCCTACAGCCTTTCACCCGACGACCTGCTCCTGCGACACGCACTTGAGCTTGGCACGGTTCAGCCCAAGGCCGAGACGGAGGACGGCGACGCTGCAGCTGAGGACGCGGGTGGGGTTGGAGCAGACGGAGGCCGAGGCGGAGAGAATGACATGGCTGTGCTCCGTGCGGTGTTGCATGCGGTGTGTGTGAGCGTAGCGCAAGAAGGGCGCTGGTCGCCGGCGGGTGCAGCGGCGCTCGAGGTGGTGACGCGCGCTTACGGACGCCTTTGGTCGCAGCGAGCTGATCGTGAACGTGCTCGCAAGGCCAAGGAGGAGGAATCTTTTGCCTTTCGCGAGCGCAAGGTGGAGATGAAGTCGGAGGCGGAGCTGGAGGAGGCAGACTACGTGAGCACGTTTGTGGACTATTCCAAGGATTTCAGCGACATTGAAATGCGCAGCGGCGCGCGCGATGACGAGGACGAGCGCAGGCACGTGGCCAGAGAAGCCGACAAGGTGGCCGCCGAGGCCGCAGACAAGGCAAAAGTTCTCAAAAGTTCTTTCTATGTAGTGGCTGTGAATAGTAGATATCCTAGATACACTTTATATGCTTTCAGAAGTACTCTCAATATGATGGCAGATACTCGTTTTATAAAAAGTACTCTCAATATGATGGCATGGGATATACTTCTCAAGCGTTTAGTAGATCGATTCGGGCACTGACTTTTGAGAATTTGTATCAGCGCGCCGAGGACAAGGAGGCCAAACGCGATGCAGCGAGCGTCATCAACGAGGACGACCTCCAGATGCTGTACCTTGCACACCTGCGGCTCTCGGCGCACATGTCCGTCTCTCAGGGTGTTGCTTCCGCCAACTCCATCAGCAAACAGCTCCAGGAGAGCCTGCGCCGTGTGTCACCGGAGGCGCTGGCGGACGCGGCCGCGGCGCGGTACACGGCGGCGGCAGCATGCATCGAGCCCCAAATCCTGCGCCTACCCGCGCTACTCGATCGCAAGGCAGCCGCGGCACATCTCGGCAATATCTCCCACTCTTTGCTGGCGTTGGCAGCCAAGTCAGCGCCGTCGGCTGTGGATGTGGCGGGCGGAGAGGGAGGGGCGGTGGGAGACGCCGGAGAGGAGGCACTGGCAATTGATGCACTGGGGCGGGCAGCGGCAGAGAGTATGGGTGATGGGGATGGGCGCTTGCTACCGAGCCTGTTGAGCGGCATGCGGAAAGACGTTATGTACCGTGACGGCGACGCGTGCGAGGCCAAGCTCCTGTGCAAGCCTGTCGCCGCCTTTGCCGCCCGCGTGCAGGCGCTCCTGCGAGAATTCCCGGAGCACGCCATCTTGGAGCAGTTGCTCCTCGTCTCGCAGCGCCTTCTCTCGCTTCCTCTTGACTCACCTCTCGGGCGGCTGCTTGCCGGCCTGGAGCTCCTGCACCGCAAGGCGCTCGAGTGGGAGTCATACGCCGCCAAGCACGTGTCGGTGCGCGACGAGCTCATGGCGATTGAAGCTGTTATTATGAGGTGGCATCGCCTCGAAGTGCATGCGTGGCCAGACCTCCTCATTGCGCGCGCGCGCCGTTGTGCGCAGCGGCCGTCCTCCATCTTCCTTTCCATGTCGAGTGTGATTTTGGCGGCCATCGACGGCGCTAAGGTGCATGAGAGCTTCCGCAAGCAGCATGAGAAGGAGCAGAATTGCGCACAATACCTGCAGCGCGAGGGCGTTGAGCAGTTGGACTGGCGTAAGGAGGTGCGCGAGGTAGCGCGGAGCTTCCTTGAAAGCGCGACACTCGGCGACTTCGCCGCGCGCCTCGACGTCATGCGCACACTCGCCCTCAGCCTTCTGCGCCCATCAATGCTCGGAGGCGGCGGCGGCGGCGGAGGAGGAGGAGGAGGAGGAGGAGACAGTGTCGGGGCTTTAGCGGATGCGGTGCGGAGGCGGAAGGCGAGCCACTTACTCACCAACTTAGCCCTCTACTTTGCACAGTTTGCGCCGGCGGTTGCGCTGCAGCTAACTACGCAGGTTGGCCCCATAGAGCGTGAGGCTAAGGGCCTCGTTACCATCTGCAGGTGGGAGAACAAGGACTTCGAGGCCCTTAAGCACAACATGGAGCGGAGTCATCGGCAGCTGCACAAGCTGCTCACCAAGTATGACAAAGCACTTCACTACCCAGTCCGACAGCTCTTCCAGCAGCTTCAAGACGGCTCGCTCACACGCTTCTGGAACATCGACAGGCCACAGCTCACGATTGCCGCCAGTCGCTCAGCAGCGGAGCCGGACGCTGCGGGCAAGCAGCCTGTGGGGCCTTCGAAGAAAGTCCGCCGTCGCCGCAAGGGGCGGGGCAAGGCAGCCGCCAAGGCCCCGCTGATCGAAGTGGAAGCGGACGAGCTAGCCCTGCGCCGCCAGCGCGCCGCGGCCCTCAAGAGCCTGCTCGCCATTGTGAAAGGAGCTGCGCAAGCAGCGCAAGGTGAAGCAAGCGCTCGTGGCCTGGAGGGCAGCAAGATTGTCATAAAAAAGGGCAAGACCGCTATAGCTCCAGCTTCAGCGGTGGGGGCTGCCACGGCTGGAGAGGCCTGCTGTGCCACGGGGATCCTGGAGGAGAGCGATCTATTGGCGAAGAGTGGGCTACACGGCGCGAGCGGGACGATGAGTGGGGATGTGGGGGCGGAGAAGAGCGGGTCTTTCGACGCGGAAGTGGTCGAGGAGATTGTGTCGGAGATGCTTGAAGACGCTGCGAGGCTCAAAGAAGAGGGTGCTGCGCGTGCTGTCAAGAAGCGCGCGCTGGTGAGCTGGCTCGAGGAGCTGGTGGGCCTGGGGCTGAGCGGCCACGCATCAGCGGTGCCGGTGTCCCGCAAGTCGCTCGACTCGCTGCTGGAAGGCGCTGTGGTCGTCGGGCACGTCCTGCCGCATTCATTCCAGCTGCCAATGCGCATACCAGGGACTAAGAAGAAGATGGTGTTTGGCAAGCAGCCGCCGCAGCAGAGCGCCGGCGATTACTTTATGCGCAATGTTGCGCTGCTAGGGCGTCTGCGCGAGGCAGCTACCAGTGTGCGCAACATGGACCTCAGCGCGGGCGAGGTCAGCAAGGGCGTGGGCATGTGCGAGCACGCCATCTATCTCACCGCTCTGCAGCGCGAGCATCTTGCCGCGTTCAGCATCGAGCTCATTCGCCTGCATCACCTTGCTGCTAACGCTGCTCACCTCGTGCCCCCCGTCGAAAATTCGCCCACTGGCGGCAAGTCGAGCGGTAGCGCGGGCAAAGGGGAAGGGGGGGGGGGGGCAGGAGGAGGCATTCCGCCACAGACCACGGCAAGAAGAAAGCTCGAGGCCACATGCGGGCTGCTGCGCGAAGCTGCGCTGCAGCTGCAGCAGATCCACGCGCTCCACTCCGGCGCCTGCGCCGCAGCGCGTGCTGATTACCAGGCCGCGACGGGCAACGCCTACCTCATTGCGCACTTGTCGCAAGGCATCGACAAGATCCACGCCGTGCTCAATCCCCACAACTTGTCGGCCCCAGACGGCATTGACGCCATGGACGAGGCTCGCGATGCCATCGACCAGGCACGCGACGCGGCCGAGGCGGGGTCTGCTTTGGCGGAGACGAACGAGGGTGGCAGGACCTGGACCCTCGTGTCGTGGAGCGCCGTCAAGGCTGCCGACCAGGCGCTCTCCGAGGTGCTTTCCCTGTGTGCGCATGCCAAGGCTCACGACAGCGCCAGCAGAGGCATGGATGCGGTATCACGGGGTTTGATGCAGTGGGTGGAGCATGTGACTTGCAAAGTGGGGGCAGTGCAGCAAGGGTTGCGTGCGCCTGTCAAGAGTCAGCCTGTCAGCAGCAAGCACGTGCAGGCACTGAGTGAAGCGCTCAAGGAGCACATGGGCCAGGCGGGTGACGAGGCCTTGGCTCTGACACGTCTTCTTCGCGCGGAGCTAGTCGCCGACACTGAAGCCGCCGCCGTGGCTGCCGACGAGCCCGAGGCTGATTCGGGCGACGAGGAGGAGGGCGCAGAGGGGTGGGGGATGCGGGTAGTTGATCGACATGAAAAGGTGCAGCAGCTTCTGGCGTGGGAGCGGCTGCAGCGAATCAACATGCACTTGGCGTCTGCACAGCATTTGCTCGCTCGCCTTTCTGACGAGGCTGCTTCCAGCTCCGGTGTCAAGGGGGCAGCCGGTGCTCCGGCGCCCAAGGGATCTGCCCAGGGTGCCGCGGTGTCGGAGATAGCACTGGCAGAGGTCGCTGCGATGACAGATCAGCTGTACCGTGTGGGGGCAGTGGTTGGAATGCTTGCGTTTGTCGGCGAGGAGGCCACGGTACGGGCGACGCGCTTTCATCTATCCTGCTGCAAGCTATGTATGATGATGTGACACTATGTATGATGATGTGACACTATGTATAATGATGTGACAGGTACGGGCGACGCGCTTTCATCGATCCTGCTGCAAGCTTTCCATGGTTTTGCTCGGGATTTTGACCGAGCTCCTGGCGAATGGCTTCTGTCGTAAGCCTGAAGAGGCAGAAGAGGGCGATGACATTGAAGGTGTCGAGGGCATGGGCATGGGCGAGGGCGAGGGCGAGAAAAATGTGAGTGATCAAATTGAGGATGAGGAGCAGCTGACTGGCGCTGAGCAAGAGGGGCAGCAGAAGAAGGAGGAAGGGAGCGAGCAGAAACGAGAGGAGGGCGAGGAGGCTGTGGAGATGGAGCAAGACTTCGATGGGGAGTTGGATGACGTGGACAAGGAGGAAGAGAAGGAGGATGATGAGGAGGGTGAGGACGAGGACAAAGATGAGGTGGAGCGAGAGATGGGCGAGGTGGGCTCCGATGAAGAGCAGGTGCTAGATGAGCGGCAGGGGGATGATGATCTGGATGAGAATGAGGACAAGCAGGACGACAAGTATGAAAAGGATAACCCCCTCAAGGGTGACGAGGACAAGATGGACTCGGAAATGCGCGGGAAAGATGATGACGAGAATGAGGGCGACAATGACAAGGACGACGCCAAGGAAGAGGAACGGAAGAAGGAGCAGAAGAAGGAGGACGGTAAGGACGGGGAGGCAGAGGAGGAGGAGATGGGCAGTGATGACGAGGGGGATGAGGGCGAGAAGGGACAGGATGATGTCGAGGACTCGCACGGGATGGATGCCGCAGCTGAAGAAGGGCACAAACTACCAGACGAAGAAGACGCACTGCCAGAGGATATGGCGCTAGATGAGCAGGAGGGGGACGCGGATGGCGAAGACAAGGAAGAGCAGGAGGGCGAGGGCGAGGACGAAAAGGACAACACGGAGGAGGGAAAAGGGGAGGAGGATTCCATGGATGAAGATGCCGTTGAGCACGAAGAGGCAAAGGGCCCCGAAAAGGAGGAAGGCGAGGAGGGGCAGGAAGAAGACAGGGCAAGAAATTCTCAACTGTTCCCTATAAAGTGACTTTATGTAGTAAATATACTAGGACGCTGACTTTTGAGAAAAAATTTGGGCAGGCTCAGGACGCCAAGGAGCTGCCTGATGACGCGCCCCGTGACGACGCCGACGCTGATCGCGCGGTGAGAGAGAGAGTGAGAGAGAGAGAGAGAGTGAGAGAGAGAGAGAGATGTATGTATATACATACGTATTTATGTATGTATTATACATATGTATGTATATGTATATATATACATATATGTATATATATATGCAGATATATATACATATACATATACACATTTAAACATACAGATGGATCTTGGGGAAGAGGAGAACGAGCCACCAGCAGCGCAGGACACGTCCGAGCAAGGCGGGAGAAGTACCGAGGGCGAACAGCGGCAGGGCGGTACAAACGCGCGCGCGCGCGCGCACACACACACACACACACACACATACATGTGTGTGTGTGTGTGTGTGTGTGTGT
>Ga0315905_10004066_pt1 | contig 14970 bp, 8 predicted proteins | sample LakEriMetagenome_5_FD_203522 | JGI IMG/M metagenome (GOLD analysis project Ga0315905, IMG submission 203522) | Freshwater fungal communities from buoy surface, Lake Erie, Ohio, United States - Buoy 4 MA121 | ecosystem: Environmental > Aquatic > Freshwater > Lake | place: USA: Lake Erie, Ohio... | reverse complement strand
CAGAGAAACCGGTACAGGACGAGCTGGTACGAAGCGGCATCGGCAGCTGGCGGGCGTCGCGAGCAAGCGCCGAGCTGCTCACACTCTTCTTGGCTTGCTGCGATCCTGAGATCCTCTTCGGGCAGCTTGCGGCTGGCCTCCGCCAAGAAATGTATCCCCTCTCAACACACGTCTTACCCCTTGCAACTACTCCTGCTGACTTCTGCTCATTTCTGCATCACTTACATGGAGAAGACAAACAGGATGACGTTACATGCAGGTGTGGCCCAAGCGTCACGTGACATTTCGGTCGAAGTAGCAGGGGTGCGCAAGTTTGTCCTTGCCGCATCCCGTTTTACTCCAATTCCGACAAGGGGGCAAGCGCCGAGCGCAAACGCAAGCCGTGCCGATCAAACATCAACCGTGCGGCGTGCAAGGGTTCTTGCTGATGCTTCTGTGTAGGAATTGACTTTTAGTGGCTTGGGTCCGAGGTATGGAGCGCACGAGTATGACTGCAAGCACGTGCCTCCATGTGCGACAACTCCATGTGCGACAACAGTCCCAAAGCGCGCTGACCTTTGCTGAGCATTCGGGGCCCTTGCTGAATCTGGAGGCGGGCGGCTCGCTGCCGAAGATGAGCAGTGTCAAGCAGCGTCAAGCAGCTAGCTTTCGAAATGAGTGAGACCGTGAATTAAGCAACTTCGCATGTGTTGACGCATGTTGTACATAAAAACGAGCGTGTATTAATTTTTAGCTTACGATTTATAAAGAATTTACGCTCTACCGCTGACAACACGCTGTCGCTAGGTCTCCCACGCGTACTCGCCGGTGCGACTGCATAGTCGCATCAGATTGCAATATGATATGATCCGGGGACGTGTTGGCATTTTCTGTATGTGCTTGATAATTAACTGACGTTGATAGATAGTGAGTTGATAGATAGTGAGTTTCCTATCGACGTCTTTTGGTTTTTGGTGCGTATCCTTCCTTCCACCTTTTCTCTCTCTGCCTCCTTCCCTCCCTCCCTCCCAGTCTCTCTCCATATCCGCGCGCGCATGCGGTGGAGCTGGGCCCTTGCCCACTGTCACTACCCCTCTTGACGATATCGCTCATTGCCGAGGAACTTTGCCCTGCCTTGCAAAGGCTGCGAGGCTTAGTCACGTTGATAAGAGTCCAAGAGGATGCAGACGCCCAGGAGAATCCAGGATTGATCCTCGTCCACGGTGGGCAGCAACGCCCGCAACACAACAGGATTCAGCCTGCTGCGCGAGCGGTAAACAGGGACGGCAAAATGGGCTTGGTCAGACTCGTTGCCCTTGTCGTTTTCGCATTCGAAGGCTTGCGACATGCTTCCCAGGCTGACGTTGAGATCCTGCCAAGTGTCGTTGCCGAATACCATCGGCTGGCGCACTGCCTGTTGTGACAGACGATGCCACAGAAAGGCACGCCAACGGTCTTTTTAGTGAGCAGTGTTGAACGCGGCTCTCTCTCTCTCGTGCGCGCGCTCTCTCTCTTTGGTCAGCAAGAGCAGAACACAACAGTGGTAAAAACAACAAAATAAGACCTTGAGGAGAATGACTGGCATTTCAGCAGCCACGGCTTCTCCTGGCTGCAAGCGCCGCATCACTCCGCGCTTCACATCCCACGAAGCCTGCACAGCAGTGAAGGGATCGCGCGCGCAAGAGAGAGTCAAATTAAGCCATCTGCACGAGCACGACACTTGGCTGCAAGTACTCAGCACTGCCCCCACAGCACTGAACCCTCATTCGCAGCGCGCGCACTCAGTGGTCGACAAAGACAGGCTGCGGTGTGACGACAAGACTAAGGCACGCAGGCTTGAGGACAGTCGGATGGGGGCTTTGGACCTTATCAAGGTGGAAGCCGTGGACACGCACACCTGAAGCACTAACAGCTTGATCTCCCACATATTCGTCGGGATAGTGCTGGAGCACATGCGTTTGCAGCACCTGCAGAATGCGATTCCATTGTCGGCGCGCGCTTGTGTCAGCACGAGCGCTGTAGAAGCGGATTGCGCAGTACCCACGGGCGCAGAAAGCGAGATGACAGGCACTGACGATTGAGAGCAAGGGATTGCCAAATGAGAGCAAGGGAAGGCATAGCCTAGAAGCACCAACCGTTTCAGCGAGGGGCCAGCGATTGACGAGGGAGTGGTGCATGATGACGGCTGCAGTCCCCACGCCAGCGAGCCCATGTCATTGCCTCTACGTTTGACCTCACTCACGTGCTTTCAAGCGGGGCGGATAATGCGATGAAAACTGGCGCATGACTACGGAGCGACGGGTGGCATGAGCCAAGCAAGGCAGAAGGAGGCAAAAACACTGGCAGAAGGAGTGGTGGCATGAGCCAACAAAACACTGGTAGAAGGCAAGGCAGAAGGAGGCAAAAAGACTGGCAGAAGGAGGCAACATCAATGGTACCTGTGATGAAGGCCTCGGGGTGAAAGAGGCCAGAGAGCCAGACCACGGGCGGCAACAAGCGGGACGCAGACCAGTCATGGAGCAAGTCGCAGCGCTGGACGACGTCGTTGAACCAGCCTCCCAAGGCGCGTACCGACGGGTGAGAGACCTGATGTCATGCCGCATGCCAATGTATGTTCTTCTGTCATTACACCGAAACCGTTGAGCAGCATGCGCGCAGCGAGATGCGGGCCGCGTGGGAGTGAGCGCGGAGGGAGGTGGGAGCGGAGGAAAGTGCTGACCTTTGCCCATTGGACGGGGACCAGGTCATGGCAAAAAGCGTCAATCAAGCCTTCCAGATGAATGTTGACTCGCGTTTGCCCCTGATGGGCGCGAGCAAGTCATGTGTGTGAATATAGACTGGGGCTACCAAAACTAGAGCCTCAGAGCCAAGCTTTAATAAGATGCTTGGAGAGGTGGTTAACTTGGTCAAGGAGGGCCGAGTGGCGCAAGAAAGGCGCGCAAAAAGGGCGAGCACGAGCAAGAGCAAGAAAGAAGACAGACCTGCAGGGCAAGCTCAAGCTGCTGCAAGGACTGCAGCATGGTGTTGAGCAGCAAATTCATCGACGCAATCTCACGTACGTACACCTGGCAATCACACGCATCTCGTCGCTGAGCGCACAGCATCGGGAGCGCTGCACATGGCACAACTCTATGCACCTGACCGGAGCTGGCTTGGTGCCGCCATGATGCAGCGCGCCAAAGGAGCAAGGTGCAAACGGACAGGCAAGCGTACCGGATAGAATGGCGATCCCTGGGCTGCTGGGTCGAAAGGCCATGGCATTTCTAGCGCCTTGGGTAGGCGCTCGACAATATCGTCCAAGGTCATTTTAGCCTGCAGTTACAAATCAAGTGAGCATTGGGGTACCTGGTGCCTGCTGACCAAAGACGCTCCGCTCCGCTCCAATCAAGCACAAGACTGCACGTGAGCACTGTGAGCAAGACACATGGGGATGGAGAGGAGGAGACCTTGTCCTGCCGGTTGATATCGCGCTTGCGGCGTACGAAGCGCAATTCACCGAGGGCCTTTTGCAAATAGTTGGCGTCGCCTTGCACCAAGGCTGTATGTCCAAGCCCAGACAAGTACCGCGGGATGGCCCCCTCCACCTGCCAAAACTCGACCACGCTCTCTGACATCTCGGAAAACGACATGTTGCGCATGCCCAGTTCGCAAATGCCTTCAAAGTCGACACGGCACTGAGGTTCAAACCCTTTATCATCCCATCCTTCATCGCGTGCTCGCCCAGGCATCCACGGGCACGCCCGATAGAGCTGAACTCTGAATAGGCGGCGCTCCCAGGGGTCAGTGATGAGGGCACCGAGGGACACATGAGAGACCACTTGCCGGAACTGGCCCCAGGGCAGCAAGCGTGCGTCCGAAAAAGAATCCTGGTCGTTGTACTTGTCTGTACCCCAGAGCATGAGCATGGAGCACAGCGCCGCGCTCAGATCCATTACGCCATTATCAAGGCGCTCGTTTTCTTTGACAGCGCCGCTCAGCAAGTTGCTGCGCATGGCGGCGTGCAGCAGGGAGAGAGAAAAGAGCAAGGGCCGCAGCATCTTGTCGCGATTGTCCATGTCCGTCACTTTGAGCGCAGGCGTCTGGTCAGGGCCTGTCAAAGCTAGCCCAATGTCGTCGAGCTCCACGTCGCAGAAGTACGTCAGCGCACGCAGGTTGTACAGAAAGCCGGCGCGGGGTCCACGCGCTGGAGCAAACATGATTTTGGAGCATTGGGCCATGATATCCGTGTTGAGCACTTGCGCCACATTCTGGGGCAGGCGGCGGCTCCCTTGCAGGGAGGCAGCACTTGGGGCTTGGGCAAGTTGGCTGGTGGTCACGAGCAAAATGAGGCGGAAGCCCGAGTCTGCCAATGTGTCATCCGACGACATTTTGTTGATCAACGGATCGAGGACACTCTCCACCCAATGTTTGGCGCCGTCGGCGCCCACTCCCTCCACTATGACGGGAACACCGTTGTGATAAGCGCTCGTTATGGCATCCTCCTCCTCCTCTCTCTCTTCTTCCTGCCTGTCTATGCCGAGCGTCAGAAATTGCACACTCTTGCCCGACCAGCCCTCAATGATGGCAATCACATCCGTTACAAGCACCGAGGAAGTGAGGAAGACAAGGATGGGGCGGAAAGCAGGCATGGCTGCAAACAAACACTCGTGGTTCATCGAGTGCTGCTCTAGCGCATCCGCACATCCAAGGACATCCTTGATGAAGCGCGTCGACGCCGACACGGCCAAATCAGGGCGCAGTGACTGTATGGTGATCCACTTCTCAATGTCGGACAGTTTGTCGTGCCAGCCCTCGGGCCACGGCACGTTTGGTTCCGGATACTCGACCATCTCTCTAAAGTCTTCGAGGTCGGCCATCAAGTCGCGCAGAGGCGAGCCTCGCTTGACCTGCGAGAGCTGAGCGACAGCGGTGTAGGAGGTATCGCTCAGCCAGCCGGGCTTGGTGTTGGGGACCTGGAAGGTCTGCTGCCCCTTTTGCGCAAGATTGGTGAAGGTAAGGAAGACCTCGAGCACCTCGTGAACTCTTGCATACTCGTTGGCGGTGGTGCGGAAGAAGGCAACGGCAATAGCCGAGTAGACGCCGAAAACGAGCGCATCCTGTGCCAGCATGCCAGCTGCGCAATTGCGCAAAACCTGCGACCACATGTTTGTTTGCAGTACCTTAAATCGATGCTCTTGATCCGGGATTTGAATGGAGCGAGGCAGACGCGTCGGGGTGTCGCTATCCGGGCTGCCCGCACTCCGTTTGATATCTGCCTGGCTAGCAGGTCGACTGCTAGAGCTGCTCGCAGACTTGGCCGAATGCGCACGTTCGCCAAGAGCGACTCGCTGCACGTCCCCTCCCGCCCTGTCTCCTCCTTGATCCTTACCTGTACGTCCTGTACGTCCTTTGCGCCCTGTTGGCTCGCTACCGTTTGGTTGCGCCTCGTCTGGAGTCTCTTTGTCTGCGTGGTGGCCGTCAGCAGCAGCTGCTTGCTCCTGGGTTTTGTCGTCGGGGCCATCGGAAGCCGCTTCGCCGTCTGCCTCTTGGTCTGAGTAGTCGTCTTCCTCCTCCTCGTCCACTTGGTCTGAGGTAGACCAATCACCCTTGAAGATGCTCTGCCATTCAAAGGGCTCGAGCTCCAGCGCAGACTGCCGTAGGCTCTCAGCAACCGCATCCAGGAAGGAGGCAGTGGAGAAGACATAAGCAGCATGGATCAGGTCCAAGACTTGCGTGCTTTGGAAGATGGCCTGCGCAGTTTCGGCGACGGGATCATACGCACTCAGCGTACCATCCAGCGCAAGCTTGTGCTGGTCCGTGGCCTTGAGCTTCCGCGTGACGCGATCCATCAGGCCCAGGTCGTCGACGAGGCGGCTGACGACGGCATCTGATAGCACGATGCCATCCCTTTCGCCAAGCGTAATCAACATGCTCTCCTCCAGATGCTGCCGCTCTTGTATGAGCGACCACCGCCTGTCAAGCAGCGTGGTGGTGCGCTCCTCCAGGCCGGGCACCTCAGCGCTGATGATGAGATTGAGGAGGCTCTCGTGCAATCCAGCAACCGAGCACGTAAAGTTGATAATGGTGCACATGTTCCCGAGCTCGGGGTCGAAGCCCTGACGGCCTTTGCCCGTGAACAGGAAGAGCCTAAAGTCCGGATGCACCTCGGCCATGTCGCCATCCAGCTCTATCACCACCACTCGCTTGTGCATGTAGAAGCAGCGGAGGAGCACCATGAGCATCTCGCGCCGCAGCCTTGTCAGCGGGCCGTTGATAGCCACGCTGCCTCCCAGGGACATGCAAGTCCGCAAAACCTTGACAAGATCAGGGCTCGAATTGCTCACAACCGACAGCTCGGGCGGCTTGTTGCCGGACTGAGGTCGCTTCTTGCTCGGTGTCGCAAGCTCCTGCAGCCGACGCAAGCCGGCGCCTCCCGTCGACGCCTTGACAGGCGCCGTATACTCCTGCACGTGCGCCACGAGCCAGTCGAGCGCCAGACCGTCGGGATCGACCAACAGGGGCCACGAGGCACAGTGCAAGGCTATCGTGCTTGATTCTTGATAGTATCGACTCGCCAAGAGCCCTTTCGCTTTCCAGCGTGCAATGGTGGCGTCGTCCGTGAAAGTCTGGAGTGCTGGATTGGGCATTACCGGCGACACACCGATCTTCTGGGCACGGAGGTCCGCCAGGACATGATCCTGCATGAAACTGTCTCGGGTTGTCTCGTCCATCCAGCCTGCATAGGTCACAAGCGCCGACGCCACCAGGGCATCGCCCAGCAGCGACTCTTCCTCCTCTTCATACCGCAACTTGGCAGCGGCAATGGGATTGGTTTTACTGACGTTGAGAGCCCCGGCCAGTTTGCTGGCAATGTCACAGCTGCCGGTCAAGTCTTCAAGGCGCGCGATGGCCGCATTCTTCTCCTCGGTGGCATCCTGAAAGTTGCCCATGAGTCCCGTCAGGCGTGCCTCGAGCGTGCTGACCCGTCCTGAAAGGTCCGAGACCTTGGTCGCCATCTGCTCCCACTCCTTGCTGGCGGCGTTGAGCTTCTTCTGTTGCGGCCTAATTGTGTCGTAGATGTGAAACATGGCGACAATGTTGACGGACCACGTCTTTAGCCCATCGACGACCGGCGGATCTTTGGGATCCTCCTTGAAAATGGGCATGCTTAGGTACACTTCTTCTACTAGTTTCAGTGCGTCGCCGTTGGCATCTTTGACGTTGAATCTGTTGAGACAGTTGAGGAAGAGCTCCACCTTGGAAAACATCTTTTTAACCTCCTTCCAGACAAGTGCTTCTTGCGCGGGTAATGGCTTGCCCTTCGGCGTGAGGAGGACCGCAATTGCTCGGCTAGCGGCTAGGAGGCTGTCTGAGGGCGACGCGATCCCACGCAGTTCCGAAATATTCTGGTACTCTAATCTGCTCAGACCGAGTTCGGCTTTCTCGAGGAGCGGGGCGGCCATGTCAACGCGCGCCTTGAGTTGCGCTTGCAGGTCCGCCAGGTGCTCGCTCAGTTGCAGCTGCTTCTTCTCGTCCTCGAGCAGCACGACGCGCTGCTCATCCAGCAACGCTGTCTCCTGGCCGACCTGAGCTAGGAGCCGGTTTGCCACGATCTTCTTCTGTTCCACCATCTGCTTTTGGTCCTCAATCGAAGTTTCAAGGTCGCTAAGGCGCGTGAGCGCTGCCTCCAACTTGGTCGACGCCCGCTTGGCCATCTGACTTCTCGTCACGATTCGGTCGCGGCGAGCAATGTAGATGGCGGACCAGGCTTGACAGTACCACGTCAGGCTTGCCGTCGGCAGGCTAATGCTCAACTTGTTGGTCGACGCGTTGCCTCTCGAGGGGCCTGCATGCGGACTCATGGGCGGCCCTTGCTGGCGCAGCCCTGTCTGGCCTGAATGCTTGCTCGCCATGTCGACAGCAGCCTGATGCACCAGGGTCATGTGGCGACAGGCTTGCTCAATCAACTCTGCGCCGCCCTTGTCGCGGTCATGGGCAAGCTGGGCGGAGAGATGCACCGAGGCAAAGTCTTGCATGCTGTCGGTACTGTGTCCGCCGAACCAGCACACCGACATTCCAGTGAGCAGGAGAGGGAAGGCAAGAACCGTTTGCCCCCACTGTAGCTGTCCGTCGGTGGAAGCGATGACAACAAGATGAAGGTGCCGCTGGACCTGGTTCGTGAAGAGCATCCAGCAGTTTTCGTGCGAGTCGACCATGCCCAGCTTGCGCACCTCGTTCCGCAGCGCCGTGTGGATCTCCAAACGGCGGGCCTCCGGAAAAATGGCGAGCATCTGCGAAAAGGCGCCCTCGGCAAGCGTCTCGGAGATCAAGGTCGCTACCTCTTCATTTCGCAGCAGCTGGTCGTGAATGACCAAGGCTATGTCGGTATGCGTTGTCGCTGCTTGCCAGTAGATGTTGCACAGCTGGTTGCGGAGGTCTGCTTGCACCCTTGCTTCCGTCTTTCCTGTTGCCATTCATGTATATATGCGTTCAAGTCAATGAGCGTGCTTGTACTTGTGCTTGTGCTTGTGCTTGTGTATGAGAGGGCGCATACGTGTGCATGGATTCAGAGACACATGGAAGGCGCGGGCACATGGAGGAGAGAGAGGAAAAGAGACCTGCATCTTTGGCCGGATCGTTCAAGTGGAGCTCAACAAGCGAGTAACCAAGAAGGCGGGCCGAGATTGAGGCGATTGTCCTTTTCCCGCCCCCGCCGGGGCCAATGAGCAAGGCGTGTCCGCCCGCACGACCGAGGGCCATGGTCAAGTGTGAGATCTGAACATGATAGAGCGAGGCCATGCCTGCAAGGTCAGCCCCGCTCGCTCCGCCCTTGCCGCTCACGCCTACCGTAGGGAAGGAGTCACCGAGGTTGTTGCAAATGTGTATGCGTAGTTGGGCGGTCGAGTGTACCAGGTATGGTGCAAGCCGCCGGCCCTGCTGCTTGACACACAGGAAGCTTGGCTTGCGCAGTTCAGTGAGCCCCTCGCGCGACCCCAGCGTCTCATTCATGCGGTCGAGGGCGCGTGCAATGATACGCTGGCACATGCTGCGGTCCTCCTGCGTCACCAGGCGGCCCATGAAAGTGCAAAAGCAGTTGAAGAGCCACAGCTGCACCACTGATGCGGCAGTGCTGCAGAGTTCGGGGTGCGACTGCATGCCGTTGAAGATCTTGGCTAGGTCGTGCTGCGTGAAGAAGTAATGGGGACGCTCTGCCGTCGACATGAGCACCGAGGACAGATCCACCAGGATGCGCACCGACGAAGCCGCCAACGGCCCGGCCATGCGCTGCACATCAACGTCGAAGGTGCGCAACATGGACACAGCGAGCGTCTCGTAAATGTGCTGCATGACCTCGGCGGCGGGGGTTTCGACCTCGAGACATCCGCAGTGCCGCCGCAGACGAGCCTGAGAGACCCACGAGCGCGACGGCGGCATGGCCATGATGAAACTGCAGTTCTGAATCACCCGTTCCACACAATTATTGAGGTCAAACCAATTGCCATAGTCGAGAGCATGCCGGAGCAACTCTAGCACCGCCTGTGAACCGTACTGGTCGTGGGGCGGCAGGTGGAGGTCATCGATGAAGAAAGTGGCGCGCTTCGTACCCAATGGCGCATACAGCCGTCCACTCTTGTGCTCCAGCGCCACCTCCAAGGCCCTCTGGAATGACTGGGGGGCGCTACCTCCGTGGAGGGTGATGGAGGTGCTTATGACCTGTTCGGGATCGAGGCTGGCCAGAAAGTCGCGAACTATCCACGTCTTGCCAGATCCCGCCGCGCCGTGCAGCAGGATGGGCTGGCCACCCTTGTGGAGGAGCGTCATCCCGTGCTGCACGGCTATGTTGTGCTGTGTGGGCACGAGCAACATCTCAGAAGCTGAGTCCTCATTCCCGCCCCACAGATAGCGGAATTCGCGGAGGTTCTCCGACCATCCCTTCCAAGCTGCGTCCAAGAGGTCAAAGTAGTACTCGAAGACAGTGCCTGAGCGCGGGTAGGGCACCCAGCCAGGGCCCAGGATGCCGGTGTCGGCTGTCTGCCGGATCCAGGCGTTGAACTTGACCTTGCTTTCGCGGTCGAGCAGACCGCCCAGACTCCACACCAGGCTGTGCACGAAGGTGCACACCAGAGCCTGGACTCCACGCGTTCTCCTGCCGATGGGCGAGCCGCCCAACTGCCTATTGTCCTCGAGCGGCGATCTCGCCCGGCCATCTGCAGAACCGAGGCCAGCCAGTTTAGCAGCAACTTGCTCATCTAGCACCTGGGAACCAGCGATGAGAGAGCAGAGGGTCTTGACGAGGGCATGTTCGTGGTCGCGCACTTGGTTGGCCACAGTCGAGAAAGAGCAGTCACTGCGCAAGAAGCGGAGCGCTTGCGGAATCATGTCGTGCGGCCCCGACCCAAACAGCGGGAGCAATGCGGGAGCCAGAGGCAGATGTTGCCTAGCCTCGAGCCAGCTTTGCGCATAAGCACTCCAGCCAAGGTCAGCCGACGACAGGCTCAACACCGCACCCGAGGCCAGCATCGCTGGGCTAGCAAAATGGAGATTCTCCGTTTCGAAAACGAGCTTGAGGCTTGGCGTCCTGTTGAGGCACTCGTGGCTGGCCAACAACAGGTGACCATTCCTCGGAAGTAGAGTGACAATGGGATCAGCCCACGTTGCATCAATGGCTCCGTCCAGCACCAACAACTGCTGTCCTCCCCCTTCAGTGTCGCTGGCAAGCATATCGCGAAGAATGGCCGCCAGCACACCGTCGAGCCACTTTCCATCCTGCCCCTTGTGCTTCACCTGTGCATCATAGCATCCCAAGAGCCGGCCCACAGGAAGCGCCTTGGGGTTGATGCAGCGTACGGTGGTTGGCTGAGAGGCAGGCGATCGCTGAGCTGCAGCCATTTGGATCAACGCCGATTTGCCGCTTGCCGCTGGCCCCAGCACAAAGCAGGTCGGAAAGTGCGTCAGGAGCGTCTTCATCTGCGTGCATCGAGTTACAAAGCCATCCGTCAGCTGCAAGTGGAGCTGTTGGGCTGCCTCCTCCAGATTGGTCTCCACTTCTTGCTTCCCTTGCCCTCCTGCTTCTGTAGCGCTTACTCGTGGAGCAAAGGCCTCGGCCTCGGGACTAGCATCCGGTTCCACCAGCGAGGGCACTTGCATCTTTGCGCCCTGGTCGTCTGCGCGCATTGCCTCCGTCTCATCAGTCCGCACTCCCTGCGGCTCCTGCTGCGCTTCTTGGTCTCGGTCTTCGTGGACGGTCTCGTGAGTTGTTCCGTTTTGCTTGGCATTTTGGGTCGCATCCCAGTGCGCTCGGGCACTCAACGGGTGCGCTTGCTCCTGCTGCTCTGCCCGGGCCACGTCCACGCGTGCGTCGGCGTGCGATGATGCTCCGAGCAGCTCAGAGTCGTCGCTGAAGAAGAAAATGTTGGTAAGGTGAAGGAAGGTGACGTGGTCTTGGGGCACAAGGCGTGGTTGAACGAGATCGAAGACAGCTGACCCCAGCATGTGCATCTCTCCCCGCAATCCCTCCGTCTCCTCTAAGCCTCCGCCTCCAGATGGCGCCTCCGGAACAGCGCCGAGTTTGGAAGCAGCCACTTGAATGGCGTCTTTGCACGTGCTCAAGTTCCATACGTAATGCGAGGCTGGAGTGAGCGACCGCTGGCACATTATCATGTAATTGTACAAAGCCGCTCCTAACTTGCCCGCATGCCGGAACCCACTCGCGAGCATCCACGTGGACACTACCGCCGCGGGCTCCGCCTCCATCATGCCAACGGGACGGAACAGTTTGGCAAGGGAGGGGGGTAAAGAGGTTGCCCTGCCGAGGGTGCTGTTCCACGTGACGCTGCCTCCCAGCGCCCCGCTGCCTGGCTCGCTTCCGTCAGCAATGTTCAAGAGGGCGAAGCTGGTGTGAACCATCACGTCTATCCCATTTATGTGCGCCAGCACGTCCTCCAGATCCGCCTCTTTCTCGACTTCGGCTTCAGCCGCAGGGGTTTGGGGCTGCTTACCGCCCGCGAGTCGCTTGTTCCTCTTTGCTGCAGCCGCCTGTTCCGCTTCACGCCGCTTGCGAGATGCCGCCCGCATGCGATTGGTACGGCACACTTGCAGCACTGCTCTCGCGACCTCGCTCAGACACGACACCACATTCAGCGGCAGCCGTGACACATTTCGCAGCTCCATCCACATTCCAGCGCAACTGTAGCCCGTCACACAGTCCAGGAGCGCCTGGGCCGTAACTGAGCCACCCCCGCCAAACACGCCAACTGTGTTGCCAAGTGCATGCGCAGTGCCCTTGAGGGTCTCGCTCTTGCCGCAGCCAATGCCACCCTGGATAACAACACCCGTAAATTGCTCAACAGCATAGCACAGAGACAACTGCAAGGCACGGACGGAGGCGGTTCGGACGAGAGACGAGAGGTAATGCCCGATGAAGTTGCACCCGTACGCAATGCGCTGCCTGCCGATCTCAACCATGCACTTCTTGTCGGAAGAGAGTGAATAGCGCATCTGAGCTTGCCAAGTGAAGGAGTCAGGCGACCGTTGCAAGTTAGCTTCAGCAGCCAGCGCCATGATGCAATCGCGCCAGCCCATGCCGCTGACCACCAGAGCACTTGTGCGCGCGCGATCGTCTTCTTGCGTCTCGCGGTTACGCAGCTGCAAAAGCCAGTCATCCAGCTGCAACTGCAGCTTCAATAGCAATCCGTCAAGCTCGCCCCCCTCTTCTAGCACCGCTTGTATGCTCCTGCTCTGCGAAAGACCCAAGACAATGAGGACCAGCTCCAACGCCGCGTTAGCCGCTTCCTGGCTGTTCAAGCCCCCGTTTTGGTGCTCTACAGCTTCTACCACCGACATGAGCTCGCGCGCCACGGAATCGCGCAAGCCGGTATCAAGTCCTGCAATCCAATCTTCTACCGCACCGTCGCATCGGATGGGCAGGAGCGGGATGCGGTCCGACTTGCGGTCCCGGACAGATGTCAGGACCTGCACTTCACCGTTATCCTTAAACTCAAGACCCAGTTCGTGCACGCCGGGAAAGAGGAGGCGCACGAAGGGTATCGCTTCCTTTGGCTGTCCTTCGTAGGACAAGAGCAGAAGGAGAGCGTCGTTTGAAATGAGGAACAAGCGAGGGAGCTGGATGCGCTGGGCATCAAGGTAGCTCCGGACCTGCATCTGGGCGTCCTCGAGTCGAGTCAAAAGCGTCCTGACTTGCTTCTCCCGCTCGTCCGTCGTGCAAGTATCCACCACGCTGGGCATGGTGGCAGCCTGAGCCATCATCGCGTTCCACGACGCATCGATGGCATCCAAGTCGCTCGCAACGTGCGCGCACTTGGTGCGAGCGGCTTGCGTGCAAAAGAGGGCGTGCAGCGTAGAATGCTTGTGTTGGGCGAGCATCCAATTGTTTAGGAGGGTCTCGGTGGTCCCGAGCTGCTTTTGGAGCGTTGCAACTTGGTCCGAAAAGGTCGAGTTGCGGATGACGTATGGGTTGAAGTTGAGCTGCTGCACCTGCACCAACGACTCGTCCAACACCTCAAGGATCTCATCGGGCGGCTGCAAGACGTGGTGCCCACTATCATCGAGCTGCAGCTGCAGCTCCAAGTGCGACCATCGCTTTTCTATCTTGACAAGCTGCACCTCGATCTCGCTTTCCTTGTGCGCACCGTCCACGAGCTCGTGCACAGACGAGGCGTGCGCAGGCAGGTTCAAGCTCATCATCTCGCCCAATCGCATGTCGTGTTCATTGAGCAGCCCCGACCCAGTGAAGCGCGTGAGCTGCTTCCAGTGGCGCTGGCGCAGGATCGGGCTTTGGAGCAACTTGATGAGGTGCAAAGATTCCAACAAGTTCTTGAGCCTGTCGACCAGCGAGACATAAACAGGCCACGTCCTCCACTCCTCCGCCTCAAATCTCCCAGCGGTAGTACTAGTATTGCGTTGGTCCCACGTCATTGGCGACCCCGAGGCGGCATGTTGCAAGGCAGTCTGGTGCCACTCGGGGCCTACGTCACCGGAGCCAGAAATGACCGTCACAAAGACGGCAAACACTTGGTCGCGCACCTCCTCAAGGTTGACGCCCTGCCACGGAAGATCTTGCCAGCGCTGGTAGCATCCATTGACGAGCGACACGAGGTCCCACACTTGTTTTAGAAGGACCAGATCGTTCTGGCACTTGAGGAGGCCTTGGTCAACGGTTTGAGGGAGGTCGAACATGTCCTCTTGGGCGTTGAGCTCTTGAATCTCAGCCAACAAGGTGGCAAGAGAGGTAGACGCAACCATGTTGTAGTTGGTCGTTATGCTGCCAGCGCGCCCAAAGGGTTGCGTGCCGAGGGCGCCCTTTTCGCTGCCAGTGCGTTTGATCAGGGGCGGGGCGAGGGCCGAGGCGTGCTCCTTGACGCGTCGTTGGAGATCGATCGCCTGGTAGGCAAACTCTGAGTCTCGCGTGTCCGACAGCAACGTAAAGGGCATTTCGCGCTCAAACCACCCTCGGTAGACAACGGCTCGCGCCCTCAACTCGCTACTCTCCTTCTTGAGGCGCACTTGCTCGCGGGCAATAAAGTCCTCGAGGAGCGTGCGGCATTGGAACATGTGCATTTTGAGCTGGTGCCACTGATTCGGCGCCGTCGACACATGCTTCTGCACCCACGATGGCACCTGCACCCCGTACCCTTTGAGCATGTTGATGAGCGACGACCAGGGCGCAAACATCTCGTCTGCTTTGGAGGACATCTTCTTGACCTGGCTAATGGTGGCCATGATGTCAGGCATGGTGGTCGACGTTTTGACATCGCGCCTGTCAGACTCTTCCGTGAACACCTTGAGCTTGCCAGCTGCCGACGTCACAAAAGCCTGCATTTCCTCCGTCTCGAGCAGCACTTTCTGCACCAGGTGATTCGTGTACGTGAAGGTCCACTTGGACAGCAGGGTGAAGAGGGCCTGCTTCATGGGCTTGGCATCCACGCTCACCCACACCATGTGCTCGCGGTTGTTTAGCTTCTTGATTTCGTTTTCCGTCTGCTTGATGGTGCT
>Ga0315905_10004064_pt1 | contig 14975 bp, 13 predicted proteins | sample LakEriMetagenome_5_FD_203522 | JGI IMG/M metagenome (GOLD analysis project Ga0315905, IMG submission 203522) | Freshwater fungal communities from buoy surface, Lake Erie, Ohio, United States - Buoy 4 MA121 | ecosystem: Environmental > Aquatic > Freshwater > Lake | place: USA: Lake Erie, Ohio... | reverse complement strand
CTCCTCCACCACAAATGAAAAGTGTGAGCTTTTAGTACAATAACAATAGTGATATTTACCGGTGTATTTGTGTTTTTTAAACGCAGCGGCAAACATGCTTTTGGCTTTATTGATCTGCCTCCCGATTTTGGGCAGATAACTCAATTTAAGCGGTGTGCCATACTTATCAATGAGGGCTTTAATATCCTGACCATTGTATTGAAGATAATTATTGACCAACCGAAAATCTTCTTGTGGAAAGTTGAAAGTTTGATCAACCAGATCTTTGTAGGTATTGTTCATCCCGTCTCTTGTCATTACCGAATTGCTTTTTTTGGTTTAGATAGGCAAAGATAATTATTTATGATGCATTAGCTACAAACAAAAACGGATACCGATTAAAGTATCCGAAATTGTTAAAGCTATTTTTAAGCAAGCAAAATTACTTCACAGAAGCAACTAGTTTTTTAAATGACTCGGGCTCATTCATAGCCAAATCAGCCAAAACTTTACGGTTAAGATCGATATTCTTTTGAACCAATTTGTTGATGAACTGGCTGTAAGTCATTCCTTCCTCTCTTACGGCTGCGTTGATACGTGCAATCCAAAGCGTTCGGTATTCACGCTTTTTAAGTTTACGGCCTACATAGCTATATGTAAGACCTTTCTCCATGACGTTTTTGGCTACGGTATATACATTTTTTCTTTTACCGTAATATCCTTTGGCGGCTTTTAAAATTCTTTTGCGGCGAGCTCTGCTGGCTACTGCATTAACTGAACGTGGCATATGCTAATTTTTTTAAAGTTAAGAGTTAAATAAATTCCTTTCCGTTTACTTCATACCCAACAAACGCTTTACGAAATGCATGTTGGCATCTGCAACCATTCCGTCGATACGCATGTTACGCTTGCGCTTAGTTGATTTTTTGGTAAGAATGTGACGTTTGAAAGCTTTTTGAAAGGTAATTTTACCGGAACCGGTAACTTTAAAGCGCTTTTTAGCACTGCTGTTGGTTTTAACCTTTGGCATTGTATAACTGTTTTTAGTTACTCCCTGCTGGCGTTCCGAACTGACGGAAACTTATGGAGCCGTGTGGGAAATGATGAAAAGATGAACTTTTCGGGCGGCAAATATAGTAAGTTTTAACCAGAAAGGCGATAAAAAATTGACATTTTTTAATCAATATTGGCTTTTCCACCGTTAAAATAGGTATTAAACAAGGATTTCATGTGCTCCAAGCCAAGTTTTCTAGTTAACGCTATGTTGTTTTCGGGGATTTTTTCTGGATGTGGATATTTTTCAAGAGCTTTTTCGAGCATTTCCTCCCTAAGGATATGAAGCAAGGGATAGGGAGAACGATTGGTATAGTTGGCAGGATCACTTTCCTCGGAGCCGTGAAAAACATATTCGGGATGAAAACTTGCTACCTGATAAACCCCCGCATAACCCTCCTTTTCAATCAAAACTTCACAATATTCCACCAATTGCAAATAATCATTAAAGGATGTAAATCCTTCAGGCAATATAATAATGGCAGTATCGATTTCACTTTGATCACTGAGCAAATTACATGTTCGGGCAAAGGCTTCCAGTACAGTTTTTAAAGTGCCGCTATTTACAACTTCAAAATGAATTTTATCAGTCTGGAGAGGTTTCGAAGCAAAAGGACAAAAATTCAAACCAACCACAACATCACTAATCCATTTTTGTACCAATTGAATAAAAGGTTCCTTGGCTATCATATGGAATTGTTAATGAACCTAATCAGATGAAGAAAAAATACTTAAGGAATCAAAGGTAAGCCCATCAAAGCAGTTATCAAAAAGACAATAAACACTGCAAAATAAAGAATAGAGAAAGTTATTACTTGAGCTTTTGTTTTAAACCAGTAATAACTCATTGTAGGCAATACCTGTAAAGAAAATAATCCTAAAATATGCGAGACCCTTAAATCACCGTATTTACGGCTCCAATTAAGGAAATACAATCCTTTACTGCCATCAGAACCTCCGATGGTATGTGATTTGAGCAACATCATAAAAACACCTATCAATAGGGAAAAACTAAAAATAGTAAACCCCATTCTGATTCCCCATGTATAATGTTGACTCAATTTAATTTTTCTTTGGTTGTAAAAAGTGTAAGTAAGCACCATTATTGAAATCGAAAACAATAATGCCATAATAAATAACACATAATGCAACATGCTATCAAATGGAGTGCTGAAATTGAAATGAGAAGTGATTGACCGGTTTGCCTGGATGAGCACAATTGCAGAATAAACAATCATCGGCAAGGAAATGAATATAGGGACATAAGCTTTAATCTTTTTGGATTCGATGTAGTTTATGAACCATCCAATTGTCCAGCTCATCATCCAAAGACTTAAAAAGTATTTCAGAGGCTTCAAATAGACAGCTGTTCCCAGGATACTTTCGTGGCTGTATATGGCATTAACAAGACAGAATACAGACACCAAAACAAAGTAAAGCCCTGACCAAAACAACAATTGGTTTCTTGTTCTCAATTCCACAATCCATTTGATCATATCAAGTTTTTTGACTTTTACGGATAAAGAATAGATGCTAATTGCATCTAAAGGGGGGTTTAAGAAGGATAATATTGGACAGTGAAGATAAATTATTATATTTAAAAGCAAATACTTTGTAGTGTTTTTTCTACAATTTTTGCTATGAGAAATTTGCGCCTTATGTAAAGGTATTTTGGTAGACTATGAATTCAAGCTTGTTAAGAAAATCATTCCTATTCACCAAATCCGTCTTGGTCATCGGTTTTTTTACTGTTTTTAACCATATCCTGCATTGCATTTATCTCTGAAGGAGAAAAGAGCCTCCATTTACCCGGAGCAATTCCCGAAAGAGTGATATTCATAATTCGTGTACGGGTAAGCGTTACTACCCTATAACCCAATGATTCGCACATTCTTCTGATTTGCCTATTTAAGCCCTGGGTAAGGATTATTCTAAATCTTTTTTCACCTTCCTGTTTAACAAAGCATTTATTGGTAACTGTTCCAAGGATTTTTATTCCATTTCTCATTTTAAGAATATCCTGCTGTTCAATTGGCTTATCAACAGTTACAACATACTCTTTCTCATGTCCATTGCCGGCGCGCAATATTTTGTTGACAATATCACCATCATTGGTCAGAAAAATCAAACCGTCGGATAGTTTATCCAGCCTTCCAATCGGAAAGATTCTGGATTTGTGATTGATGAAATCAATGATATTGGTTTTGTCTTTACTGTCTGTTGTGCAGGTTATTCCTTTAGGTTTATTGAATGCGATGTAAAGTGTACTTTTTTTCTTACGAATTGGCTCACCATCTATTCTTACGTCGTCACCAAGCATTACCCGATTGCCCTTTTGAGCATCCTTGCCATTGATCGTTACACGACATTCCTCAATAAGTCTGTCGGCTTCCCTTCTGCTGCAAAAGCCCGAATCGCTGATGTATTTGTTTAAGCTGGTATCCAATTTTGGGTGTTGAATTGCTAAAGTAAAAAAAAGCCATCTAAAGATGGCTTTGAATAATTTTTATTGATCCGAAGACGGAGGTTGTTCTTTGCTGTCCTCCATGGTTTTCTTTTCTACAAGCTTGCCCAGATCGGAACTCTTTTTCTTGTTTTGCTGAGCCTTAGGCGCGAACATAACTAACATCCTTTTACCTTCCATTTTTGGCAGGCCTTCCAAAGCACCAACTTCTTTAAGTCTGTCGGCAAATTTCAAAAGTAGAAGTTCACCTCTTTCTTTGAACATGATGGCTCTTCCCTTGAATTGAACGTGAGCTTTCACTTTATCGCCATCAGTAAGGAATTTTTCGGCATGTTTTACTTTGAATTCGAAATCATGATCATCGGTGTTTGGTGTAAAACGTATTTCCTTAACCTCGCTGGTTTTGGCTTTGGCTTTCATTTCCTTTTTCTTCTTCTTCTCTTCGTAAAGGAATTTGTTGTAATCGATGACTTTGCAAACCGGAGGATTGGCGCCTGGAGAAATTTCAACCAAATCGAGTTCTTGTGATTGAGCAATTTTTAAAGCATCAGGTGTAGGATAAATACCCGGTTCGATGTTTTCACCTACTAGCCTTACTTCTGGAACCTTGATCATGTAGTTGGTTCTGTGCTCTTGTTGCTGTTCTTTTTTGAACCTGGGATTGAAAGCCCCTCTCGGGGGTCTGGGTGGAAATGCCATTTATTAGTTTTGGTTTACAATATATTGTTAATGCAAATGTATACACAATTTACGTTATTCTCCTATCCTTTCAGCAATTTCTGAACTTATTTCAGCAACGAATTCGTCAAGTGATTTTGAGCCCAAATCACCCTTACCTTGTCTTCTTACAGATACCATGCGCTCATTTTGTTCTTTTTCACCTATGATCAGCATGTAAGGCACTTTCAACATTTCAGTATCCCTGATTTTCTTGCCAATTTTTTCGCTTCGGTCGTCAACTTCGGCTCTGATGTTGGCTTTTTTCATGGTATTGATTACTTCCTGAGCATAAGGAAGGAACTTATCACTGATTGGCAACACCTTAACCTGCAATGGTGCTATCCAGGTTGGGAATTTGCCCGCATAATGTTCCAGCAAAAATCCAATGAATCTTTCATGAGTACCCAAAGGAGCTCGGTGAATGATTAACGGAACCTCTGTTGTGTTGTGTTGATTGGTATAAGAAAGCTTGAATTTGTTTCCACTGTTGAAATCCACCTGATTGGTAGCCAATGTAAATTCTCTGCCTATAGCACTCCAAATTTGCACGTCAATCTTCGGACCGTAAAAAGCCGCTTCGTCTTGAACTTCAATAAACGGTATTTCTGAATCTATCAATACCTGACGAACCATGGATTCTGTTTGTTGCCAAAGAGCTGGCTCATTGATATATTTCTGACCAAGTTTGTTGGGATCGTGAAGACTAAGTCTCATCACATATTTGTCAATACCGAAAATTTTAAAATACTTAAGGTACATTTGATTCACCGCCCTGAATTCATCGGCAAATTGTTCCTTACTGCAATAAATATGGGCATCGTTCATGTGTAAACAACGAACCCTCATCAATCCAAACAACTCACCGCTTTGTTCATACCTGTAACAGGTTCCATATTCTGCAATACGATAAGGAAGGTCTTTGTAACTTTTTGGCTCGGCATCATAAATCTTATGGTGATGCGGACAGTTCATGGCTCTCAAATAGTATTTTGTACCATCAAGCTCCATTGGCGGGAACATACTGTCGGCATAATAAGGCAAATGGCCACTGGTTAGATACATGCTTTCTTTAGCAATATGCGGAGTAACCACCCTCTTATATCCTGCTTCGCTTTCAGTTTCCTTTGCAAGCCTTTCCAATTCTTCAATAATAATACCTCCATTGGGTAGCCATAGCGGTAATCCCTGTCCGACATCATCATCCATGGTAAAAATGGAAAGCTCTTTACCTAATTTTCTATGGTCGCGCTTCTTGGCTTCTTCCAGCATCAAAAGATATTCATCCAATTCTTTTTGATTTGGGAAAGTAACGCCATAAATTCTGGTAAGCTGTTTGTTTTTTTCATCTCCTTTCCAGTAAGCACCTGCAACGCTCGTGAGCTTAATGGCTTTGATCAATCCTGAAGATGGTATATGTGGACCACGGCACAAATCTGTGAAATTACCCTGAGTATAGAAGCTGATTTCACCATCCTTCAAATTTTGCAAAAGGTCAAGCTTGTATTCATCACCCTTTTCTGTAAAATATTGAACGGCTTCGTTCTTTGGCATGGCTTTTCTTAAGAAAGCATTATTCTGCTTGGCAAAATCATTCATCTTTTTTTCCAGTACGGCCAAGTCATCCTCTGACATTTTATTTTCTCCAAGGTCTATGTCATAATAAAACCCTTTGTCAATAGCCGGTCCAACCCAAAATTTCGCATGCGGAAAAGTATCCTGAACCGCTTCGGCCATAAGGTGTGCAGAAGAATGCCAAAAAGTGGATTTGCCTTCTGCATCATCCCAGGTGTGGAGCTTAAAGGCGGAATCCGCTTCAATTGATTTCGACAGATCAACTGTTTCGCCATTTACAGATGCTACCAGCACCTTTCTTGCCAAGCCTTCACTGATGGATTTGGCGATTTCCAAGGCAGTAACACCTTTTTGATACTCTCTCACCGAGCCGTCGGGCAACGTAATTTTTACCATGTTTAAATTGTTCTGGTTTTATATTTCTTGATTTCAGCTCCAAATTTAACGAACTCTTTGCTAAATGAATAATGGTAAATCAACTTTTGACATGGTTTTACGCATTATTTTTGCGTAAACTGAAAATCGGTCACACTATGATAAGACACTCGATTTCTTTATCCGTATTTTTATTTTGCATAGAATTACATGCAATAAGTCAAGAATTTAGGCAATCTTCACTAAAAGAAAACGGCAAAAACAATACATCCAGCAACATTGCCAAATCTGCTGAAAAAGACAACAATCAGCCCGATTTTTCAGGCCAATGGAAAGGAGAATTCACGGACAAAAGCGACCCCAACTTCAAGTTCAGTAGCGACAAATGCGAATATGTGGTTGAGCTCGAAATCAACAACAACAAGGTTATTGGAAGTACATATACCTACTTTACTGAAAACGGAAAAAGATACTATACCATTTGCAGGCTTGAAGGAAGAATTAAATCTAACCAAAAATATATTGAAATTGAAGAAACAGAGCGCACCAAAACAAATATCCCGCTTGATGTAAACAATTGCCTGCAGATTCACAAACTTACCTACTACAAAAAAGGAAACATAGAAACACTTGAAGGCAATTGGATACCAGTGCCGAAACAGGCGGGTGATTGTGGTTTTGGAACAACCAAATTAATCCGAAGATCATTAGTAAATTCTTTTCCCTGGATTAATGTAAAAACAGACAAAAACAAAGAAAACCCAAAAACTACCGACAAGTCTGTAGCTAAAAATCCTAATAAAGATAATTCCACAAAATATCAGCCCGACATAAAAGAACAATCAACTGAAATAACCAATGCTTCAAAGGAAAACAATTCAATACCTGATGTTACTGGAGATGACCCTTTAAAAAAAGACGACCCAATAACCGGCGATATTTCCAAGCTTGAAAAAAGAAAGAACAAAGTTTTGAAAACCATTGAGGTAGAAAGCAATTTGATCAATATAGACCTTTACGACAACGGCGAGATTGATGGCGACAGTGTTTCGCTATTCTACAACAATAAATTGCTGTTTTCCAATAAAAAACTATCAACCAAAGCTATTCATTTAAGTCTTGATATTGACAACCCTACTGAGGTTAATGAACTGGTGATGTATGCCGAAAACCTGGGTAGCATCCCACCTAACACAGCGCTGATGATTGTAACGGATGGGCCTAACCGCTATGAAGTTCGCATCACCTCCGATCTTGAAAAAAGTGGTGTTATTAGATTTATACATAAGCCCAATAGTCCCAAAAACTAAACCCAATGCAGCAGCAGGAAAGACCTGTTTTAATTATTCAAAAAAACAAATGGGATTGGCTGCTGGATAGCATTACATTAGCTTGCCTTTTTTTTATCTGGGGCTACTCTTTCTTGAATTATTGCGCATTGCCAGATCAAATTCCTGTTCATTTTAATGAATTAGGGTTTCCCAATGGTTATGGATCAAAGGACAGCATTTGGCTGATCCCTTTTATTGTCTCTGTGGTTGTTATTGCTTTTTTTATTTTAAACAAATTTCCACATCGCTTCAATTACTTGGTAAACATCACAGCGGAAAATGCGCTGAAACAATACAAGCTCTCCACCAGATTGCTGAGAATAATAAGTTTGAACATTGCAATTTTGTTTAGTTATATCATTTATAAGGAGATACAGGGAGCAACAACAGGTTACTCCAAACTCGATTGGTGGTTTATCCCTTTACTTATCAGCTCGATAATTACACCCACAGTATGGGCAATGATAAGCATGTCGAAAAAGTGAAATCAATAGCCGGACGGACTTATCAGAATTTAAAATTCCAGGTTACAGCAGGAATAACAGGAAACAGCGACACCTGTTTAGCCTGTATTTTAAGTGAGCCGTCTACAGCACTCCCATCCTGTGCATAATAGATGAAATAAGGATTTTGACGGCTATAGGCATTGTAAACACTGAACACCCACTCAGACTTCCAATTTCTGTTTTCGTTTTTTCTTGGGGTGAGTGTGGCACTGAAATCCAGACGATGGTAAGAAGGTAGTCTGTACTGGTTAATACGGCTGTATTCCTGCGACAACACCCCGTTTACAAAATAAAATCGTTGCGGAAGTGTTGCTGCGTTACCCGTTCCATAAACGAAACTCGCGGAAAATTTCCATTTTTTGCTGTGATTGTAAATGCCAACCACGCTCAAATCATGTCGACGATCATATTTAGCAGGATATTTTTCGCCAAAATTCAAATCGGCAAATTTTCTCCATGTCCAACTAAGCGTATAACCCAACCATCCAGTAAATCGTCCCTTCACTTTGTTGATAAACAATTCAGTACCATAACTCCACCCCCTTCCAAACACAAAAGAATTTTCTGTATCCTCCAATGAATTAGGGGTATACCCTTCTTTATATTCAATCTGGTTTTGCATGTCTTTGTAGTAAAATTCAATGGATGTTTCAAATTTGTTGTTACTAAAATTTTTAAACAATCCGGCCGCATATAACCAACTCAACTGCGGCTTTACTTTGTAAGTACTTGGCACCCAAATATCCGTAGGTAAGGTAGTCCCGGAATTGCTCACCAGATGGATGTACTGTAAATTTCGTGTAACCGACGCCTTTAGAGAAGTTTCATCATTAACAGAATAGCGAATTGTTGCTCTTGGTTCTAAACCCGTATATGTTTTGACAGATTGCACTGAAGAAAATACAGTACTGTCGAGCCTGTTTCCATTTTCATCGGTCTTATAAATTTTATAAGGGCCTATCTGTTGAAAAAGACTGTACCTTAAACCTGCGCCCAATTGTACCTTAGAGGAAACCTCCCAATCATCCTGAACATATAATGCCCCTTCGTTGGCATACTTTACCTGCGCATTTTGCGGATTGAATTGAATGGAATCCTGACTACCGCTTATAACAGATGGTGTAAACCTGTGAAAAGTATACAATGCCCCAAATTTGATTTTATGTTTCGCGTAAGGATAATAATCAAAATCCTGTTTCAACGACAAGTCTCTTATACCTGAGGCGAGCATCAAATCAAGATTGTTTTGTTTAGCCTTGAATGCAAAGTTGTAGTCGTTGTAAACGCCTGTTGTGTTTGCAAAAAGCTTCTTACTAAATACATGGTTCCACCTGATTGTACCGGTTGCATTTCCCCAGGGTATATTTACATCAAGACTTTGTCTGCTGTTTATAAAATCAAAAACATCTCTTCCAAAGTACCCGCTGATGTATAATCTGTCTTTTTCGGAGAATCTGTAATTCATCTTGGCATTCAAATCGTAGAAATAGTAGCCCGATCCGCTGAAAGCGCTGGTAGATGGAATGAAGGGCTTAGTCAATGCATCAATGTAAGTCCTTCTTGCCGATACAATAAAAGATGCTTTTTCTTTTTTCAGAGGACCCTGTATAGAAAATCTAGAAGCAATCAATCCAATTCCTCCATCAACCTGGTATTTTTGGTTGTTGCCCTCTTTCATTGAAACATCAAGCACACTCGATAACCTACCACCATATTGAGCAGGCATCCCGCCTTTGATAAGAGAAACATTCTTAATAGCGTCTGCATTGAATATAGAAAAGAAACCAAACAAATGACCGGTGTTGTAAACAACGGCATCATCGAGCATAATCAAATTTTGATCCGGGCCACCACCTCTTACATATATACTAGCACTGCCCTCTCCCGCATTTCTTACACCAGGTAAAAATTGTACCACTTTCAATAAATCTACTTCACCCAAAAAAGCCGGGACAGACTTGATTTGCTCAATGGGCAAAGCTATCTTTCCCATTTGCGCTGATTTGATGTTGTTGTCACGCTTTCGGGTGGTAACAACAACTTCCTGAGACAATGCCACACCGGATTTCAGGTTGATGTTTATAGCAGTATCTGCATTTAAATTCAGGTTGAATTGTTCGGATTGATAACCTACATAGGAAACTGAAAAAGAATAATCACCCTTATCTAATGTAATGGAATAATATCCAAAATTATTGCTGTTGATTCCCTTGGCATTGGATTTGAAAACGATAGTCGCACCAATTAAAGTTTCACCGGTATTGGCATCTCTGATATATCCATTGATGGTGTATCTGCTTGTGCTGGTCGATTTCTTGGTATCCTGCGCGTAAACGCCTACTTGCATCATCATCAACAAATAAAAAACCGAAAACAGCAGCATTGAATTTTTGAACATAGAATTGATTTCTAAAGGGAATTTATTTGGCTAAAAGGGAATCCTTAATCTCTCCGCAATGAAGCATGGATGATTTATATACGGGATGATTATTGCCAAGATAAGGATTAACAATTTCTGATTTGTTGCTAATCCAATTAGCAGCCATATCCTCTCCAAAAGCCATTGGACAATTTTGAAGATAAACCGTACCCCCTTCATATTGAATTGAAGTAAAAAAAGCAGGATACATCTCATCTGTCAATCCTTTGAAATTTTTGCGCATTTCCTGGATGTCATGCTGATTTTGTAATTCAGCAAGATTGAATTGCATATTTGAAATGGTTGACATCACTGTTTCGAAAACAGCAGCTGTATCTTTTTTCAACTCAACCGTATCGATATTGTTCAACAACTGAGTAAGTTTTGCAGTGGATGCCTTGACTTTAATGGTATCAGCCATAACTAAACCTTCACTTATGGAAAGATAGGCATTCAATATGCTGTCGATTGATTGGTTAAAAGCATCAGAATGTTTTTTCAAGGATAAAGACTGCGCTTTTTCTTCGGGTTTAGCATCTAACTTTTTATCTGATAACAGCAGGTATAATGCATAAATAGATATCACTGCGGCAAAAATGTAAAGTCCTTTTCTCATATGATTTTTCGTGCAAAATTACGCTTAATAATAAATAATGTAGCGATAAAAAGTTCGATTCCATAGAGGCATTTCAGATTAAACAACCTTCGGTAGACTTAAAGAAGCTATTTTTGCAAAAAAAACTCATTTATACATGCTTTTAGGACTGCAAAATGTAACATTTGAATTTGGCGCCAGAACCATTGTTGAGGATGCTACCTGGCATATTCAGCCTAATGAACGCATTGGATTGATAGGCTACAACGGAACAGGAAAATCAACCTTGCTGAAGGTGTTTACCGGACAATATGCACCTGCTCGTGGAACCGTAGAAAAAGGTAGAGAAACTACCATAGGGTTTTTACATCAGGACCTTCTTGGCTTTGATACAGAGGATTCCATTCTTGGAGTGGCAATGGGCGCATTTGAAAGAGTAAGACAATTGGAGAAAGAACTTGAAGTTATAGGAGAAGAACTCGCACAAACAGGCGATGAACAACTTGCCATAAAATACGCCGATCTCTTGCATGAAATGGATGTACTTGACGGATACAGCATTGAACACCGTACAGAAGAAATTTTACAGGGACTTGGTTTTACGAATGATGAACTTAAAAAGCCCTACAAAAATTTCAGTGGTGGATGGAGAATGAGGGTGTTATTAGCAAAAATGATTTTGCAACATCCCGATGTGCTGTTGCTGGATGAGCCTACCAACCACCTTGACCTTCCCAGTATTGAATGGCTGGAAAAATACCTTTCTCATTACCAGGGTGCGGTAGTTATCGTATCGCACGATAGGTTTTTTCTGGACAGAATGACCACAAAAATAGTTGAGCTATATCAGCAACAACTTCATTTTTACACTGGCAACTATTCCTTCTATGAAAAGGAAAAAGCCATGCGTATTGATATTCAGAAAAAAGCTTTTGAGAATCAGCAGGACTATATTCGTCAGCAGGAACGTTTTGTAGAAAGATTCAAAGCAAAAGCGAGCAAGGCTGCACAGGCACAGAGTATAGTAAAACGGCTCGACAAACTGGATAGAATTGAAGATGTTGAAATTGAAAGACCAAATATCAGGATAAACTTCGCCGTAGAAAAACAGCCCGGAAAAATAATTTGCACACTGAAAAACATCACCAAAAGATTCAAAGATGTTGAGATTGTAAACGGCACCGGAGCAGAAATAGACCGGGGCGACAAAATAGCTTTGATTGGAGCTAACGGTAAAGGTAAATCGACATTACTGAGAATTATCGCCGGAGCAGAATCTTTTGAAGGGGAAAGAGAATGGGGATATAATGTGATGGAATCTTTTTACGCTCAGCATCAGCTAGAAGCGCTGAACCTCAACAATGATATACTGGAAGAATTGAGAGATGCCGGCAGCGGGAAAAACGATTTAGAACTCAGAATATTGCTGGGATCATTTCTGTTTAGTGGTGATACCGTTGAAAAAAGAATTAAAGTTTTGAGCGGTGGTGAAAAGGCAAGAGTGGCGCTAGCCAAAACAATCGCAAGCAAGGCCAATTTTTTAATGCTGGATGAACCTACCAACCACCTTGACATTCACTCCGTTGATTTGCTGGTAGAAGCCCTCAACAAATACGAGGGCAGTTTGATACTGGTAAGTCACGATCGTTATTTCATCAGCAGAATCGCCAATAAAATCTGGGAAATTGACAACCATCAAATAAGGGAATTCAAAGGCACTTACGCAGAATGGGAAGACTGGAAAGAAAGAAAAGAAAAATCTGCAACTGCTTCCAAGTCAGAAGTAAAAGAGGTTAGAAAAGAAATCAAACCAGAAAAAACAATCGCTCAACAAAACATAAACAACGACCAAAAGAAAGAACTCGAAAAATTAAAAAAACAATTCAAACAAACAGAGGATAAACTGCAGGAAATCAACAAAAACAAATCAGCACTTGAAAACCAACTTGCCGATCCTCAGGTTTATGGAAATAAAGATTCCTTCCTTCAAGTAGAAACAGCCTACAACAAAGCAAAGGCAGAGGCTGAAGAAGTAAATACTGCTTACGAGAAATTGTTTGAAAAAATCATGGAACTGGAATCCGGCTTGTAAAAGCATCATTCCTTTTTTACTGTTTTCAACTCCAGCATATTCATAGCATTGGGATGAAAACCTGATACAGCATTGTCTACAAATCTGACTACCATATCGTACCACAAGGGTATTACGGGACATTCCTCCATTAGGATGCTGTCCATTTGATGGAACAATTGGTTCCTGCTTTCCGCATCACCTTCGTTATTTGAACGCTCATACAATTCATCAAAATCAGCATTTTGAAAACGAGTGTAGTTGGGTGGCGCGGGATGTTTACCATAAAATACATCCATGAAATTAGAAGGATCTGGATAATCAGCAATCCAGCTTCCTCTGAAAAACAAAGCCTGTGATTTTGACATCTGATCAAGCAACAAACTCTTTTGAACAGTTTCCACCACAACATTAATTCCCAATTGCTTTAGCTCATTGGCCATAAAACTTCCTAAAGCTGCATAATTGGGCACTGTAAGCAATTTCACCACAGACATAGGATGCTGGTCGTCAAATCCGGCTTCCTTCAACAATTGCTTTGATTTGGAAGGATTGTAATGGTAGCCATTCACCATCGTGCTGTCAAATACAGGTAAGCCCATAGGAATGAAACCACTCTCTGCAGGTGTGCCTATTGAATTTCTAAGGTAAAGCAGCATTTTATGTTTATCTATTCCATAAGCAATAGCTTGTCTGATTTTCTTTTGTTTTAATGGAGACATTTTCAACATAACCTCATTGGTATCACTCAATATACCCAGGTATTCCGTGTTGAGATATGGATGTTTTTGCAACTGCATCCTACCCTTCCATTCTTTTTTTAAATGGCCGGTACGTGTAAGTAGTTCATCCTTGAAAGCAACATCAATATCGTTGATGAAATCCAATTTACGCTGGCGAAAAGAGAGAAATTCCGAAGCTTTACTTTCTAAAAAACTAATGGCAACTCCATCTAAATAGGGCAATCGAACACCTAACGAATCCATTTCAAAATAGTTGTCGTTCCTTAAAAGTATAAGTGACTGCCCTTCATCCCATGCTTTGAAACAAAATGGTCCTGTTCCAATCGGATGTCTCCTTAGTTCTTCTCCATATTTTTCCGCAACCTCTTTTGCCAAAACAGCACAATACTGCATGGAAAGAATTCCTAAAAATGGAGGGCATGGCTTAATTAAATGAATTTCAACAACAGAATCGTTGAGCGCTACAAATGGATTTAAACTTTCTACACGATTATTGAATATCCAAGCCCCCGGACTTGCAATTTTGCTGTTGAGTAATCTTTCAAAACTGTAAACCACATCTGAAGCAATTAACTTTCTTCCTTTACCATTTTTAAAAGCAGGATCGTCATGAAAATAAACATCCGCTCTGAGTAAAAAAGACAAGGTTTTTCCATCTGAAGATACAGTCCATGACTTTGAGAGAGATGGTGAGATTTGCATTTGCTGATTCACTTCAACAAGTGTATTAAAAATCAGATGAACAGGCCACATATTGGCCTGATTCCTTGCAAAGGCGGGATCAAGTGATGTAATACCGGCAGATTCGTTGTACCTAAATATTTTTTTATCCTGATGACGGTGATTTGAACAAGAACAAATGCTGCATATAAAAATAAATACAGTCAAAAAATTCAGCTGGTTATTATATCGGTTCATCTGCAACAAATTATCATAAATGTACCAATATTCGGTAAATAATGTTAAGTACATTCGTATACCAAAAACAAACCTCCCTAAAAATGAAAAAAGGCATTCTTCTCCTGATGATTTGCGTACCCTTTGCCTTTGCCTTTGCGCAAAAAAAGAACGTTTTCAGTTATCAGGACACCCTGAGAGGATCAATTGGTAAAGGCAGGCAGAAATGGAATGTTATTCATTACGACTT
>Ga0315905_10004063_pt1 | contig 14976 bp, 7 predicted proteins | sample LakEriMetagenome_5_FD_203522 | JGI IMG/M metagenome (GOLD analysis project Ga0315905, IMG submission 203522) | Freshwater fungal communities from buoy surface, Lake Erie, Ohio, United States - Buoy 4 MA121 | ecosystem: Environmental > Aquatic > Freshwater > Lake | place: USA: Lake Erie, Ohio... | reverse complement strand
TCTGTGGGGACGGTAGAGTCGTAGGCAACGAGCAGTGCGATGCCGGGTCTGGAGTTGCCGGATGCTCCAGCACGTGCACAGTGGAGTGCGGATACCAATGCAGCGGCGGAAACGCTTCTGTTGCCGATACTTGTGTGACCAGGTCTCTCTCTTCTCTGCCTGCCTCTCCATTTCTAAACTGGACAAATTTTTCCTGAGAGGCGTGTATCGTCTCCATAACGCTTACCACAATTAGCTATGTATAGAGAGAACATCACTCTGGATGCAACCAAACATAGACAAACACACATACACAAACGCAGATGTGGCGACAACATGTTAGCGGGGACGGAGGAGTGTGACGACGGGAACTTGGCAGACGGGGACGGATGCAGCTTGACGTGTGAGTTTGAGGCAGGATGGACGTGCTCGAGGGAGGCCTGTGAAGCCTCTGCCTGTGGATTTCTGTGCGGAGACGGCATAGTCGTTGGCAGCGAGACATGTGACGACCAAAACACACTTGATCGTGATGGGTGCTCGTCAACCTGTTCGGTGGAGTGCGGGTTCGATTGTGCCAGCGCCCAGCCGAGCGAGTGCACCTCGACCTGCGGCGATGGCGTTCTGTCTTCGGATGAGGACTGTGAGGACGGCAACTCTATGGACGGAGACGGTTGCTCATCGTCGTGCGAGAAGGAGATTGGCTGGATGTGCCGTTCAACAATATGTGGCACGACCCTCTGTCAATCAGTGTGCGGAGACGGTATACAGGTCGGGGAAGAAGAATGTGACCTTATTTCCGATGGATGCTCCTCGGTCTGCAGCATCGAGTGCGGCTTTCAGTGCGCTGGAGGTGCATGCACAGCCACGTGCGGCGACGGCATACTGTCCTACTCCGAGTCGTGTGAGGATGGGAATACAATTCCAGAGGACGGATGCTCTCCTTCTTGTGAGCTTGAAGAAGGATGGGAGCTCCAAGAGGGATGGCAGAGGTGCAACGTCACCGTTCAATTTCCCAGATGCGGAGATGGTGTCGTCATGGGCAATGAAGTATGCGATGATGGCAACGTGATTCCATTCGACGGGTGCTCGTCGGTCTGCACGCCGGAATGCGGCTGGGAGTGCGGGTCAGGAGAACCCTCGGTCTGCTCTGGCGTGTGTGGAGATAATCTGATCAGAGGCAAAGAGATCTGCGACGACGGGAATACTGTGGGAGGCGATGGATGTAGCGAGCTATGTTCTGTTGAGGCCGGATACGCATGCGGGGGTGCGGAAAGCAACATATGCGGAGGTCCTAGTGATGCCTGCAGCGGCGGCTGCGGCGAGGGATCCCTCGTTGCATTCGAGGAATGCGACGATGGGAGCGATGAGCCAGGGGACGGTTGCAGCGCGGCGTGTAAATTTGAGTGTGGGTGGACGTGCTCACGCATCGCTGATGAGCATGGTACGTGCGTTGCAGCCATGTGCGGGGACAAAAAGAGAGCTGGAGGTGAGCAGTGCGACGACGGCAACACAATTGAAGGTAAGGGGGTGATGGTCTGTGGACCCTTTTTTCCGAACTATTAAGGGGCTATTTAAAACCGAATCTGACAAACAGCCAGGCTCGACACCTGGCTTTTCTATGAAGTTCCAAAGTTCGCGAGCGGAGCGCTTGACAATAATTATATGACACGCCTACCACTCAAATTATCAAATTTAGCTGTGATTTAATTGCCATTATGAAAGCAACTATCTGAACCCACTGTTATCACAAAAGTCAGCAACAAATAACACCAACTATTTTCACTATTCTGGACATGTTAACCCACTTCTCGGCATCTCCTTCAATCCAGGCGACGGCTGCTCGTCGTCGTGCACTAAAGAGCTTGGCTACAACTGTCATCACTATGAAGTTCCCCAATTTGCGTGCGGAGCGCTTGCGGACGTGTGTAGCCCAGTCTGTGGAGATGGGATAGTCGTAGGCAACGAGCTGTCGTTGCCCACGGCCTGCGATGATCACAATACAAAGTCTGGTGACGGGTGTTCGTCAACCTGCTCGGTTGAGTGCGGCTTTGAATGCGCTGGGGGATCGGCGACCACACCGGATGAGTGCCACACGTCATGTGGAGATGGTATTGTTGCCGATTTGGAACAGTGCGACGACGGTGACGCGGAAAACGGGGACGGCTGCAGCAGCACGTGCGCGATAGAGACAGATTGGGATTGCGTGAGAACCACTGCCTGCGGGATGTCGAATTGCTTGATCGTGGTTTGCGGAGATGGCAAAGTGACGGGGGCAGAGTCATCAGATCAGCGGTGCGACGACGGCAACACGGTGGACGGAGACGGATGTGACGGCACGTGCATGGTGGAATGCGGTTACGTGTGCAGCATGGGTGGTGCGGCAAAACCAGACTTCTGTACCACAGCATGCGGGGACGGGGTGATAGCAGGGGTGGAGGTGTGTGACGATGGGAACAAGCAGGATGGCGACGGGTGCACTACTAAGTGCCGCATCGAGCCTGGGTGGGACTGTACGTGGGCTGCGTGTGAAATGTCAGAATGCAAACCTGTGTGCGGAGACGGCAGAGTGGTAGGGAGCGAGGTAGGACGAGAAGGCTACTGTGACGATGATAACACGGATTCCGATGATGGCTGCTCGAGGATTTGCACGGTGGAGTGCGGCTTTGCATGCAAAGGTGCTACCTCTTCCTCAGCTGACCATTGCACTTCTAGCTGTGGCGACGGGAAGCTCGCTGTCGACGAGGAGTGCGACGACGGCAACTTGGACGATGAGGATGGCTGCGACGCTACATGCTTCCGAGAGGCTGATTGGGGTACTCATGCACATGCAGCGAGAGAGACAGCAAGAGAGAGGGAGAGACAGAGAGAGAAAGAGAGAGAGAGAAAGTGTGCGTGTATACATACAGACAAAGAGACAGTGTTTGTGCGATCGGGGTTTGCTCTGACCAAACATCCTTATGCTTCCTTACACATACCTGCAGTCTGCATAAACGAGGCTTGCGGATTGTCGTACTGCCTATACCCCACTTGCGGTGACGGGGTATGCTCTGCGTGTGTGTATGTGTCAGTGTGTATGTGTCTGTGCGCACGTGCGTGTGTTTCTACAAGCATCGTGTGCGTACATGCTGAAGTGATGATTGATTTTGTGTGTTTGCGAGAAATACTGATGTGTGTGAGTGCGCGGAGGCGGGGGCCGCTTGTGGGAAAGGGAGGTGTAGAGAGAACACCTACAAGGACAGGCAAGAAGATCTCGTTGCTTGTATAGACACTCACATCCACTCCATCTCACGCACACAGATCATAGTTGGGTTTGAGGAACCAAAAATATCAAGAGGGTACTGCGACGACGGAAACACTGTCAATGGTGACGGCTGCAGCAGGGATTGCCAAGAAGAGTGTGGATACTCATGCTCTGGCGGCGGCAGCTCCTCCCTGGACTTGTGCACTACTTCCTGTGGTGATGGTCTTCGAGTTGGCGCAGAAGAGTGCGACCATGCAAACAATGTGAATGGAGACGGCTGCTCATCGACTTGTGCATTGGAGCCTGGCTGGATCTGCAAAAGCACCCTCTGCGGCAACACGACGTGCAGCCCCATCTGTGGGGACGGTAGAGTCGTAGGCAACGAGCAGTGCGATGCCGGGTCTGGAGTTGCCGGATGCTCCAGCACGTGCACAGTGGAGTGCGGATACCAATGCAGCGGCGGAAACGCTTCTGTTGCCGATACTTGTGTGACCAGGTCTCTCTCTCCCTCTCTCCCGTTGTCTGTATGTCTGTCTGCCAGTCTTCTCTATTTCTAAATACTCTGGAGACACATACTTACATACAGACACGCACATCATACAGAGAGAGGGTGAGAGGGAGGGAGGGAGAGAGAGAGGGAGAGAGGGAGAGAGGGTCTGACGTAATTTGTGTGCATACGTACATACATATCCCGTGTTGCAGGTAATGTGCATACATACGTACATGCATACGTACATACATAAAAACGAGAGAGAGAAAAACGCAGGAAGCGCAGTTGGGACATGAGTGTAGCAATGTACTCTCGATACAACTCAACGTCAAAACCCACACGCACACAGATGCGGGGACGGGATCAGGGCAGGAAGTGAGCAGTGTGACGACGCTTTCTTGATGGATGGCGACGGCTGTTCGTCAGATTGTACGGTGGAAGAAAGCTATCAATGCAGGCATTATCTGTGCGCGGCATCCGCTTGCCAGAAAGCATCATGCGGTGATGGCTATCGGCTAGGCATCGAAGCAACAATTGAAGGATATTGCGATGATGCCAATCTAGAACCAGGGGATGGATGTTCTGCATCGTGCCAAACGGAGTGCGGGTTTGACTGTGGCAATAAGCAGCCAAGCGTATGTCTGTCAGATTGTGGAGATGGGGTCAAGGTATGCCCCCTTTTGATGCTAACGCGTCTCCTATCCCTTCTATCCTTTTGAACGACACGACACATATTACCCTTTCTACCCCATCCACCGCTGCTAAGAATTATAAATCACCTTAATACCTTTTGCAATTGTCACCGTGTACAGTGAGAAATGAGAGTGACGAAGAGAATTTCGTCCGATGTGATCCCAAAAACTGCTACAGATATCTGTAGAGCTAAAATAACTGGCCACTAAATTGAGCCTGAGCTGAAAACCTCTGTTTCCTCAATTGTGTTCGGCATCAGGCGTCGGACGAGGCGTGCGACGACGGAAACACCCAAGACGGTGACGGTTGTAGCGCTGACTGTTCGACCAAGGAGGAAGATTGGGGCTGTGTGGACACAGCCTGCGAGCAAACGAGTTGCGAAACGCGGTGTGGCGATGGCAACAAGCTTGGTAGTGAGCAGTGCGACGACAGGAATGCCAATGTAGGTGATGGCTGCTCGGACACTTGCACAATCGAGTGTGGATACACCTGCAACCAGTTGTCTTGCTTCGCAACATGGTACCTAAACCCTAAACCCTAAACCCTAAAAACTAAAAAACGTCTTGCTTTGCAACATGGTACCCTCCCACGCGTGTTTGCGGCTCTTCAGCTCAGTATACATGCACGCTTGCCTGCCTTAATTCCCCTTTCCACTTTTATGATTGTTAACCTGCGCTGATCAAGCACCAAAACTGCACAGTGGCGATGGACGCTGGGCTGAGAGTGAAGAATGCGAAGACGGGAATATCCGTCGCGGCGACGGTTGCTCACCAGAATGCACAGTGGAGGAAGGTCCGTCACTCTGTCCCCAACACTGCGGCACGATTAAAATAGCACTGCATAGATGATGGCGCGCACGCACACGGCAAATAGTCCAGCACAAGGCTCCTCAAAACAACAGCAATGTCTTCTGGCCTTGACGATATGGAGTGCGCAGGCTTTTCATGCTATCTCCCGATGGATTATCAGGGCGAGGATCAAGGTTGCCCGAGCGTCGTGAAGTGTCGCACTGTGGGCGGCGAAGCATGTAACGACAAGAACCTGGTGTTTTTGTGTACACGTGTCTGTATGTCTCTGTGTCTCTCTCTGCTATGATTGCCTCCGCGTCCGCGTCTAGGTCAGGGTAATGGATGCAATTACCTGTTTGTGAGAGGGATTGGTGGTTCTTGCAGGTGTCCGGCGATGGCTGCAGCAGCGACGGGCAACTAGAGTGCTGCTTCTTTGAGCTGCTGCGCAAAGATGGCACGGGTGTCCTATCGACGCTGTGCGGCGATAGCTGCCTGGCTGGCATCGAGGTCTGAGTCTTCCATAACATCATGACCTTTGAAGGCATACCTGATGCGCTGAATCGCAAATATACAGCGCACCTCAGGTACTTGTAGAAAATCAATACTCACACAATGGTGCACACGCAGGAGTGCGATGATGGGAATCTCGTTGATGGAGACGGATGTTCCAAGACATGTCAGTTGGAGGCGGGCTGGGTCTGCGACGGCAGGGGTTGCGGCACCGACACGTGCAAGCCAATCTGCGGCGATGGGCGCCTCCTCGGAAAGGAGCAGTGTGACTCCGCCTTGCCGGGTTGTACTCCTCTGTGCTACACAGACGTCGGGTTTGGAACATACTCCAACACGCCAACTGCGGTCTGCGGTGACGGGGTTTGGGCAGGAGCAGAGGTGCTTTTCTCTTTTTGGCGCGCTGTACCGCTGACCGTCCTGCCTTTCCCAGAAGCCTGTCTAACACTTTTGCGTCTGAAGCACATGCATTGTTGCGAGGCCCTTTGCGCAATCTGCCGACTTCTGAATGTGCTGCTCGTCCAACTTCTGCAGGAGTGTGACGATGGAAACAGGGCTGCCTGTGACGGCTGCTCCGCGTCTTGCAGCATCGAGGAGGTCCGAGCCGTAGCACCTGCGAATAGATAGGAGGGATAGAAGGGGGCCTAAACCTTAACCCCTAAACCCCGTGCTGCAGGTGCGCGAGTAGCGCGCGTACATGCCTGCGCGCACACGTTGAACCCTAAACCTCAACTCATGTTCGACAGGCTGTCGCAGTGATGCTGACTGACCGCTTCTTGACCTCGCAAAACGAATTCAGGGCTTTCAATGTTTCAGCGCGTGCCAAGGATCGGATCTTTGTGCGTCCATCTGCGGCGATGGCAGGCGTGTGGCAAAAGAGCAGTGCGACGACGGGAACGAAGAGGACGGCGACGGATGCAGCAACAAGTGTACTATCGAAAACAGCTACGAATGCCAATGGGGAAATGCGATGGGAAGCGATCTGTGTGATTTGGGCACGCCAACGCTCGATTGTGGGAGCATGTCACTCATCAAAACATTTCAGAGCAATGACCCTTCCTTTGGGATTAAAACCAGGTTCCAAGCTTCAGAAACCTCGAAGCACATCGAGAAGTTCACAATCCAGTACATGCGGAAACGGGATGTGGGCTGGAGCAACGCGTGCGCTTGTATCGCATCTCCTCTTGCTTCATGCAGCCCTGCTCCGGCCGCAGGGCAGAGCGGTGGAAACTGTTCAATCACCATGCAAGGCAGCGACATAATCATCTCAACCTGGGGGTTTAAGCTGGGGTCGCAATACCATGTGCGGGTTGAAGGTGAAAACAAACTGGGCAGAAGCGGGTGGTGCGAATCATCCGAAACCATCCTGATGATGGGGCTACCAGCGCCGATTGACAGCCTGAATCTGGTTGCACTGCCAGACGGCTCTATTTGCGCTTCGTGGGCCGTTCCCGCCGATATAGGGCTGGGAAGCGGCATCACCACAATCGATGTTTCGCTGTCATGGACGCTGGAAAAATCCAAGGGTAAAATCGCCGGTGTGAATGCCATCCTTTACAAGCTTCCCGGAGAACAGACTGAGATGTGCTTTTCAGATCTAATTCTGGGATCAGAGTGGACCTTCAGGTTGGTGATGTGCAACGAAGTGGGCTGCTCCTCATTCGATCAGTCACCAGTCAGAGACCCAATCACGGTGCCCGCAAAGGCGACGCTGGACTATGTTTCGGCCAAACAGGGAGACATGCGCACATCGACGAGCATTACCGTAGTCCTGTTGGGGCTTCCCGTAGTTTTTGAGGGCCTTGAGATGCAAGTGAGCACAAGCTCTGGGGCTATCATAGGAAAAGTTACGTCGCCTCCTCAAGCCGTCCAATCGCTCGCATCGCCAGGAGTTCAATTTACCATTTCATTAGGACCTGTGCAAAGAGCAGCTGAGCTCGAGATCGCTATTCAGTGCACAGCATCGTCCGCCATTCAATTTGCGCAGGTCTCATTTGGCTTTGAGTTTTATGACAGCGGTGTCGCGCGTATTCTGAGCATGACGCCATCAGTCGGTTCAAACAGCGGGCACTCTATGGTCAAACTTGTTCTGTCAGGCTTTCAAGCTGACAGCGTGGATGATGTACTGGTGCTTTTCGACGGGGCTGAAAGCGACCTCTCAATGAGCAAAGGTGTTTCCAACGGCCTCAGCACACTCTACGCTACTGTTCCACAAGCAAGCTACGAAGGCCTTGTTGATGTGGAGTTGATTTCAAGAGGGGGCGCTCACATCAAGGCTCAGTTTTTATATGCAGACAAATGTGATACTGGGCTCTTTTGCAGTGGCCTTGGCGCAGCTCATGTGCCTCTAGCGTCGGATGCAAACATTGGTGAAACTTGCAAGCTGCACAACTGCATCAACATGAACGATGATCCTCGGGCCACAGCACATGTCGTGAGCGCCACTCCCTGCAGCGCTGACTTGGCCGGAGGGGCGGAAGTAGAGCTAGCACTAGCTCATTTTCCACTCTTTGACGCCCTCTCGCAAGTTTCCGTCAAATTTGGGGCCGACGAAACAAGTGCAGTCGTGAGCGACATGCTTTACTCAGATCGCATAGGAGCTGGTGTGCGAATTGTGCTGCCTCCTGTGGCGCAAGCGGGCACAAGCTTTGGCATTGTGCGGGCAGGCTCCATTCACGCAATCTTCAACTTTGTCTTCCACGACTCGCGAGCGGAAGTGACATGTGCGAATGTCGCGCTGGCGGACGAGGAGTGGTGCATGGGAAGTTTCATGGGAGGAGACGTGATCATTGTGTCCGTGACGAATTTCGGCAGGATTGAAAGGAAGGAAGACATCTCGGTCCGTTTTGCCTCCGTCTTTGGTCTAGTGCAGGAGATTGAAGAGTCAAGATTGCAGCTTCTGACAATAAAGATACTCGTGCCACCTATGCTCCCAAAAAACTCAGATTGTGATGTGGACTTGACCATCTCGAATCTAGTGTCGGACTCTGCGATACTAGTGCGCTCAGCCACGACATCTTTCAGATACATAGCCTCGCCATTCTTGACAAGTGCTGTGCTGGAGCCTCACGGTGGCGGTTTTATTCTCAGCTTCAGTGTCAAAACTAAGAATGGTGAAAGTATGCTGCAGACCAACTGCTCAAATTTTCTCTCTGATGATTGCGTGAGCAAGCTCGGACACGAGGCGGAATGTTTCTGGAAAAGTGCCAGCGAGCTGCAAGTGAGCTTTGGCCCAAGCGCTACCATCAACATTAACGATGTGGTAACAGTGAGACGCAATGTTGTTGTGCACTTCAGCAGCCTAGATCTTGGACTCGACCGAGAGTCCGTAGCCAGACTGCGTCCGCCCGCTGCTGCGTTTATTCCCTCTTTCTCAATCTTTGGTCCCGATCAGCTGGGGCCGTGTGACACCATAGAATTGAATGCTGGAGCCATCGGTCTTTGGCAGCCTCGTCGCTTGACTTTTCACTGGCAGTGCGCCTCATGCGATTGCAACACCGACGAGGCATCATTGTGTGCAAAACTTTTGGCCACAACAGGCGACCGGTTACGACTTGCGTCTGGCGACATGAGGGCCAGCAACACCTACTACACCATTGCGGTAACGGCCACAAACTTCTTCGGCATGTCAAGCGAGCAACACACAAAGAGGGTGTGGAGGGCGAAAGACTCCATTCCTCTTTTGTCCCTCAGCGCCAGGCAGGCATACACGGAAGGCGAGAATCTCCTCGTGAAAGTGAGCCACGTGGCGTTCTCTAGGTGCACCGGCAACCAAGCAGGGCAAGTAGACCTCATGTGGTCGCAGTTAGCGCTGGGTGGCAAGACAGACGGCAAAGTTCCTGCCAAGTATCTAAGTGAGGCGAAAAATAGTCCTTCCCTCAGTATTCCGGGTAGTACGCTACCCATTGGCCGCTACGTCTTTGTGGTGCAGGCCAAGATAGCCTCCGCTCCTCCCCAGTTCTCGGAAGCACAAGTCTCGGTCAGCATCCTGCCTTCTGTGTGGGATGCAGTAATTCAAGGCGGTAACTCGAAAATCTCTACCAAGACGCAGGTTTTCAAGCTCAGCGCGTCGCTGTCATACGGAGCACCGTCGTGGGATCAAGAGGCGGACTCGCTGGCCTCCATTCGATCCATGTCTTTTGCGTGGAAGTGCACAATGTATGGGTACGCCCCTTGCCGAGATGCTAATGATTTCAGCGTCCTGGCCTTCGACAATACAGCTACAATTCAAGTGTACACCAATCTGCTGCATCCTGGCAGGTATCAATTCGAGGTGTCTATCGAGCTGGGTGATATGACTATCGTTCGAAAGACGTCCGTTACGCTTGTCACGGAGTACGTACCCTCTATGGCAATCTCCTCCAGTGGAACAGTGCTCAAGGACGGAATTACCTGGATGAATCCGCAGCAGCGGCTTATTTTGCGCGAGACAGAGTGCACAACCTGCTCAAATTTTGCGTGGGCGGTAAAAGACGGCCGCATATTTGCGCCGCTGAAAACCTCGGAAAAATCGTTGGTCATTAATGCGGGCCTGCTGCAGCCCGGGCGACGCTACGAGTTCACTGTCTCAGCCATCGCGGACAATGGCGCCACCGGTCGAGCGTCTCTCAACGTCACAGTCTTGACAGGTGCAAGTGGGGGTTCGTGCTCTTTGCGACTGGCAGACTCGCCAACCCTGGCTTTTTTGTCGGTTGATATGGTGTCTGGAAAAACGATCTCGGACGTCACGCACGAGATCTATTCTGCATATCCCGACGCTTTTGCGGGATGCAAGCAAACCAGAAGCTGTGGATCCCTCGTCGTGTCCGTATCCGATGCCAAGGCAATTCTGACTGCGGGAAAGTCTTACCTGATTGTGGCTTCGAAGTCGGGTTATTACAACGGCTACTTCACGATCGACCTTGGCGCAGATGACGATGAACTTGAGGTAAGGCTTGTCAAAGAGTTGTCAGCAGACCAAGACAGAGTGGTGCTGCGCTGGGGACACACCCAAGATCTTGATATATGGGTGTATGACAAGAGCGACATGAAAAAATCCGTGGGCTGGGATACAAGCGGCGAACCCCCCTCTGCAAGCTTTGCGGGTGGAACCATTACCCTGGATGTGGACGTGCAGGAGGGTCCTGGAGTTGAAACAACACAATTTATGAGCGTAGACTCGGGTACAATTGAAGTGTGGGTGAACCATTACGACGAGGTGTTTACCTCCAAACAAGTGCTCGAACACCCGGCAACAGTGGATGTGTACTGCTATCAATGTCTGGACGACAGCAAACAACAGAAGGCAGGCTATGTAAAATCGGTGACTCAAAATGCGGCTGACGTCCCTGGTGACGGCAGGAACTGGTGGAATGTTGGAGCGTTTACATGGCCGTCAGGGCCTGCGAGGGCGAAATGGACCACGTGTGTGACCGATTGCTATAGGAACGCAGAGGCTGCGGATCTCACGAGCACACGAGCACTTTGGAGCTCAGCACCGAAACTCGGCAAGGAGCACGCCTCCGCAGCGCTTCTCCGACATATGCGCCGGCAACCGTCGTCTTCAGCGCAGTTTGCGCGACATGAAAATTTTAGGGTCGACTGTTGGGGGTTCGTTGCTCTCGCCGAGCCTCTTTCCTTCCAGTTTGGGTACACCTCCGACTCTGGGAGCTTCTTTTTCGTGCCTGGAGTTCTTGCTGTCAAGAACCTGTATCTGCCTTCTGGCAACGTGCAACCTGTGGTGAAGATTCAGGTTGGCGTGTTTTGTTTTGCCCTTGTCCCGCGGTAGTTCTAATCGCACATTTCTCAGCTAGCTTGGTCGTGTACATTCAAACTCATTTCAGCCACACGCGCCTGACACGCAAAATCACACCAAACACGCGCAGGACGCTTTGGGAACGATGCTTGAGTACCGGCTCGAGAGCACATCTGTTATACCCGTGGCTCTTGATGTGCCGCATATGGTTTCCGTGATTGATGGCTTCATGCAACTTCGCCAGTACGAGGCCTTTCAGAACTATGCTGCGAGTAAGAAATTCTGTGTGTGATCTATGGGTCCATGAAGGAGAAGAAATGATTTGAAATAAATGCTGCACGCTTTCTCGATAATTATATTACAGGCCATAATACCGCCGGGAGGACCCTTCCTGATTCAATTCCGGAGCCCCCGGAGCCCCGTATTAAGGTCCCCGCAGACTGAAATGAGGTTCATGTGTCTCTCCAGGTGTAGTAGCAGCAGCTTCGAGCGCCCAGGGGCGACGCACAACACGCATCCATGACATGGCGCAGTCACACTCGGCGCCCCGTGTTGATTCTCAACTGCGTGGCGTGGAAGAGGACAATGCCTTGCTAACTTCCAGCTGCATCATCGCGCTTCACACTGCATTCACCAGCGAAGCGCCCACTGAAGACAACGCAATCTTGACGCTCTCACTGTTAGCTCAGCTGCTTGGGGGGGGCACGGACTTGTCGTATCAGGCTATCGTGAGCAGCCGGATGCTGCTAGGTGCTACCAGTGGCACCATCGACACAGAGGCCCAAGACAGGCTGGCATCAGACGTGGCACAAAAGCTGCTCAAAGACGTGCTCACGTGCTCAGAGCGGCTGTGGGTTCTCTCACGTGAGTATCAATCCGAGATGGAAATGCTAGTGGCGTCGCATATTCTCGGCGCACTGGAAGTAGCCGTGCTTCATCTGATGAGTTCCGAGCTGGTTGGAGACGTGATAGAACTCCATTCGTGCCCGCTCGAGGACGACACGTGCAAGCTGTCGTCCGTCAGCGAAACAATACAAGTGAACCTCATGGCAGATGTCACTGTGCCATCGTCAGCTGGCAAGGACGACCTGCGCGTGATCCTTTCAAAGCAAACAATAAAGCAAGTTGAGACGCTTCAGGCACTCAGTGACGCAGCTGGCCTGGTTGACGTGCACGTGCAACGACTCAATACCTTCTGGGCCTTAGCCGCCGGCGAGATTTTGCTGTCACAGCTCTACATTTTCTCAGTGACCAGCGGGGGAGTCTTGGTCATGGACTCCGTCGACCTCGTCAAGGATGGGCAAATCCTCGTGCAAGTACCAATTTACGTGAAGCACCTGCTAGCTTCAAAGGTCAAGGTGAATCTCTTGGAGCCAGCGCTGATTGAGAATGAGCAGATATACCCCGCGCTCAAAGAGCTCGACAAGGACCGAAACAACAGGCTGAGCCCGGACGAAATGGTGCTTGATCTTCCCCTGCTTATGAAACGCTACTTGTTTTGGGAGTGTCTGGAATGGGCATCCGGGGCCTGGACATCGTCTACGTGCACAGAAGTTGCAGCAGTAGATGGGGCGTTCGTTACTTGCGCATGTAAGCACCCGGGCACCTTTGGTGTGGGGCTGCGCTCGGCGGGAAAGTGTGGCGACGGGCGCGTGACGAATGGGGAGGAATGCGATGACGGCAATACAAAGTCGGGCGACGGTTGCTCAGCCAAATGTCGAATTGAGCAGACGGATGGTTATTTTTGTTTTGGCGGAGACACTGTCACGCCCAGCAAGTGCTCCTTCGGCCGCAACGACTGCCCGCCGATGTTTTTTGGTCCAAACTGCGAGTACATGTGCTCACAAGCCGTCGTCGACATGAAATGCGCTGGTACAAAATTCCTTCCCACAGCATCCTCAATCTCATCTGTGGACGGCGCCCAAGGGGGCATGATATTTGTTTCGTCTGGGGAGAGCGTGAGTATCGCTCCCAAGTCTTTTTCCGGGGTCAAAAAGATTGCGCTCATGGTGTACGCCGCGGCTAAAATAGATTTACAGACCGGGACACTGCGCAGGTCGGCCGGTCCGTTGGGTAAGGCCCACGATACCAAAGCAGCCTTTCCCGTCGGAAATGGACCCGTACTTTCATTCTTTGACACCTCTCGGCCCGGAGCGTTGACCTTCAACCAGGACTGCACTGTGACACTAAAGTACAACCGCTCGCTCGAGTACTCCAAGGAATCAGCAGGCTCGTCCTACCTAGTATATGCCCTGGAATCTGCTATGGGGATCTTGCCAACAGGCCTCTGGCAGCCTCTTGAAGCTACGCACGTCTTCGACGAGAGCACCGAGAAAGTGCGTGTCAACGTCAAACGCACAGGAGCCTTTGCGGTGATGAAGATTCCTGCGCTCTCATCATGGCCTCTGACCGTCCTCTCCAGGTCCAAGACGCCTGTCATTGTTGGCGTGGTGATCGGGGTGTTAGCGGCGGTGTTAATGGCAGGAGCTGCAATCTTTTTGTATCGGAGGATCCAGGCTCAAAGACAGAAGACGCCCCCGATTCAAGAGAGTGGCACCTCGGAGCTTCTTTGCGCAACCAGTCAAGACTCAGGCGAGTCGAACCAGTATGATGCTGCTGTGCCACAGAATAACCGCCAGACATTTCCAGTGTTACATCCAGAGACGTCTCGGCAGCGGCTCGCGCACGGCCAAGGCTCTACCACTCTCCCTTCTCCACGACAGGAGACAACCGTTGACATGGTGGTGCTGCACGAAAACGAGCGCGAGGTAGAGAGCCTGCCTGCACATTTGCAACCCCGCATGGAATCTATCATGCCGGATTTCACGGAAGTGGCTGACACCTTGACAGCAACTTTGGGATGGGCAAGTTTTTCCCCCATGGGCGCGGACAAGGGCGATGTGGACTACGATGCCTCGTCTGAGACAAGCGCCTCGCAAGCTTCAGAGACGGCGTCTCCGGTGCAAGCTGGCATAGAACCGGGCGAGACAGGTAGTACCGAGGCGACGGCGGGCTTACGTTCTCCACAGAGGCACGAGGAGGCCGTCGCACAACAACCTGATGTCCGCATGGCTGCCAGCGTCGGAATTTCGCCAGCGCTCACGAGTTTTTTCGCAGAGTCCATGATGGAGGGGAGAAACGATCTGATCGCTTCCATGTTTTTCCCACGGAGGGACTATGCATAAGAGAGAAAGCACATAGGCTTTCTCTTGAGAGGGAATCTTACAGTGAAACTTTAGCATAATGTAACACGCAGACATGGATTTGAGATGAAAATCTTTGAATGCATTGTAAACAACAATCTATTTCCATTCGCCCAGCGTCTCCCACAATCCGTCCACAGGGCTTTTCAGCGATGCCCCAGCTCCTCTGTGCAGTCTTTGTACGCACGCAGAGGCTTGCATGCATGAGCGCCTGAATGATTGCGTAAAGTGATTGCAAGGTTTGCCTCGTTTGCGCCTTGTTAATTCGTTTGCGCCCATCTTTACTCCCTCCCTACACTGAACTAAACTCTAATTCCTAAACCCATTTCGGTGTCTCATAT
>Ga0315905_10004062_pt1 | contig 14981 bp, 15 predicted proteins | sample LakEriMetagenome_5_FD_203522 | JGI IMG/M metagenome (GOLD analysis project Ga0315905, IMG submission 203522) | Freshwater fungal communities from buoy surface, Lake Erie, Ohio, United States - Buoy 4 MA121 | ecosystem: Environmental > Aquatic > Freshwater > Lake | place: USA: Lake Erie, Ohio... | reverse complement strand
CCCATTACTCGTGGAGCATCCACGACGCGCTCGGAGCCTTCGAGGGACCGGTCATCGAGGTCCACATTTCCAATCCTCACGCTCGGGAACCTTTCCGGCGATCCAGCGTCGTCGCACCCAAGGCCATGTGCACGATCGCCGGTTTGGGGCTACGGGGTTACGAGATCGCGGCCCGGGTCGCCACGACTCGGTCATCCGAGTGATGACGACGTCGGACGAACGGTGTCAGCTGGCGTTCTCGTTGGCGGGGACGGAACATGAAGTTCTGCTCCTGTCGAACCTCGAGGACGTCCGCTGGTGTTCCGGCTTCACCGGTTCCAACGGCTGGCTCGTGATTTCGCGTGATTCCACAACCTTGCTCACCGACGGTCGTTACATGGAACAAGCTCGAAGCCAGGTGCCGAACCACGTGGATGTCGTCGAATGTCGAACGGCTGAGGTCATGGCCGAGACCCTCGGACGGGTCGCACCGTCGGGAACGATCGCCGTTCAAGAAGGCGACCTGACGGTTTCCGCCTGGCGACGTATCGCCACCGCGGTCGGGCGGCGCCTCGCATCGGCCTCGGCCGAACTCGCGAACCTACGGCGGGCGAAGACCGCCGAGGAGATCGCCACCGTCCGTCGGGCCGCCCGGATCGCCGATGACGCCTTGGCATCGTGCCTCGAATTGTTGCGCCCCGGCGTGAGCGAGCGCGCGGTCCGCGACGTTCTCGAGGCGCGTATGCGGGAACTTGGTGCCGATGGTCCTTCCTACGACACCATCGTCGCGAGTGGGCCGATCAATTCGGCGCGTCCCCATCATCGTCCCACCGAACGGGTCTTTCAGTCGGGAGATTCCGTCGTGATCGACGTCGGTGCGTTGATCGACGGCTATCACTCGGACATGACGCGAACCTTTTTCGTGGGCGATCCGATCGCCGAGCTGCTCGACTGGTACCGCACGCTTCTCGAGGCCCAGGCGACCGCGCTCGACTTGGTCGCACCCGGTCGCGCGGTTCGCGACATCGATGCCGCCTGCCGTGCCGTTCTCGCCCGAGACGGTCTCGAAGAATGGTTCACTCACGGCCTTGGTCACGGCGTCGGTCTGTTGATTCACGAGAATCCCTTCCTCAACGGAACATCCCGAGCGGATTTGCGTCCCGGGGATGTCGTGACCATCGAGCCTGGGCTCTATCGTGGTGGCTTCGGAGGGATGCGGATCGAGGACCTGATCCTCGTCACGGACTCATCCCACGAGAATCTGACCAGCTCCCCGAAGGATCCCACATGCCCGCGATAACCACCAACGATCTCAAGAACGGAATCACTCTCGAACTCGACAACGGCTTGTTCCAGGTGGTCGAGTTCCAGCACGTGAAGCCGGGCAAGGGCGGAGCGTTCGTGCGCACGAAGTTGCGCAATCTGCGCACCGGCAACGTCTTCGACAAGACCTTCAATGCCGGGATCCGCGTGGAGCAGGCGATCCTCGAGAAGAAGGACATGCAGTTCCTGTATCGAGACGGCGACGATTACATCTTCATGGACACCGCCAGCTACGACCAGATGTCCGTGGCCCCGGTCGCCCTCGGTGACGCCGCCGACTACCTGATCGAGTCGATGGTGGCCATCATCGCGATCCACAACGGCGACATCGTGTCGGTGGAGATTCCCGCCGCGGTGGAGTTGGTCATCGCCAACACCGAACCGGGCATCCAAGGTGATCGCGTGTCCGGAGCGAGGAAGCCGGCCGAACTGGAAACCGGCAAGGTCATTCAGGTGCCGCTCTTCGTGAACATCGGTGACAAGGTGAAGGTGGACACCCGCTCCGGCGACTACATCACGCGAGTCTGACGTGACGAAGCGTTCGGGGGTCGAGGATCCGCGGTCCGTCGCCCGGGAGTCGGCGTTGACGCTGCTCTACGAAGCGGAGTCGAAGGGCGTCACCCCCCGTGACGTCGTCGACGCCCAAGTGATTCCCGTCGATCAGGTGGTGCGACTTCTCGTTCTGGGGGTGATGGAACATCAGAGCGAGATCGACGCGTCCATCACCGCTCATTCGACCGGATGGACCATCGAACGGATGCCCGCCTTGGATCGGAACATCCTGCGAGTGGCGACCTTCGAGTTGATGCAGCGCGCCGACGTGCCCACGGCGGTGATCCTGGACGAGGCGGTGGAGTTGGCCAAACGGTTCAGCACGGATGATTCCGGACGTTTCGTGAACGGCGTCCTGTCGGCCATCGCCGCCGAAGTCCGTTGACGAACAGATTCCGGTTGGTCAGTGCAGGGATTCGGGCCACGGCCCGTTGCCGCGAGCCGCATCGGCGATCGTGGCCAACGTGAATCCCTCGAGGTGTTGACGCATGTGGTCGCCGGCCTGTTTCCAGATCGCCAACAGAACGCATTGGCCCTCGTGGTCGCACGAACCATCCTGATGGGGCTCGCCGAAATCACCCAACGTGATCGGGCCGTCGACAGCGGAGATGATCTCGTTGAGTCGAATCTCGCTCGGAGGACGGGCCAACGTGTAACCCCCGCCCACCCCGCGTTTGGAACGCACGAGTCCCGCTCCCTTCAGGGCCAGCAGGATTTGTTCGAGGTAGGGCTGGGGGAGACCGGTGCGTTCGGCGATGTCGCGCACGGACGTCGGGCCGTGGTCGTCGGCATGGAGCGACAGGGACAAGAGCGCACGACAGGCATAGTCACCCCGGGTCGACACTCGCACACCGGTCATCGTAGAAGGTCGATGAGCGGGCGGAGTGCACCGGTGGTCGAACCATCGGCGAAGATGTGTCCGTGACACCGTCGCCCATTCTCCCGGACTACGCGGGTGCGAACATCTCCGGGATCGTCCCGGGTTGCCTTCTCGCCGGTCCGGGGCGGCGTCCGGGCTGGTTTCCCGAGCCTCTCCGAGCGGCCGGTGACATCGTCCTGCTTCTCGTCGACGGTCTCGGCTGGAATCAACTGATCTCCCGATCCCATCGGGCACCCTTCCTGAGTTCTCTGGTCGGCGGCCCGATCACCACCGTGGGTCCGTCGACCACCGCCTGCGCGCTCACCAGTTTGACCACCGGAGCAACGCCGATCGAGCACGGAATCGTCGGCTACCGGATGGACATGGGTGACGGCGTGATGAACAGCCTGCGTTGGACCGTGAGTGACCGCGACGTGCGAAAGGTGTTCGAGCCGGCCACCGTTCAACCGATCCCTCCCTTCGCGGGCATTTCCGTCCCGGTGGTCAGCCGCGTCGATCTGGAGGCGACTCCGTTCACTTTCGCCCACCTGCGCGGTGCCCGACCGCACGGATGGCGTTCGGCCAGTTCCATCGTGACCCAGTGTTCGCGTCTCGTACGCGACGACGGCCACTCCTTCGTCTACGCCTACTACGACGGACTCGACAAGATCGCCCACGAATGCGGGTTGGGTGAGCATTACGAGGACGAACTCTCCTTCGTCGACTGGCTCGCTCGCACGTTGCACGACGCTCTTCCGACAGGAACCACCCTGGTGATCACGGCCGATCACGGACAAGTGCACGTGGGCGAGAACGTCATCGAGTTGCCGTTGCGTCTCATGGACCACGTCCACCACCAGTCGGGTGAGGGACGATTCCGTTGGCTGCACGCCAAACGCGGGCACGAAGTCGAACTCGAACGGATCTGCCGCGACCTCTATTCCGACGTCGCGTGGGTCGCCAGCAAGGAACAGGTCGTCGACGAGGCGTGGCTCGGTCCCGCTCCCGGGGGACGGGGTCAGGATGCCGCGATCCGTCGCCTCGGCAGCGTGGCCCTGGCGCCCCATGCCGCGACGACGTTCCACGATCCCCTGGACTCGGGGCCCTTTCGTCTCATCGGGCGCCACGGATCACTGACCGCGGACGAAATGCTGGTACCCCTGCTGGCCGTCACTCGTCCATAATCGTCTCATGAGCGATCAACCCATTCACGCCCCCGACGAGGTACTGACATCCGGGCCGGAATCGAACACGACTGAAGCTCCACCCAACGGGAGCATCACCGAGCCGGGCAAAGTGATGCGAATCGGCTCGATGATCAAGCAACTTCTCGAAGAGGCCCGCACGGTGGCCCTCGATCAGCCGAGTCGCGAGCGTTTGGCCGAGATCTACGAACGATCCATCGTCGAGTTGGCCGACGCTCTCTCTCCCGATCTGCAACAGGAACTGCGGCTGCTCGCCCTGCCGTTCTCCGAGGAGGCCCCATCGGACGCGGAGTTGCGGATCGCCCACGCCCAGCTCGTCGGCTGGCTGGAGGGACTGTTCCACGGCATCCAGGCGACGCTCTTCGCCCAACAGATCGCGGCCCGACAGCAATTCGACCAGATGCGGCGTTTGGCGCAACCCGACCAGGTCCACGGGGTCCCGGTGGCGACGGACGAGCGCCCCGGAACCTACCTCTAGGCGGCTGATACTCTCGAATGACATCCGTGTGATTCGGGCCCCACGTCGGCCCGTGCGTACGGATGGCTCGCCAGGGTTTTCGACGACGCTCAACGACAAGGAGGTGTGACATGGCCGATTCCTTCGCGCATCTGCACGTGCACACCGAGTTCTCGATGCTCGATGGTGCCGCCAAACTCGACGAACTGGTCGCCAAAGCGGTGGCGGACGGCCAGACCGCGCTCGGGATGACCGATCACGGAAACATGTACGGCGTTCTCGACTTCTACAAGGAGTGTCGCGCCCAGGGAGTGAAACCGATCATCGGAACCGAGGCGTACCTGGCGTACGAGACGCGTTTCGAACGTCCCACCCGACGAGGCTTGATGGACGACTCGGGCGGTGAGACCGAGGGTGGCCGAAAGCTGTACTACCACCTGACCTTGTTGGCCGAGAGCAACGTCGGGTACAAGAACCTCATCAAGCTTTCCAGCCTGGCCTTCCTCGAGGGCTACTACTACCAGCCCCGGATGGATTGGGAACTTCTCGAACGGCATCACGAGGGTCTCATCGCCACCACCGGGTGCTTGGGTGGCCACGTGCTGCAATCGCTCCTGCGCGACGACTACAACGACGCGTTGGCCAAGGCCGCCCGACTCCAGGAGATCTTCGGCAAGGACAACCTGTTCGTGGAATTGCAGGACCACGGGATTCCTTCCCAGAAGCGCACGAACCCCATGTTGCTGCGCATCGCCCAGGACCTGGGTGCCCCGCTTCTGGCCACCAACGACTCGCACTACACCCATCGCCACGACGCCGACAGTCATGACGCCCTTCTCTGTGTGCAGACCAACTCGTTCAAGAACGACCCGAAACGATTTCGCTTCGACGGCACCGAGCACTATCTGAAGACGGCGCAGGAGATGCGTCACGTGTTCAGCGAGTTGCCCGAGGCGTGCGACAACACGTTGTGGATCGCCGAGCGCGCCGACGTCACCATCGAGTTCGGCAAGCCGCAGTTGCCGAGTTTCCCGGTGCCCGACGGCTTCGCCGATGACGCCGCCTATCTCGATCATCTCACCCGGGAAGGAGCGCGGCGTCGCTGGGGCGACAACCTCGATCCGACGATCGTCGAGCGACTGGCGTACGAATCCAAGGTCATCGGCGACATGGGGTTCGCCTCGTATTTCCTCATCGTGTGGGACCTCATCCGCTACGCCCGGAGCCGGAACATCCGGGTCGGACCCGGTCGGGGATCGGCCGCGGGGTGTGCGGTCGCGTATTGCCTCGGCATCACCGAGATCGACCCCATTCGATACGACCTCCTCTTCGAACGGTTCCTCAATCCCAGTCGAATCTCCATGCCCGACATCGACATGGACTTCGACTCTCGCTACCGGGACGAGATGATTCGCTATGCGACCGAAACCTACGGGCGCGAGCACGTGGCCCAGATCATCACCTTCAGCACCATCAAGGCGCGAAACGCGGTGCGTGACGCCGCTCGCGTGTTGGGCCACCCCTATTCCGTGGGAGATCGACTGGCCAAGGCGATGCCGCCGGTGGTGATGGGACGTGACACTCCGTTGCGGTTCTGTCTCGAGAAGCACCCCAAACACGAGAGCGGTTACCAGGCCGCCCAGGAACTTCGCGACCTGTACGAGAGCGACGAGGACCTGCGGCACGTGATCGACGTCGCCAAGGGCCTCGAGGGCTTGCGTCGGTCCACCGGTATCCACGCCGCCGCGGTGGTCATTTCCAAGGAGGAACTCACCGAATACCTTCCGGTGCAACGCAAACCCGAAGCCGGAAAGCCCATCGAGGAGGCTCCGGTCACGACGCAGTACGAAATGCACGGTGTCGAGGACCTCGGTCTGCTCAAGATGGATTTCCTCGGACTGCGAAATCTCGACGTCATCACCGACACGATGGCGTTGATTCGCTCGAGTGAGCCGGACTTCGACATCGATCGCGTCCCCCTCGACGATGCGACCACCTTCGACCTCCTGGCCCGGGGCGACACGACCGGCGTGTTCCAACTCGAGTCTCCGCCGATGCAGCAACTGCTGCGCGCCATGAACCCGTCCACGTTCGAGGACGTCTCGGCCGTCATCGCCTTGTATCGGCCGGGACCGATGGGCGTGAACATGCACTACGACTTCGCTGATCGCAAGAACGGACGCAAGCCGGTCGAGTATTTCCATCCGGATGCCCGGGAAGTCCTGGGCGACACCTACGGTCTCATGATCTATCAGGAGAGCGTGATGCGCGTGGCGCAGCGTTTCGCCGGATATTCCTTGGCCGAGGCCGACAACTTGCGCAAGGCCTGCGGCAAGAAGGTGCGCGAACTGATGGAGAAGGAGCGCTCCAAGTTCGAGCAGGGATGCGAAAACGCGGGGTACGGTCGAGTGCTGGGCGAGCAGCTGTTCGACATCATCGAGAACTTCGCCGACTACGCGTTCAACAAGAGCCACTCATTCGGCTACGGATACATCTGCTATCAAACCGCGTACCTGAAGGCCAACTATCCGGTCCAGTATTTCGCCGCCTTGCTCACGAGCGTCAAGGCGAACCTCGACAAAGCCGCGGGCTACCTCGTCGATGCGCGAGCCCGCGGAATCACGGTCAAGCAACCCGACATCAACGTCTCCGACGTGGACTTCATCTCCGATCCGGAGAATCGGTTGATTCACTTCGGATTGAGCGCCATCAAGGGTGTCGGATCCGCCGTTTGCGAGAAAATCGTGGCTCACCGGAAGGTGCACGGGGTCTTTTCGTCGTTCCACGATTTCTGCATGTCCGTGCCCACCGAATGTTTGAACAAGAAGGGCATCGAATCCTTCATCAAGGCCGGAGCTTTCGATTCGATGGGTCACACGCGTCAGGGCCTGATGTTGGTCTTCGAGCAGATCATCGACGACACCATCTCGCGTCGTGCCGAAGCGGATCAAGGGGTGATGAGCCTGTTCGACTCGGTCGAGACCGGCCCGGCCCAGGGCGGATTCGATCTGGACATCCCCATTCCGGACTCCGAGTTCGAGCAGTCCGTGAAACTCAAATTCGAAAAGGAGTTGCTCGGGCTGTACATCAGCGATCATCCCTTGTTCGGCCACGAAGGAACCTTGCGTCGCTATGCCACCACCGTGACGTCGCTGCTCGAGGACGCCGAACCGGGGACGATCGCCACGATCGCGGGCATCATCACCAAGGTGGAGCGCAAGGTCACCAAGAAGGGTGACCCCATGGCGATCCTCCAGGTCGAAGACCTCCACGGTGGGGTCGAGGTCACGGTGTTCACCCGCACTCTCCAACAGCACGGTCACAAGATCGCCGACGAGGCGATCGTGGCGGTCAAGGTGCGGGTCAATCGCCAAGCGGGAGACGATCGCATGACCGTCTCGGCGCTGGAGGTGACCCCCCTGGTGTTGCAGGCGAGGGCCCCGGAACTGCGATTGAACCTTCCGGCGGTGGCCCTCGATCCCGAGACCGTGTCGAGTCTCAAGGAGATCCTGTCGGCGTATCCGGGCGACGCCCAAGTGTTCATCCATCTCGGAGGGTCCCGTGTTCTCCGTTTGGGATCCGAGTTCGCCGTCGATGTCGACCGCGTGATTCCTCCGTTGAGGGTGGCCTTCGGGGTGGGCGTGATTCGCTGACCCGTCGTTTCGCTCCCCGAGCGAGCGAAGTGGCAGAATGGAGTCGTCGGGGGAGCGGCCTTCGAGGTTGGGAGTACGGGTTCGGATGTCGGTGGAGGTCGAGACGCGGGATTGTGCGGCCCTCTCCGAGGCCGAAATCGAGGACATGGCCGCCATGGGCGGCGCCTTCGATCTCGCGCGACTCAATACGGCCAAGGAGGAGTGGGTTCTCTGCACCACGGCCACCGAATCCGGCAAGCTCCACGGATTCACCTTCTCGACGCTCGAACGCATCGGGGGAACTCCGTGCGTCCTGATCGGGCTCCTGAGCGTGAAGCGTTCGGGGAAACGCGATGCGGTCCTGAAAGGCCTGATGAGCGAAGCGTTCCACCGCGCCTTGATGGCGTTCCCCGACGAGGACGTCGTGGTCGGCAGCCGATTCGTCTCGGCCGACGGGTTGGACGCCTTCAAACAATTGAGCGAGCTGATCCCGAGACCGGGACATCGTGCGGTCGGCGAGGAACGTGCCTGGGGGCGTCGTCTCGCCCGTCGATTCGGAGTGGACGCGAACTACGACGAGAAGACCTTCATCGTCGGCAAGAAAGGTCGCTCGGGTTTCCTCGATTTCGAATCCGCCAAGCCCGACAAGATCGCCCCGGACATCGTGAATCTGTTCGATGGTGTGATGTCGTCGGCCGGTGGGTCCTTGATCGTCCATGGTTGGACCATGGCGGAGGATCTCGTCAAACTCGGGCGTCGCTGAGGCCTTGTCCGACGACCTGACGTCCATCATCCGGCGTCGGCGCATGACCCGGTCCTTCGCGGGCGGCCCCACGACCGAGGAACTTCTCGAGGTCTGCGACATCGCACGTCGCGCACCGTCGGCGGGGTTTTCCCAAGGGTCCCACTTCCTGGTGCTGGATGGAGCCGACAAGGACCGCTTCTTCGCCGTGTCGGGAGCCGGTGAATGGTTCGCGGCGCGAGCCCCGCGTGTCGTCGACTGTTCTCAGATCGTTCTGGTGCTCGCCGATCCCGAGGCCTACACCACGCGATACGCCGAACCGGACAAGGTCGGTCACGGCCTCGAGCAGCGCGAATCGTGGTCCTGCCCCTACTGGTTGACGGATTCGGCGATGGCGGCCCAGAACCTCTTGCTCCTGATCGAAGAGCGGCGGTGGGGCGCATTGCTGTTCGGACTGTTCGGTCCTCCTCGGGACACCCTGAGCCAATTCGGAGTTCCGTCGACGATCCAATGTGTGGGTGCCGTCGCGGTCGGGAATCGGAGCCCCGACGACCAGCCCACCGGCTCGGCGACCCGGCGACCGCGACGACCCGCCGCCGACGTGATCCATCGGGGGACGTGGTGAGCGAGCCGGTTTCTCCCGAATGTCCCGCGAGGTTTAGGGTACGACCATCCGCACGCTCCGGGAGTGAACATGTCCACCCAGATTCCGCACGTCAATTACCTCGAACTCGGCGATCGTCCGCACCTCGTGGCCAACGAATGCACCGGCTGCGGAGCGCGCTTCTTCGATCGTCGTAACGCGTGCGCCAACTGCTTCGGGACGGAGTTCCGCAAGGCGGCCGTGGCCACCGAGGGCGTGCTCAAGGCGTTCACGATCGTGGCCTTCGCCGCTCCCGGGGTTCCGGTGCCCTTCGTGGCCGGCATCGTGGATTGTGCGGGTACGAGCGTTCGGGGCAACGTCATCAACGTCGACCCCACCCCCGACAAGGTCACCCTGGGCATGAAGGTTCGTTTGACCACCTACAGCCTGGGTACCGACGACGAGGGTGTCGAGGCCGTGGGGTTCGGCTTCGAACCGGCATCGTGACCGCCCGCTGTTCCCGTAATCTCTCCCAAGACAACGACCAAAGGAATCATCATGGCCAGTGACGACATCTGGATTCTCGGAATCGCGATGACCAAGTTCGGTAAGCACTCCGACAAGGACATCGTCGACCTCGGCGCCGAGGCGGTCATGGCCGCGCTGACCGATGCCGGTGTCAGCATGCGCGAGATCGGCGTTCTGGCCGCAGGAAACCTCATGGGTGGCGGCGGATTCGGTCAGATGTTGCAGAAGCAGGTCGGTCAGACGGGCATACCGGTGTACAACGTCACCAACGCCTGCGCCACCGGTGCAACCGCCCTGCGCACCGCCATCATGGCCGTCAAGGCCGGTGAGGTGAAGTTCGGATTGGCCGTCGGCGCCGAAAAGCTCGCCGGCGCGGGATTGCTCGGTGGGGGCGGTAGCGCCAAGAAGGACGGCAACAAATGGGAGCCCAAGGGTCGTTTCGGGAGCGTTGCTCCGACCGACGGCCGCATCGGCACCGACACCATGCCGGGCACCTTCGCCCAGGTCGGCATGGAGTACGGCCACAAGTACGGCGGGGTTTCCTTCGAACTGTTCGCTCGCATCTCGGAGAAGAACCACGCCCATTCGACGCTCAACCCGATGGCCGCGTACCAGAAGCAGTTCACTCTCGACGAGATCATGAACGACATGATGATCGCGTACCCGAACACCCGTCCGATGTGTTCGGCCAACTGCGATGGCGCCGCGGCCGCGGTCGTCTGTTCGGGCGAGACCCTGAAGACGCTGTCCCTCGAGCAACAGCGCCGCGCCATCAAAGTGTCGGCATCGGTGCTCACCACCGACCCCTACCAGGAGTCGTGTCAGGTTCTTCCCGACGTCAACACCCTGACGCGCAACGCCGCCAAGATCGCCTACGAGCAGGCCGGAGTCGCACCGTCGGATCTCGACCTGGTCGAGTTGCACGATTGCTTCGCCACGGCCGAGTTGGTGCACTACGACAACTTGATGCTGTGCCCCGAGGGCGGTGCCGTGGACTTCTTCAACAGCGGTGCCACGTGGCGCACCGGGTCGACACCGGTGAACGTCTCGGGAGGCCTGGAGTCCAAGGGCCACCCCATCGCCGCGACGGGTATCGCCAACATCTGGGAAATCTGCCACCACCTACGCAACGAAGCCGGAAACCGTCAGATCGCCGACGCCAAGGTCGGTCTGGCTCACGTCATCGGTCTCGGGTCGGCCTGTGGCATCCACATCCTGGAGCGCAGCGGACGCTGATCAAGCTCCCGTGGCGTGATAGCCGCCGTCGACGTGGATCATCGATCCCGTGGTGGCGGGGAACCAGTCCGATAGGAGAGCTACCACGGCTCGGGCCACCGGCTCGCCGTCGGTGACGTCCCAGCCCAGCGGAGCTCGATCGTCCCAGACGTCCTCGAATTTCTTGAATCCCGGGATGGATTTGGCGGCCATCGTCTTGACCGGACCAGCGGCCACCAGGTTCGAACGGATGCCGCGGGGGCCCATCTCCTTGGCCAGGTAACGGTTGATGCTCTCGAGCGCCGACTTGGCCACACCCATCCAGTTGTACGCCGGCCACGCCACCGTGTTGTCGAAATCGAGGCCCACGAAGGCCCCACCGGCTCCCATCAGCGGCGCGAACACATCGGCGAGGTGCTTGTAGGAATACGCGCTGATCTGCAGGGCCACGGCGACGTCGGACCACTGCGCGGCCATGAAGTCGTCACCCAGACACACCTCGGGTGCGTAACCGATGGAATGCACGACCCCATCGACCGAGCCCCAGGTCGCCGCCACCGCCTCGCGCACCGACGCCACGTGCTCGGGTACGGTCACGTCCAGTTCCAGAACCTCGACCGCCGCGGGCAACTTACGGGCGGTTCGTTGGGTCAAGCTGAGGGCTCGGCCCGCTCCGGTCAAGATGACGGAGGCTCCCTCGTCCAGAGCCAGTCGTGCGACCCCGAACGCGAGCGAGGCATCGGTCAGGACACCGGTGACGACGATCTTCTTCCCCTCGAGCAGACCCATGATCCACCTCCCGGTGGTCAACCTAGACGACGCCGAGGATCTGCGACCCCCATGCCGGCGATCCGAGTGTGCAAGGCTGGCACGATGCGCATCGGAATTCTGGGGGGCACGGGACCGGCCGGGTCGGCACTCGGCGCTCGTCTGGCTTCGATCGGCTACGACGTGATCATCGGTTCGCGATCGGCCACACGCGCCGCCGAGGTGTGCGACGAATTGGCCTCCAAGTATCCGGAGATTTCCGATCGACTGTCGGGCGGAGACAACGCGCGCGCGGCCGCCGGTGACGTGATCGTCGTCGCGACACCGTGGGATTCCGCGGCCACGACGGTCCAAGAAAACTCCGAGGCTCTGGAGGGCAAGATCCTCATCAGCATGGCGAACGCTCTGGTACGCGTGGCCGGCGAGTTCCAACCACTCCTCCCGCCCCGAGGCAGCGTGGCCGCACACATTCAGGCCGCGGCCCCGCTCAGCAAGGTCGTGGCGGCGTTTCATCATCTCCCGGCCAAGGAATTGGGGCACCTCGGTGCACCGATCGACTCCGACGTCCTCATCTGCTCGGACGATCGGGAGTCGATACGGATCGTCAGCGAGATCGTCGATCGAATCCCGGGTTGTCGTCCCTTGGATGCTGGCCAATTGTCCAACGCCACCGCGATCGAAGCCTTCACCGCGGTTCTCTTGCAGTTGAACGTCCGGTACAAGACACGTGTCGCGCCCAAGTTGACCGGCATTCGTGATCAGGGGACGCTCGCCGGGTGAGCATGCGCCTCTACGACACCTCGCGACGTGAGGTTGTTCCTTTCGAGCCGGGCCACCGGGTGACGATGTACACCTGCGGAATCACGCCTTACGACGCCACCCACATCGGTCACGCGGCGACTTTCCTGACGTACGACGTGCTGCAACGCCGGCTCATCGACCTGGGTCACGAGATCCGGTGCGTGCGCAACGTGACCGACGTCGATGATCCGTTGTTCGCCAAGGCTCGACAACTCGGCGTGCACTATCTGGATCTGGCCGCCGGCGAGGAAGCGCGTTTCGAACGGGACATGGAGGCACTCAACGCCCTCCCCGTTCATTCGACGCCTCGTGCGTCATCGGCGATTCCCGACATCCGGGGCTTCATCGGCATGGTTCTCGAACGGGGGTACGCGTACGTCTCGTCGGGCTCGGTGTACTTCGACGTCAGCAAGTTCCCCAGTTTCGGCTCCGTGAGTCATTACTCCCGCGAGCAGATGATCGCCTTCGCCCGTGAACGTGGCGGTGACGTCGACAATCCGGCAAAGCGAGATCCGCTCGACTTCGTCCTCTGGCATCCGTCGGCCGACGACGAGCCCTCGTGGGAAGCGATGTGGGGAGCCGGACGTCCGGGTTGGCACATCGAATGCAGCGCGCTCGCGTTGCGCGAGTTGGGCGAGACGATCGACCTTCACGGTGGCGGTAGCGACCTCATCTTCCCCCATCACGAGTGTGAACGAGCGCAGAGTGAGGCCGCCACGGGAACCCCCTTCGTGAGACACTGGATGCACGTGGCCATGGTCTTCATGGACGGTGCGAAGATGTCCAAGAGTCTCGGCAATCTGGTCTTCGTCGACGCTCTCCGTCGGGACTGGGATCCCCGGGCCATCCGGCTGGCCATTCTGGAGAACTCGTATCGGCGCGAATGGGAGTGGACCCCGGACGCCATGCCCCGAGCCGTGAACAGACTCGAGGGATGGAGTCGAGGTCACACCAGGGATTCGGCGGTTCTGGAACGGGTCCGCGAGCGTTTGGACGACGATCTGGACACTCCCGGTGCCGTGGCCGTCATCGACGAGGCCAGTCGGCTCGGGATCGACGTCCGCGACTCCGCCGAGCTCCTCGGCGTTCCGCTCTGAGGAGCCGTCCACCGTCACGTCGCCGCTCGGGCTCATCTACTATTCCCGCCAAGCGGACATAGGGGGGTGCAGGCGATGAAGGCGGAGGGTGCCGGCAAGGCCCAACAGCGCTCGCGCCGTGCGCTGTCTCCGATCGCTCGTCGTCTGTGGAACATCGAGGTTTCCGGACTCGACCGGCTCCCCGCGGAGGGTCCCGCCATTCTTTGTCCGAATCACATTTCGTTCCTCGACTCGGCCTTCCTGATGTTGGTGGCGCCTCGGAACATCTCCTTCGTTGGAAAGGCCGAGTACATGGACTCGTGGAAGACGAAGTTTCTTTTTCCTTTGATGGGCATGATTCCCATCGATCGTTCCGGTGGCGACAAGAGCCAGGGAGCACTCGACGTCGCTCGTCGGGTGCTCGATCGTGGCGAATTGTTCGGAATCTTCCCCGAGGGAACACGAAGTCGTGATGGTTACCTCTACAAGGGACGCACCGGTGCGGCGCGGCTCGCGACGAGTATCGGGTGTCCGATCTTTCCGGTCGGCATCGTGGGCACCGATTCCATTCAGCCTCCCGACGCGAAGGCACCGCGACTGACCGGAAGGTGTTCGATCACGATCGGTCGTCCCGTCAAGCCCGAACGGTATTCGTCGCAAGGAGAACCGCATCGCGTGTGGCGCTCGATGATGGACGAGGTGATGTTCGAGATTCGGGAAATGACCGGACAGCAATACCGCAACGTGTACGCCGGATCGTCGTCGGAGTCCGAGGACGTCACGATCGGGGCCGTGGCGCACGTCCAGGACCCGACTCACCCGTTGCCACGTCTCGTCGGAGCAATATCCGAGGGTCACGGCGCGCACCAGCCGTAAACTCGGACCATGTCCGAGATCACGGTTCTCCTTCCCGACGGCTCCGAACGATCCGTACCCGAGGGCTCGAGTGTCCTGGATCTCGCCGCGGGGATCAGTCGCAATCTGGCCAAGGCCGCGGTGTCCGCGGTGATCGACGACGTCGAGACCGATGTGACGTCCGAGGTCACCGACGGAGCTCGCGTACGCATCGTCACGGCGGACAGCGACGAAGGTCGACACGTGCTGCGACATTCCACCGCACACGTGATGGCTCAGGCGGTCACCCGGCTGTTCCCGGGAGCGAAGTACACGATCGGACCGGCCATCGAGAACGGTTTTTACTACGACTTCGATCTGGGCGGTCGGGCCTTCAACGAGGACGACCTCGCCCGAGTCGAGGTGG
>Ga0315905_10004059_pt1 | contig 14992 bp, 10 predicted proteins | sample LakEriMetagenome_5_FD_203522 | JGI IMG/M metagenome (GOLD analysis project Ga0315905, IMG submission 203522) | Freshwater fungal communities from buoy surface, Lake Erie, Ohio, United States - Buoy 4 MA121 | ecosystem: Environmental > Aquatic > Freshwater > Lake | place: USA: Lake Erie, Ohio... | reverse complement strand
TGCCCGACGCGCTTGCGGACCTCGGCGACGACGTGTCGCTCGTGATTCCGGCCTATGCCGAGGCGCTCGGCAAAGGACTGCCGATCGAGCCGACGGGGATCGAGTTCGACGTGCCGGTCGGCACGGTCTCCCGGCGGGCACGCATTCTCCGCTGCCGGCGCGAGGGGCATCGGGCCGACGTCTTTCTCGTCGCCAATGACGACCTCTTCGACCGGCCCACGCTCTACGGCGGCCCGAGCGACTATCCCGACAACGCCGAACGGTACATCTTCTTCTCGCGGGCGGCGGTCGAACTCGCCTGCCGGCTCGGCGGCCCGTGGGACATCCTCCACTGCCACGACTGGCAGACGGGGCTTGTACCGGCATATCGGCGGTTGCTCCACGGCTCGGACCCGGCGGTCGCAAACGCCCGTACCGTGATGACGATCCACAACATGGCCTACCAGGGGCTCTTCTGGCACTGGGACATGCTGCTGACGGGCATCGACTGGAGCCACTTCACCTGGCGGGAGATGGAGTTTTACGGCCAGCTCAACCTCCTGAAGACGGGCATCGTGTTTGCCGACGCGATCACGACGGTGAGCCCAACGTACGCCCGTGAGATCCAGGCGTCGCCCGGTGGCTGCGGCCTCGAAGGGCTTCTTGCCGGCCGCCGCGACGTGCTCGCGGGCATCGTCAACGGAATCGACACGACGGTCTGGGATCCCGCGAGGGATCCGCACCTGCCACGGCCCTACGCCGCGGTGGACGCGGAGGCGGGCAAGTACGCTGCCCGGGTCGCGCTCGCCGCGAGGCTGGGCCGCGCCGCGCCGGCCGCGAGACCGCTGGTGGCATTCGTGGGCCGGCTCGTGGAGCAGAAGGGCATCTCGCTGATCCTCGAGGTCGTCGGAAACCTCGCGGGCACCGGCCGCGTGCAGTTCGTGATGCTCGGCACGGGCGGTCGCGACGAGGAGGAGGCACTGAGGCAGCTGTCGGCGGCATTTCCGGGCACGGTGGACGCGATCATCGGCTTCGACGAGGGGCTCGCGCATCTGGTGCAGGCGGCCGCCGACATCACGCTCGTGCCGAGCCGATTCGAGCCCTGCGGCCTGACACAGCTCTACGCCCAGCGGTACGGCTCGATTCCGGTCGTCCGCGCGACGGGCGGACTCATCGACACGGTGGTGGATGCCACCCCCGAGTCGATCCGCGATGGCTCGGCGACGGGGTTCGCGTTCGAGCGGTTCGACGCGGCCGGCCTGGGCTATGCGCTCGGCAGGGCGCTGGCGGCCTACGATGACAAGCCGCTCTGGACGACGATCGTCGGCAACGCGATGCGCCAGGACTGGTCGTGGCGAACGAGCGGCCGTGAGTACGCTCGGCTTTTCGAGCGGATGCGGACGGGCTGACGCTCGACGCTGGCAAACAGGGCAACCTGCACCCGACCGTGCCGGGGCCGGAAGCCATCGGCGGGCGGGCGAACCGCTGCGACCGATACAACTCGCATGAGCCGCATCATTCTCGGACTGGCGCTGTTTTCTGCTGTTTCGTTGGTCTCGGTCGCCGCAGCCGCCGCGCCGTGCGGGCACTGCAGCCACTGCAAGCGGACTGCCGCGGGCGACGAGACGCCCTACGGTGACACGGGGTGTGGGCCGCGGTACTGCGGTGCGAAGCACGAAGAGTGCTGGGCGCCGGACCCGTGCGACGCCTGTGCGCGGTGGAGGGGCTGCAACGGCGCGAAGCAGATGCCGGAGAAGCTCGCACCCTGGCAGCTGCCGCCGGGCCGCGGGTTCCAGAGCGGGCAGGACGTCGGCTACCGGTCGGCGCCGTGCGGCACCTGCAATCCCTGCGGGCCGCAGTTCCCCTGGCTCTTCTGACGCTCGGCCACGAGTGTGGCGGCGAAGGTGATCTCGTCGCCGCGATCGCGGCAGGCGCGGCGGAGCAGGTTCCACTCGCCCGAGGCCGCGGCGAGATCGACGAGCGCGGGCAGGGCGGCCGCCGTCTGGAGCGGGCTCGGCATGCCCCGCTCGTCGCGGGGCCGCGCGAGCGCCGCATGCAGGGCCTCGGCCGGCCGGCCGAGCCGCGCGAGCATGAGCACGAGCACGTCGTGCGGGAGCGACCCGGCCTCGGGCTCGGCGGTCGCGGCCGCGCTGCGGAAGAAGCGGACGGCGTGGTCGACGTCGATGCCGAGCTGGCTGCCGTAAAAGAGCCGCGAAGCCTCGCCCACGTTTTCAAACGGCGGCTCGCCCGGATAGACGAGGTCTGTCGGCAGGCGAGAGGCATAGTCGGCGAGCTCGTAGCTGCGGCGGACCGTCGGCTCGTCGTCGCAGACCCGCGCGATCCGCAGCACCGACTGCAGGTGCGAGACATCGACGTGCAGGCCCACGTCGGCGGAGCCGAACGCGGCCAGCAGGCCACCGAGCGTGGTGGGGGCCGGCACGGGGATGCCCCGCGACTCGACGTCGGCCGCGAGGCTCGCGCGGATCTCGTCATGAAGCCAGGCCACGAGCACGCCCGCCGCGGGCCGCTGTCGGATCGCGGGCAGCCGCGAGACCGCCTGCTCGAAGGCGGTGATCGCGTTGCAGGTGCCCTGCGTGGCGAGCACGATCTCGATGCCAAGAGCCGGGTCGATGGCATCCCAGAGCACCACGCCGAGAATCTCCTCGAGCACGCGATCGGCCTCGCTCTCGTCGTGCGCCGAGGCGAGGAGGGGCCGGGCGATGGCCGAGAGCCGGGCCGACACCTCGGCGGGGTCGGCCGCCGCCCGGAGGTACATCCAGCCGGCGGCGATCTGGCGGTCGTCGATGAGCGGCCAGCCGGCCTCGCGGCAGGCGGCCAGCGAGCGTTCGTCGAAGGCATCTCGAACGGCCAGCGGCACGTCACCCGGTGCGCCGACGGGCGGCAGGCCGATCGCGATGCGGGCCTGGATGATCCGCGTGTCGAAGAGGCCATGCCAGCGTCGGCGGGCCGCCAGTGACGCGGCGAGTTCGTCGAGCATGGCGGCTTCTCCAGCGCTGTCGCGCGTGCGGACCAGCTCGTCGAAACGATCAGGCTCCGTCATCGGGCAGCCTCCCGCTGGCGGACCGACTCGTAGGCGATCACGGCGGCGGTTGCGGAGAGGTTGAGGCTGTCAGCGATGCCATGCATCGGCAGCCTCACGCGATCGACCCGGAGTCTCCCCTCGGTCGCGGCCGTCGTCCACGCGGATGAAAGTCCGTGCGCCTCGCTCCCGAGGACGATCGCGACACCGCCGCGGAGGTCGGCCTCGTGCCACAGCCGCGTGCCGCCCGGCGTGGCGGCCACGACCGGGCGGTCCTGGCGAGAGCACCACGCAATGGCCTCGGCCGCCGAGCAGGTGGCCAGCGGCATCGAGAACGCGGTGCCGAGGCTCGCGCGGATCACCGCCGGATTTGCGACGTCGGTGCGGGCGTCGCAGACGAGCACGCCGCCAAGGCCTGCGGCATCAGCCGTGCGGAGGATCGCGCCGAGGTTGCCCGGCTTCTCGACGCCCTCGATGATGAACACGCCGCGGTCCCGGGGCACGGGCACGGCGACGAGGGGCGTGGGGCCAAATCGCACCACACCCACCACACCCTCGTTGCGGCCGCCGAAGGCGACCCGTTCGAACGCCCTCTCCGATGCGTTCACCACCTGGGTGCCCGAGGCTGCGAGCGCGGCGAGCCAATCCGCGAGCCGGGTCTCGAACTCCGCGGTGGGGGGCTCGTCGAGGCGGCGGACATCGACGAACACTTCCACGATCTCGATCCCCGAGGCGGCCGCTCGGGCGAGTTCGCGCCGCCCATCGACGAGCGTGAGCCCCGTCGCCCGTCGTTCGTCGGCGTCGCGGAGCCCCGCGGCCCGCTTGAGGCGTGGGTTGGCGGGGCTCGTGATCGATTCGGGGCCGTGCATTGCGGTCAGGGGGCTGGAGGAAGGCGGGCGAAACCGCCGAGCGTGAGCGTCCGTCCGGAGTCGTCGAGCACATCGAGGGAGCCCGACTCGATCCGTGCGGCCGATCGACGGTCCGCGTTGGTGACCGCGTCGGCCAGTGTGTCGCGAAGTCGTGCCGGATGCCAGCCGGGTGAGTGGCAGGTGAGCAGCACGGGGCCGGACGCGTCGGGGTCGAGCAGCCTGGCGAGGTTGGCGAGGAGACCGGGAAGGTGCCGGTCGATCGAGAACGGCTGGCCCTTCGGGCCGTGGCCCCACGAGGGAGGATCGAGCACGACCCCGGCGAAGCGGCGGCCGCGCTTGAGGCACCGCGCCACGTAGACGGACGCGTCTTCGCAGACCCACGAGATCGGCAGGTGATCCAGGCCCGAGGCGATGGCGTTTCGGCGGGCGAGGGCGACGGCCTGCCGCGAGGCATCGACGTGCACCACCTCGGCGCCCGACGCCGCGGCGGCGAGGCTCGCGGCGCCGGAGTGGGCGAACAGCGAGAGGATCGGCATGCCGGATCGCGTCGCACCGCGAAGCCATCGCCACTGGGCCGCCTGTTCGAGAAACACGCCCACCTGGCCCGAGGGCGAGGGATGAACCTCCAGGACGATCGTCGCGTCGCCGATCGGCACGGGCGTCTGCCACGGCTCGGGGAGGGACCGGATGAAGGTCCATGTGCCCCGGCTGTCTGCAGCCGTGGCGGCGGCGTCGGCCCTGAAGACGGCGGTCGCGTCGGGCCAGAGGTGCGGCAGGCGGCGGCGATCGGTCGCCTGCGGCAGCGGCCGATCCACGAGCATGCCGCCGAGCCGCTCCAGCCGTCGGCCGTATCCCCGGTCATCGACGCCGAAATCGACGACGGCGGGGTCACGCAACTTTTCGGGCTCGGGGCCGTTCATCATGGATGAGAGAATACCGTCGGGTGCATGACGACCGGTCATCGCCCGCTCGGTTCCTCGCGTTTGCTACCCGCGTTTCGCCGCTCTGAAGGAGGCTTGTGCCATGCGATGCCTGCCAGTTCGTGTCGTTGGATCGACGTTGATCGCCCTGCTTGTCGTGTCTCCGGCCGCCGGCCATCGCGCGATGGCGAACGACATGGAGCCGACCGCCTTCCACCGGGCAATCAGTGCGTGGATGGGCGTGGTCACGCTCCTCGCGGAAGACGGCGATGCCACAAGCAAGGAACAGAGCGAAGGGGAAGCGAAGCGGGGGGATACTGAGCGCTCGAACCGCGAGCACGCGATGCGGGGCGACCGCGGTGGTCGTGAGGGGAGGGGGCCGCGCGAGTGGTCGCGCGACCGTGGCCCTGGCCCCCGTGGGCCAGGGATGCGGATGCAAGGTCCGCCGATGCACGGCATGCCTGGCATGCCCGGGATGCCAGGCATGCCTCACATGAGGCCCGGTTCGACGACCAAGCTCGACGAGATCGCCGAGCGGCTCGCGCGGATCGAGCGGAAGCTCGATGCCGCGCCGCGGATGGGCAATCCATGGTCGCCACGGCCCGAGGCGGGCGCACGGCCCGGATTCGCGGGGCCCGGATTCAGCCGTGGTCGCGAGATGCCGGAGGAGATGCGGAAGCGGATGACCGAGACTCGGGAGAAGATGGAGCAGGCCCGCCGTCGGTTCGCGGAGATGGAGGAGCGGATCAAGAAGCTCGAGGCCGAGGTCGAACGGCTCAAGGCGGGCAAGTAACCCGGGGCGGCTCGGGTCTGCCCGGTGCCCCGTCGCAATCGTTTGGTGGTCGTCGTGGCGGGTGCTAGAATCTGAAGCTCCCGCCGATCGATCCGTGACACCACGGGTCCGCGGTTGGTCGCCCGGCTTCTTTCGGCGGCCGAACGGCGACGCGGGTGTTTTCCGTCGGAGTAATCCCATGGGACACACCGCAGTTTCCGCCTGCGTCGTGTTCACGCTCTTCGCCATGACCGCGGCTGCGGCCGAGCGGATCGTGTTCAACCGCGACGTGCGGCCGATCCTCTCCGACAAGTGCTTCGCCTGCCACGGCCCCGACGACGCCAAGCGGGAGGCAGGCTTGCGGCTCGATCGGGCGGCCGAGGCCATTGCCGAGTTGGACAGCGGCACGCGGGCCATCGTGCCGGGCAAGCCCGACGACAGTGAACTCCTCTCCCGGATCGGGAGCGCCGACGCCGACGTCGTCATGCCGCCTCCCCACCTCGGCAAGGCGGTCACGCCGGCCGAGGCGGCGATCCTCCGCCGCTGGATCGAGGAAGGGGCCGAGTATCAGGGCCACTGGGCCTTCTCGAGGGTTGAACGACCGGCCGTGCCCGAGGTTCGCGATGCTTCCTGGTGCCGGAGTCCGATCGACCGCTTCCTGTTGGCCCGGCTCGAGTTGTCGCAGCTCCCACCGAGTCCCGAGGCCGATCGCGTCACGCTCGCCCGCCGGCTCGCGCTCGACCTCACCGGCCTGCCGCCCTCTCCCGAGGAGGTCGATGCCTTCGTGGCCGACCCGGCGACCGACGCCTACGAGCGGTACGTCGACCGGCTGCTCGCCAGCGAGCACTTCGGCGAGCGGATGGCGATCGAGTGGCTCGACGCCGCCCGCTACGCCGACAGCCACGGCTTCCAGGCCGACTCCAGCCGCCAGAACTGGCCGTGGCGCGACTGGGTGATCCGGGCGTTCAACGCGAACATGCCGTTCGACGAGTTCACGGTGAAGCAACTCGCCGGCGATCTGCTCCCCAGCGCCAGCCGCGACGACCTCGTGGCCACGGGGTTCAACCGCAACCATCGGATCAACGGCGAGGCCGGCTCCATCGCCGCCGAGTGGCTCGTGGAGACGATCATCGACCGCGTGGAGACGACCGGTCAGACGTGGCTCGGCCTGACGGTGGGCTGCTGCCGCTGCCACGACCACAAGTACGACCCGATCACGCAGAAGGAGTTCTATTCCCTCTACGCCTTCTTCAACTCGGTCGACGAGACGGGGATGTTGTCCGAGAACCGGGGCGGCGGCAACTCGAGCCCGGTGATCCGTCTGCCCGATGCGAAGCAGGACGAGGAACTCGCACGACTCCGCCGGGTCGTCGACGCCGCGGGGGCGGCCGTGAAGGCCGAGGAGGCGAACGTTGACGGACTCGCCGCGGCGTGGGCCGAGAGCGTGCAGGACCTGTTCGAGACGCCGGCCTCCGCCTGGCAGCCGCTCGAGCCGCTGGAGATTCGCTCGGCCGGGGGGGCCACGTTCCGCCGGCTCGACGACGGCTCGTGGCTGGCCGAGGGGGCTGATCCGCCGAGCGACACCTACGAGATCGAGGCGGCACTGCCGGAAGGCACGTTCGGGGCCCTGCGGATCGAAGTTCTTCCCGATCCCGCGTTCGCCGGTGGGGGCGGCTTCTCCCGCGGCGGCAACGGCAACGTGGTGGTCACGAAGGTCGAGGCGGAGATCGAGAAGCCCGACGGCGGCGCAGAGAAGGTGGAGCTCACCCGGGCGGTGGCCGACTACGCCCAGGATGGCTACGACGCCGGTCAGGTGATCTCCGGCAAGAACAAGAAGAAGGGCTGGGCGCTCGGCGGGCACAAGAATGAACCCAGGTTCCGGGTGCCGCGGCGGCTCGCCGTGATTGCGGCGAAGCGGATCGACGTGGACGAGAACTCGCGGGTCGTGCTCCGCATCCGGCAGGAGTCGTTCGACCACCACACCATCGGCCGGCTTCGGATCGCGTTTTCTCCGGCTGATCCCGCGCTGCTGTCGGTCGATGGCTACGGCCTGCCTGCCGCCGTGCAGGAGGCCGTCGCCACCCGGGCGGCGGATCGCTCGCCCGAGCAGCGGGCGGCCGTTGCGAAGCACTACCGGGCGCACGTCGATGGTCCGATCCGGCGGGCCGAGACCGCTCGCGACGCGGCTGCGAAGAGCCTCACCGACTTCGAGGGTTCGCTGCCGAGCGCGATGGTGATGCGGGAGGGCAAGCCGCGGGACACGTTCGTGCTCCTCCGCGGCGAATACGACAAGCCCGGTGAGCGGGTCACCGCAGCCGTACCGGCCTGCCTACCGCCACTGCCAGCCGGGGCCGCGGCCGATCGGCTGGCGCTCGCCCGCTGGATCGTCTCCCGCGACCACCCGCTCACCGCCCGGGTGTGGGTGAATCGCCAGTGGGAACGGTTCTTCGGCATGGGGATCGTGAAGACGAGCGAGAACCTCGGCAGCCAGGCGGAGTATCCGAGCCACCCCGAGCTTCTCGACTGGCTCGCTGCCGAGTTCATGGAGAGCGGCTGGGACGTGAAGCGGATGATCCGGGCGATCGTGACGTCGGCCGCCTACCGTCAGTCGGCCGCAGTCTCGCCCGAAAAGCTCGCCGCCGATCCCGAGAATCGCCTCCTTGCCCGCGGGCCGCGGATCCGCCTTGCCGGTGAGATCGTCCGCGACCAGGCGCTCGCGGCCGCGGGGCTGCTCGTGCCCACCGTCGGCGGCCCGAGCGTGCGGCCCTGGATGCCCGACGGCGTGTGGGACGAGACGAGCGTCTACGGCGATCTCCGCGGCTACAAGCCCGACACGGGGCCGGGCCGCTATCGCCGCAGCCTGTACACGATCTGGAAGCGGACCGCGGCGCCCCCCACGATGCTCCTCTTCGATGCGCCCAACCGCGAGATCTGCATGGTGAAGCGGGTCCGCACCAACACGCCGCTGCAGGCGCTGGCGCTGCTCAACGAGACGACGTTCGTGGAGGCGGCCCACGGCCTCGCCGGCCGGATGCTCGACGAAGGGGGCACGACCACAGCCGGTCGGATCACCCATGGGTTTCGCCTGGCCCTCGGCCGCACACCCGACACGGTGGAGCTGGCCACGCTCGTGGCCGGCTTCGAGACCGACCTGGCGCGGTTTGCGGCCGCTCCCGAGCAGGCGGCGAAGTACGCGGCCGTCGGCCTCGTCCGCAAGCCCGACGGCACGACCGACGCCGAGTTCGCCGCGGCGTCGCTCGTCGCCAACGTGATCCTCAACCTCGACGAGTTCGTGATGCGGGAGTGAACGTCATGCCGACACCGACCGACATCCTTCGCCTCCAAGACGCCGCCAATCGCCGCGTGTTTCTCGGCCGCTCTGCCGGCGGCCTCGGCGCCGCGGCCCTGGCCCTGCTGCTGCGGCAGGGCGACGCGCGGGCCGACGCCGCGATCGGCCGGCCCGGCCTTCCGCACCACCCGCCGAAGGCGAAGCGGATCATCTCGCTCTTCCAGTCGGGGGCGCCCTCGCAGATGGACCTCTTCGACCCCAAGCCCGAGATGCAGAAGCGACGCGGCGAGGATCTGCCCGAGTCGATCCGGCAGGGACAGCGGCTGACCACGATGACGAGCAATCAAAAGACCTTTCCCGTCGCCCCGTCGATCTTCTCGTTCGACCAGCACGGCCAGAGCGGGATGTGGTTCAGCGAGTTGCTCCCGAACATGGCCCGGCATGCCGACCGCTGGTGCATGATCCGCTCGATGTTCACCGAGGCCATCAACCACGATCCGGCGATCACCTTCTTCCAGACCGGCAGCCAGATCGCCGGCCGGCCGAGCATCGGCTCGTGGGTGAGCTATGGCCTCGGCAGCGAGAACGCCGACCTGCCCGCCTACGTGGTGCTCACGAGCTTCGGCAGCGGCCGGAAGGACGACCAGCCGCTCTACGACCGCCTCTGGGGTGCCGGCTTTCTGCCCACGCAGCACCAGGGGGTGAAGTTCCGCAACTCGGGCGACCCGGTGCTCTATCTCGCCGACCCGCCCGGCATCGACCGAGACACCCGGCGATCCACGCTCGACCGGATCGCCACGCTCAATGCCGCCCGGTCGGCGGTGATCGGCGATCCCGAGATCGCGGCCCGGACGGCCCAGTACGAGATGGCCTTCCGCATGCAGGCGAGCGTTCCCGAACTGGTGCGGTTCTCCGACGAGCCGAAGCACGTGCTCGACGCCTACGGCCCCGACGTCCATCGTCCCGGGAGTTACGCCTTCAACTGCCTGCTCGCCCGCCGGTTGGCGGAGAAGGACGTGCGGTTCGTGCAGCTCTTCCACATGGGCTGGGACCACCACGCCGGCCTGCCGAACGCGCTCAAGGGCCAGTGCAAGGACACCGACCAGCCGACGGCGGCGCTGCTCGACGACCTTGCCGCCCGCGGCATGCTCGACGACACGCTCGTGGTGTGGGGGGGCGAGTTTGGCCGCACCATCTACTCGCAGGGCACACTCACCGAGACGAACTACGGCCGTGATCACCACCCGCGGTGCTTCACCACGCTGCTGACCGGCGCGGGCATCAGGCCGGGGCTCACCTGGGGCGCGACCGACGACTACTCCTACAACATCACCACTCCCGGCGAGAAGGTGCACGTGCACGACCTCAACGCCACGATCCTGCACCTGATGGGAATCGACCACCTGCGGCTGACGTTTTCCTACCAGGGCCGCGACTTCCGGCTCACCGACGTCCACGGGGAGATCGTGAACGGGATCCTCGCATAGGGGTGGCTCGGGTCTGCCCAACACCCTGTCGCCGGACGTTCGAGGATGCCTTCGTGGCATCCTCTCACTCGGATGCCGCCGGCGCTTCGCCATCCTGGCTGCGCTTGGCGGCATACGCCGGCTCTCAGGGTGCCGGGCAGACCCTCGCTAAGTTGTTTGAGGGTGCCGGGCAGACCCTCGCTGGGTTGTTTTGGGGGTCTGGGACGACCCTCGCTGACTGCAGGCGGGATTTACTTTCGCTGCCATCCGTCGTCGGGTTCGAGCACGGTCCGGGGGCCGGCGCCGTGGAGCCAGGCCCGGGCGTCGGCGTCGTCATGCAGGAAGGCGTCCCAGAAGGCGGTCGAGAGGGCGAGGATCGTGCGGTGGTGGTTCGGGTTTCGGGGCTCGCGGTCGCCGGGCAGTGCCCGGTCGGTGAACGCGGAGTGCTCCGCGGCATGGAGCACCAGCTCATAGGCCCGACCCTCCGGCAGCGCTGGAAAGACGGCGAGCCGCGACTCCATGGATTGGCCACCGATCGCCGCGGTGTCCTTCGTGCCGGTCATCAGCAGCCAGGGAATCGCGACCTCGGCGAAGGCGTCGCCGGGATCACGGCGGCCCTGGGGCGTGCCCGGGCTCATGACGACCGCCGCCTTGATCCGGGGGTCGGTGAACCGCTGGCCCACCAGCGGAAATGACTGACCGGAGACGCCCTGCGTGGTCTGGGCTCCGAATGAGTGCCCCGCCATCCCGACGCGGTCGAGGTCGAGCCGGCCGGCGAGTGGATGCCCCTCCTCGCGGTTCCATTCGCCGAGCGCGTCGATCACGGCCGCCACGTCTTCGACTCGCAGTCGAAAGTTCGCGAACGATGCCGCTTCGCGCAGCGCCGCCAGCCTCCGCGCTGGCGGCACGTCCCGCCAGACCCCCGCGTCGCTGCCCGGGTGCTGGAGGAACACCGCCGCGTAGCCGCGGCACGACCAATGGTCACCGAGGTATCCACAGCCCTCCCGCGAGCCGCCCAGCCCGTGGCTGAAGAGCACGACGGGGCAGGGCTCCGTGGTATCCGGCGGCAGGAATACCCGCACCGGCACCGTGCGGTCCCGCCTGACATCGCGGATATCGAGGTCACGGGCCGCAGCCCGCGGGGCGTCGGGCAGCGCGAGCGGGTCGTAGGCCTCCGCGACCGCGGCGGCGGGCACCAGACAGCACAACACCAAGGCGATCGACCACACGCATCTGTCCTCCGAGACGTGCGTTGAACGGTTGCGAAGGGCCGGGGTTGCGAAGGCGGATGGACCGTGGACCGGAGGTATCACGACCGCCGGCGTCGTGCCTGCTTTTTCACCGGCGTCCGCTTCGTCGCGGCGGTGCCTGCTTTCCGCTTCGGGGTGGCGGGCGGTTCCGGCTGGTCGCCCTCCACGGTCGGAATCTTCGATTTTCGTCCCTTCGCCTTGGGCGACGTGCCCGCTCCGGCAGGATCGCCGTCGGCCTGGCCTGGAATCGCCTGCGGCACGATGATGCAGTTCTCGCCGAGCTCGAGCTCCTCCTCGTCCTGGATTGGCCGGCCGCGGTCGTCGAGCTTCACGTCGGCCTCGGCGGTCTTCTTCCTGGCCACGGCGAGCAGCTGCTCGTAGAGCTTGGCCCGATCCTGACCGTTGATCTGTGCCACGGCCGTGGCCACTTCCCCGAGGTAGCGGAGGAAGATGCTCCGCCGCTGGCCCTCCTGGGCCACGCGGAGCCGACGCCGGAGATACATGCCGAGCTTGCGGCCCACCGCCTGCAGCGCCAGCCGGATCTCCTTCTGGATCTCCGGATACGATGCGATCGCCTCCTTGGACTCGCTCGTGAAGGGAACCCACACGCTCGCCACGTGCACCATCGCCGTCACGGGGCCACTGGGCAGACCGCCCCGCGACTGCGACAGCCCGTAGGAACGCCAGTTGGTCGAGGTGATCGTCTGTGTGACGGCGCAGGCGGCGGGCTGGAACTGCAGCGGCACGCGGTTGGCATACCGCAGCACCGTCATGCTCGTGCCCTCGTCCACGCTCACGTCCTGCATCGCTGCATAGAGCGCGTCGAGCGCCGCCTTCTTGAGCTTCGACGGGCTCTGGCGGGGTGCGAGCTGGGCCTCGGCGAGAATCTTGTCGGCCGCCTCGCCGCCCATGCCCGTGAAGGTGGTGGTGAGAAACTGCCGAAGGCTGCGGGAGTCGCTCTCGGAGGCGAGCTCGCCGAGCGCCTCCCGGCTGATCTTCTGCGCCGCCACGCCGCCGCCGTAGGCGAGCGCCGCCTCGATCACGAACGGGTTGCCCCGGTAGACCGAGGGCGGCCGGGTGGCGGCAGTGAAGAACTCGCCCGGCACCACCTGCCGCAGGCCGGCGAGCAGCCGCTGCTCGCCGATCGGCACGATGCAGTCGGTCGCCGGCGGCGGGATCTTCGTCTCCTGGACCGCCTTGAAGAGGGCGTCGGCCTCGCCACGGCCAAGTTTGCCGGTCGTCACGCGGGTCGAGAGCTTTGCGGCATCGCAGATCCGCTTCGCAACCCCGTGCGACACCCGCGAGAACGACTGGGTGAGGAACTGGGCGAGCGTGAGCCGGGGATGCTCCTGGAGCATTGTCACGAGCCGGCCGAGTTCCACGCCGTAGGGATGCGGCTTGATCTCCTTGGGCTCGGGGGGCAGGTCGTCGGTCGATCGTTCCAGGATCCGCTCGGGACCGTCCGGACCCTGGAAGTGGAACCGCGCGTGCGGGTTGGAGATCGCGGTCTGCTCGAGATACTCCTCGACGCTGCCGCGGCCGCGCTGGAACTTGGCCTCCATCTCGATCGTGACGCGGGTGCCGTGCTCGATCGCCTCGCCCTGGTCGTTCTCAGCGACCCATTCGATCGAGTGCTTCTTCATCAACTCCGCGCCGCCCTTGCCGGCGGGAATGTCGACGCCGTCCCCCTTGCCGTTCAAGATCTCCGGCTGGTTGGTCTTGGTGTCGATGCGGAGTTCGGAGTAGTGGGCGGGGTGCTTGGCGTCGATCTTCGAGATGATCTTCACCGGCTTGCCGGTGGTGAGCACGCCGTACATCCCGGCGGCGGAGATGCCGATGCCCTGCTGGCCGCGGCTCATCCGCAGACGATGGAACTTCGAGCCGTAGAGCAACTTGCCGAAGATCAGCGGGATCTGCTTGCTGACGATGCCGGGGCCGTTGTCCTGCACGCTCATCCGGAACCGCGTGCCGCTATCCCCGACCTGCTCGATCCGGACCCAGATCTCGGGCAGGATGCCGGCTTCCTCGCAGGCGTCGAGCGAGTTGTCGACCGCCTCCTTCACACTCGTGAGCAACGCCTTGCGGGGCGAATCGAAGCCGAGCAGGTGGCGGTTCTTGGCGAAGAACTCGCTGACCGAGATGTCACGCTGGCCGGCCGCAAGCGCCTGCGCCGTGGCCCGCCGCTTGGTGGTGGGTTTGGCCGGCTGCCGAGCCTCTCCGTTCGACGAGGGCGCCGGCTCGTCGACCGCAGTCGTCGCGGACGACTGCGGGGGCGCGGCGGCTTTTTTCGCGGGGCGTTTGGCGGTCTTGGCCATGGGATTTCCGGGGGTCGCGGCCCTCAGACTGTGATCCCGGGTGGCAGGCTTGGCAAGAGGGGCCGGGTTTGCGGGTCGCGGCGACTTTCGGGCCATCGGGTTTTTTCCGCGGCGACTGCGGAAGGTGTGCCTGTCGGGCAGAACCGGCATCCCCGGCATCGGTGGAGTGATGCGCAGGACGCGTGCCGGCCGAAGTTCCGGATGTCGGGGTGACCCCGGCAACCCCTGGCTCCGACCACGAGGTGCATCCATGACGCATATCCGCGTGTCCCGGCTCTGGCTGCTCGTCGTGCTGCTCGCGGCCGAGTTGACCGCCGCGACGTCGGCACGGGCCATCCCGATCGACGGCGGGGTCGAAGGCCCCACGCCCGACGTCTTCTACAACTTCTACGTGCCGCCGGTTCCGGCCGGCGGGTATCCCGGCATGGGCGCGCAGTTGTACGTGTCTCCGCGGCCCGTGCCGCCGCGGGTCGGCCACACGTGGAACACCTATCCGCCCTTCATGCCGCACGAGTTCCTCTACAAGCATCGGCGCCGCTACATCCGCCCCGCCGGCGTGACCGGCATGCGGACCGACGTGCACGCCTACTGGTACTGATTCCGGGAGACCCATCGACCATGGATCGTCGCGTCCTCACGGCCGCCGTGACCGCCGGCCTCTTGGCCCTCGGCACCGCCGGCCTTCGCCTCGCGGTCGCAGGCGAGCACTTCGTCCATTCCCCGGGATGTGCCGGCGGTGGGTGCGGCTCCGGGCAGTGCGGACCGGTGGGCTGCGGGCCTTGCCGCGGAGGGCACTGTGGTCGCGGTCACTGCCACCACGGCCATTGCGGTCATGGCGCGTGCGGCAAGCACTGTGGCCACTGCGGACACTGCGGCGCCTGCGGCACGCCGGTGGGCGGACCCTGTGGGTACGGCATGACGGGCGGCCTGCACGAGCACTGCAAGTACAACGCCTGGGAGAAGCGCTACTTCCTCCGCGCGCAGGGCAAGAGCTGGCACAGCGCCTGGTACGACCCGGCCGAGGGCCGGCCGATCGCGCTGGTCGTCCCGCCGACGAGCGAGTTCATGACGCAGTATTCGTGGGGCGTGCCG
>Ga0315905_10004058_pt1 | contig 14993 bp, 11 predicted proteins | sample LakEriMetagenome_5_FD_203522 | JGI IMG/M metagenome (GOLD analysis project Ga0315905, IMG submission 203522) | Freshwater fungal communities from buoy surface, Lake Erie, Ohio, United States - Buoy 4 MA121 | ecosystem: Environmental > Aquatic > Freshwater > Lake | place: USA: Lake Erie, Ohio... | reverse complement strand
TTAAGAATCCGCTTGTAGCGGGCAAATGTCTATAAGTAATTGAAGGCTGCGGATGCTGAAGAATGAAATTCACAACTCTTCTACTTAATAGGCGATATTGAGAAGTGTCTTTATGTAAATTAATGCCACTAAAATACTTATAAACCTGGTTAAAAACGATCGAACAAAATCTATAAGTAAAAGTTGAAACAGGTCGATACTGATTAAAAGCAAAGACAATATCAAAGCCTCCGGAAGATTTTTCTAGCATTTCTGACAAAAATTCTATATTTTCAACCAGAGGGTTGATGACAACAATAAAGTCCCCCAATGAATTCTCTAATCCAATCCAGGTCGCGGTATCCAAATCAACTTCTTTAGTTAAGGCAAAAACCTGAAGATTAGGAAAGCCATTTTTATCTGTCAGCATCCTAAGAGTAGCTACGCTATTATCTTCTGATGCATTATCAATAATGATGATCTCGTAATTGCTTACCAGCGGACCAATTGAAGAGGTAACATCTTGTAATATTTTTTTAATATCTACAGATTGATTACGAACAACAATTATCAAGGAAAGGAAAATTGGGAAAAATGGCATTAAAATCCTAAAATTAAAAAAGCTTACAGTTTAAATCCTGCTACAACTGCATCGTTATAGAACATCTTTACTGTGTCTAATGAATACTTATCTAAATCGTAACCGACTAAAGAAAGTTTTTTAAGGATATCGTTTGTTACCGTAATCACATGACAGCCAATATCGTCTGCCTGAAAAATATTAAGGAGTTCTCTTGGGCTTGCCCAAATTAATTCAGACAAAGGGTTCAATTTCATACGACACAATGCTTCTGTCATCATCGGTAACGGATCTCTTCCAGTGTCGGCAACTCGACCCGCGAAAATAGAGATATAAGATGGAACTGAAGCGTCTAAAGATTCAACAACATAAGACACCTGGTCTAAAGTCATTAAAGCCGTCACATTTAATTTTACTTTTTCTTTAGCTAGCTTCTTTACCAAAGTGTAACATGTTTCACTTTTTGTATTAGTGATAGGTATCTTAACGTAAACATTGTCGGCCCAACTTGCGATTTCTAAAGCCTGCCTTTCCATTTCTTTAAAATCATCTGAAAAAACTTCAAATGATAAAGGCTTGTCTTTAATTGAAAGAAGGATATCCTTACAAAATGCTCGATAATCACGAATGCCTGCCTTATTCATGAGTGTGGGATTTGTCGTCAATCCCTTAATGAAAGGTTTTTGATACATCTCTAACATCGCAGCTTTATCTGCACCATCAGCAAAAATCTTAACCTTTAAGTCTTCTACTTTTTTCATTTAATTGATTTCCAAAATAATCTTAGCGGCTTCGTAGAGAGATTTTACTTTATAGCTATAAATTTTTGGTTGTTTTTCTTGATAACTATAGTCGATAAAGAAAGTTTTACAGCCAGCACTTTCGCCTGCTTCAACATCCCTCCATCGATCCCCAATCATAAAACTACTTAGAATATTTATATTGTATTGATCGGCAGCTTTTAAAATGTTACCTGGTTTAGGTTTGCGGCAATTGCAATCTTCAATATCGTCATGATAACAAGTAAAAATATCGTCGATTGGAAGCGAATTACTCAAAAATTGATTAATTGCTTCAACTGTTTCAATTTTCGTTTTACCTCTAACAACGTCTGGCTGATTTGTAATAACTATTAACAAATACCCTGCATCCTTTAACAACTGAAGAGCTTCGGCCACTTTAGGTAATAAAATAAGTTCACCAAGATCTTTTGGAGGATGAGGTTTATCGTCAACAAGATTTACTTGGTTAATCACGCCATCACGATCCAAAAAAATAGCTTTGTTCATAAGCTATTTTATTTCTTGACGGCAGATTCCCACTTAGTTTGATTTTCTTTTAATTTTGGATGAGAGACTAACAAGTGCCAAACAACTGCTTGAAAGGCTTCTGAATGAGGCGTAATGGTCTCTGGATTAACAGTTGGAATAATCACGCAAGCATCTGCCACCTGAGCTGTATAGCCACCATCTCTTCCAACGACACCTGTAATTTTTGCTCCTACAATTTTTGCTAACTTCAAAGCACTCACTAGATTGGGGCTAATATTTTTTTCTAAGTTACCACCACCAACTGAAAAAATAAATACTGCATCTTTTGAATTGAGCTTACTTAATTTAAGCCATGGTTCGAAAATTGTTGGCCACCCATCATCGTTTGTTCTTGCTGTTAATTCAGAAACATTATCTGTTGGGGCGTAAGATTCTATTTCTACAATTTTTCTAAAATCGTTTACTGCATGAGAGCAATTACCTGCGCTGCCACCAACACCCAAAAAGAAGATTCGACCTTGATCACTTTTAACTTTTGCTAATAAATCAGCTACTTTTTCAATAGACTCAATATCTATCTTTTGAATAATTTCACTTGCTTCTTTTAAATGTTGGGATGCATATGACATAATCTTCTCCTAATTAGCGGATAAATATAATTCAGTTTCTTTAATGCCTTGATGTGATCCAATCTCATAAAATCTTTCATTAACTTCAAAACCAGCCAACTGATTTTTGATTGATAAAAGATGATAAAGATCAGCCAAATCAAATACTACTTTTTCTTCGTATTTGTCAAACAATGATTTAGATAATATACCCAGTCCATAATCAATAAATTTCATCTCCGATTTAGGTTCTTTTTTATTGTATTCTAGGACTAACCCATCTCTGAAGATTACATTACTTTTATCCCATTTATTTTCATTCAAAATAACAGTCATTAGGGCAGATTTTTTACTTTTTAAAAATGACTCTTCCACTGGGCTAAAATGAATTGGTAAAAAAGAATCTCCATACAAAACGTAAAAATTTTCATCAAGTAACGGCAGAGCTTTTTTAATTGATCCACCAGTCCCCAAAAGAAAATCTCCATCATAAGAATAAGAAATATCTAGATCAAATTTGGAGCCATCCCCCACTTCTTCTTCAATCATTTCGCAAAGGTAGCCTAAACATAAAATAACTTTTCTGATACCTTCTTTACGAAGATAATGAAGCTGGTGAAATATAAAAGGCTTACCAGCAATCTCAATAAGCGCTTTAGGAATTTTTTCAGTAATAGGCCTTAATCGAGTTGCAAGACCACCTGCAAGAATAGCGACTGGCAACATAGTTTAGGAATGAATAACTTTTGTACCTTCAAAATCAAATTTAAATCGAACTTCATCAAGTCCACTTTCTTTCATGACTTTGCGTAATTTAACGTTATTTTTTGCCATGAACATTAGAAAGCCGCCGCCGCCTGCGCCAACAAGCTTTCCACCGATAGCACCATTTTTCATTGCTAAGTTATACCACTTATCAATATCAGGATTACTTATTCCTCCAGAGCGTCGTTTTTTATTTTCCCAATGCTCATGCATCAACTCACCAAAAAGATTTGTATCTCCATCTTCTAATGCGGCCTTAATTCGATAACCCAGGTCTTTAACGTAGTGCAAATTATTAATCATTTCTTCATCATTTTTTTCAGATCTAATTTTTTGATCTTTAAGAATATTGCTAGCGCTTCTCGCAAACCCCGTAAAAAATAGCAGTAAATTGTCTTCAAGATTATATATTGTATCTATAGATAAATTAACAGCGGCAGAGACTACCTTATCATCTTTATGAAAAGCAAAACTTGTAATACCGCCAATTGCTGAAATATACTGATCTTGCTTACCTATAGGTTCACCTAATCGATCAATTTCTATATGGCAAGCTAGCTCAGCTAAATCTTCTTGGTGAATATGTCTTTTTCTATACGCATAAAGAGCTTTAATAAGGGCTGTTGTAAAGCTTCCCGAAGACCCAAGTCCTGTTCCTGCTGGAATATCTGCAATGCTTGAAATTTCAATCTGAGGGGTCTTAAGATTTTGCAACATCAGCGCTTCTCTAATGATGGCATGTTTAATATTCTCGACTTTTTCTTCATGCTCAACAGAAGAATATTTCAAAAAAACACCCTCAGAAAAAGGTCTATTAATAGTTACATAAATATATTTATCAATTGCAGCACTTAATAAAAAGCCTTCGTGTTCTCTATAATAAGAAGGGAGGTCTGTTCCGCCTCCGCCTAACGAAATTCTTAATGGGCTTCTTGTTATTATCATTTAGTTACTCCAGTTAACTCTAAATTCATTGAAGAGATTGAATGTGTTATTGCTTCAAAAGATGAATATTTATTTTCCCAACCAAGGTCTCTTATTTTTGTAGTATCAAAAGATATTTTTGGTACATCACCTTTCCAGCCCCTATCTCCTCCAGTATAAGTGAATTTTATTTCATTCAAATTAATGCCAGAGATTTGACATGCAATTTCTGCAATTTGATTTACAGTAATATAATCTTTGGTAGCAACATTAAAGACATCAAATGGACAATCAAACGAATTATCTAATACAAATTTCATAGCTGAAATTACATCGGTGACATATATGTAAGATTTAGTCTGTAAACCATCCCCCAAGATTTCGAGAAAAGAGGGGTTTAATTTTAATCTTCGAATAAAGTCATAACCAACACCATGAGTTTGCTTTGGGCCAACAACATTTGCAAATCTAAAGGCTCTACCTTTAATTCCAAACATAAAACAATAAGAAGAAATCAGAGCTTCGCAGGCTAATTTGCTCGCCCCATATGTAGAAATCGGGAAACAGGGGCCATAAGATTCATTAAATGTATGTTCAGGAACGTCTCCGTAAACTCCACTACCCGATGTATATAATATTGATGGGACACTGTTTATTCTCATAGCCTCCAAGACGTTTTGAGTTAAATAAGTGCCCTCCCAAAAATCAATATCTGGCTGCTTTACAGCTTTTGCAATATCAGGATTTGCTGCAAAATGAATTACCGTGTCAACTTTTTTCATTGAATTAGTTAATATTGCTAAATCCTTGATATCCGCTTCGATAAATTTGAATCTTGGTATCGTAAAAAGGTCCTCTACATGCGATAGAGTTCCGGAAGTGAGGTTATCGTAAATAGACACCTCATTACTTGCATTCTCTTTTAAGAGATATCTAGCCATATGAGAGCCAATAAATCCGGCACCACCTGTAATAAAATATTTCAAGTTATTTCTTCCTTTTTTTGAAGTAAAAATAAATTCCAGGGAGAGCAATGAAAGAGTTTAAAAAACCAAAAAGTATCGATGTTGTAATAATTTGCCCATTAGTATTATAAGGCTTTAAGATGAAAGATACTGCAATCTCTCGAACTCCCCATCCCGAATAGCTCAGTGGAAAATAATTAGCTAGTAGTCCAGTTAAAATTTTTGGAAGTTCTAAATAAGGAATATGTAAATTTATCGCCATTGCTAACATCTGAAATGTCAGCCCAATAAATATAATGGAAATAAACGAAAGAAAAAAATATAAACTAACTATTTTTGGCTGTAATAAAATTCTGAATTTTCCACTATTAATTATTGCAATAATATTAAAATTATTAATTATCACAAAAGATAATAAGCAGAATAAGAATAAGAATAAGAATAAAAACATCATGATTATTTTATATTTAAAAAAATAATGGTTAAGATCTGAAAGATTAAATGTAAAAAAAAGTATGAGGACTGTTAATATAAAAAATAGAAGAGTTAAAAATCTATCTAATAATGCAAAAAAGAGGGACGTTTTATAACTAACATTAAATTTTTTCGAAATATCATAAACTCTATAACCATCTGCAACTAGGGAGCCAAACATAAAGTTTGAGATAAAAGCAGCTTTAGTACAAGAAATTAAAAATGGTTTAAACTCTGAATTAGGATGTGAAAATTTAAAAAGTAAATACCACTTATATGAGCCCAAAATAAAACTAATTAAAAGAAGGATTAATGATACAAAGACATAGCTAAAATTTAATGTTTTGATTATCTCTCCAAGACTCGAGAAATCATAAGACAAATATCTTTTTAAAAAAATAATGCTAAAAAAGAGTAAGAGAAGTTTAATAAAAAACTTAATCATATATTAATTTCAGGCATTATTTTTAAATATATGTTCTAGTGCTTGACTCAATAATTTTTCTTTTGATTTCTTTGTTTTTGATTTTCTTATAAACGTTTCTATAGATCTGCTAACTGCCATGTCAATATTTACATACTCGAAATAACTAAATCTACCAACTAATTCAATGCCAGAAGCAGAAAAAAAATCACGCACGATTTTTGCATTCTTTTCGTAGGAAATATCATAAACTACATATGATTCTGAAATACGTTTCAAATCAACAAGAATGACTTCTTCATTTTTTATAATTTTTCTTTTTTTCAAGCCAGTAAGAACATGTTCTTTAATTTCTTCATCACTCATTTCAGAAATTATAGGATCATTTTTCTTGTAAGTGATTTCAGCCTGAATACTAAAAAATCCCTTTGGTGCATTAAGTGATGAAAATGTGCAAGGAAAACTGATTCTATTAACTAAAAAATCTGAATCAGCAAAATATATTGCAGTGTATTGATTCTCATCAGACCCCTTAAGGCCTATAGAAATTACATACATTGGATTAACAATTAAATTCTTATACGCATCAACAATATCTGCCGGGATCCATTTAGCGCAAACATTGAATAATGAAGATAGATTAATAGTGGAAATAATTTCTTTTACCTTATACTTTCTTTTGCTCGTCACAACGTCAAAAAATTCAATGTTTTTATTGATCTCAATAACAGATTCATCATAATTGATATTACAATTTTTAGCCCAAGCGTTCGAAATTGACTGATAACCTCCTGTTTTAGGATAATTATAATAAAGCTGATGCAGATATCCTTCCGTCGGTATACCAATACTTGATTTAAGTACGTCTTCAGGTGGGGGGTTTGGAATTCTTTCAGCCCAAACCATTGATAGTTTATCCACAGGGATATTCCAAACTTTCTCATTGTAAGGAATTAGATATTTTTCAGAAATTCCAGAGCCAAAAGTAAAATAAAACCATTCTTTCATATTTTTTGGCTCTTTATAAATGTCCTTGTATTTATTAAAGAGGAAGGTTTTTATGCATTCGAAATTATCTTCATATCCGAGGGAAGATAAATCATTTTCAAAAGGATATTTAATTAATTTATCTTTAAAGCTGACCTTATTATTTCTCTTACATGCATGAACGTTATCAGCAAGTGAATTAACAATAAAATCTAATATAGCTTTGTCTTTTGAAAAAATAATATGTGGGCCGTAGTCAAAAGTAAATCCATCAATAAAATAGCTTGATGCGTGGCCTCCAGGGTATGAATTTTTTTCAATAATTAAAGTTCTACTATCATCAATTAATGAATAAGAGAGTCCTGAGGGTCCGGCCCCAAGAATGATTTGATCTAGCATATTTAGGTTACTCTAACATTCAAAATACGTCTAAGAGTCCAAAAAGCACTAGGTAGTGGGTCCATTTTGGAGTCCCCTATACGTATCAAATAGTCTATATATATAATTTTGAACTTTGATCCATTTTTTATCGGTTTTAATAAAAGCTCCACAGGAAGAGCGGCACCTTTTTCATTCCATATTAAATTAGATAGCATTGAAGCTGAATAGGCTCTCATACCACTATGTAAATCTTTTAAATTAACAAAAAATAGAATTGAAGCAAGTCTGCCGAAAAAAATATTAGCAAGATAGTTAATAAACGGCATATTTTTAGGCCTTGAAAATAAGCGCGATCCATCCACTAGATCATATCCATTTCTAATTTCTGCTACCATTTCAGGAATTTTTTTTATAGGGTAAGTATTGTCGCAGTCTAATGTAATAATTATGGCCTTAGAAGCAGATCTTAATGCAAGGGTCATAGCTGGTCCATAACCTATGGGTGGAAATTGTCGAATTAATTTTACATTAGAAAATTTTTTAGCAATTTTTGGCGTTGAATCTGATGATGAATCTACGAGTATAATTTCTGCGCCCGGAACATATTTGCCAATATCAGATAGTACTTTTTTTATAGCCCCCTCTTCATTCATTGAGATCATAACAACCGAAACATCACTAAAATTCAAATTACTACTCCTTTTTTAAAATGACGCCAAGCCTAAATGCAAACAAAGTGGGAAATATTGAGGAAAACAATTCTTCAACAGGGCGGAAATACTTAAAATAAATTCTATAAAATTTTGAATTAATTAAGTGATTTGAAGAGTTCGTGGAGGAGCCCTTAAAAAAATATTTAATAGTCGGAACAAACCATCTGATAATTATTGAATCGTAGCTAGACTTTATAATTTTCATATTCGAATTAATAGCTACTTTACTTAGTGTTTTTTTAGTAAAAAAACGAATGTGTGTTTTATCCATTACGCCCGTTTCGGTATAATCAAAAAAGCCAAAAAACAAACTGGTACGACTGTATACATTTGCTATATTTGGAACAGTAACAACAATAGCTCCATTTTTTTTAATAAATTTACTATAAAAATTTAGAGTATTAACTGGGTCGTACAGATGTTCTAAAACATCAGAAAAAACTATCAAATCAAATTTTTCTTTATTTATTTGCTTTAAGATCTCATTATGGTCTTCGATATCAGCATGAAAAAGATTAACAAATTTTGGTATTTTTATAACAGCTTCTGCTGATTTTTCAATACCAAAAAAGTCTATATTTTTATATTTTTTCGAAAGTTCATTTAAAAGCATTCCATAACCACAACCAACATCTAAAATTTTTAAATGAGAAGATTTATTAACAAGAAAGGCATTTATAAGCTTTAAAGCAACATTATTAACTTCAATTTCATATGGGTATATCTTATTTAAATGAAACATTTGAGGGCCTAAAGATAATATAATAAGAGAAAACTGCCTCTACGAAAACAAAGGGTATAGGAAGTACTATATATCAATATCATCATCCCCAAAACAGCGCAAACGGCATTTTAATTTAATCAAATTGAGAACATATTGCAAGAGTATCTTCTTTATTTGTTTTAAAAATGCAAATTAAAAAAAATTGTGTACAATCTCTTACGAGTATTTCAAATTAAAAATAGCACTAACGAATGAATAAATCAAACCTTAGAAATATAAAATTGCACGTATTAAAAAATTTACACTTTTATCTAATTTGGATAAATTTTCTTTTTATCCTATCTGGCTTTTATCCAGGATACATGTCAATTGATTCTCTGTATCAATACCAACAATCAAAAACTATGGAATTTACAGATCATCATCCACCGATTATGGCAGGAGTTTGGTCTCTATTAAATTACATCTTCTCAGGCCCCCAAGGATTGCTTTTCTTTCACTTAATACTATTTTGGAGTGCTATTTTAATTCTTTTCAAAAATTTTAGGGATAAACACAATGCATATATAGTTATATTTATCTGCTACTTGCCGTGGATTTTAAATTTTATCGGAGTCTTATGGAAAGATATAGGCATGGCATTTTCCTTACTCTTATTCTTCAGCCTAAGTTTTAAAAAACTCGAAGGATCACTTATAAAAAAGTTTCTTAAGATAAGCACAATGTTTTTATTGATTTTTTATTCTTTAAGTGTTAGACATAACGCTTTCTTTGCAGTAATTCCAATTTTACTTTATACCATTTCCAAGTGGTACCCTGAGTTAAAGATGTGGAAGTCAATAATTTATTGCCTTGGAATAGTCGCTCTATCGATGTCATTAAATCACATTTTTACTTACAATGTAATGCATGCAAGCAAGGCAAATTCATACACGGGAGCTATGGTAGATGATTTATCTTACCTATCGATCAATACAGGAAAAAGCTTATTACCTAATGTTAGTTTCGAAGATTTAAAAGAATGTTCAAAAATTTACATTGCTGAAACACAGCTTTACATGAAAGATGTTTGCCTAAAGGACAAAAAAACATATAAGGAAAATAATCCGTTTCTAAATAACTCTCTCAATGAGGTTTGGGTTCATGAAGTGATGAAACATCCCTATGAAATCTTGTATTTTAGGCTTTCTATTTTTTCATATTTCCTAAGATCGCCTGTAAACTCTCCACTTTACATTTGGCACAATGGTATATCAGAGCATCAAGAATTAAATAAAGAAAAATTAAAAAGGGAAGACACGCTTACATCATTAATTATAGAAAAATTTGTTTTAGGCTCAGCGAAATTGCTACCTTTTTTATTCAAACCATACTGGTGGCTATGGTTAAATTCTTTTTTGTACCTAATTTATTTTACAAGCTATAAAAAACAAATAGAATTTGAAGCATTATTAGCATCGAGTACTTTTTATATATTAGGTTACCTCCCTTTAAGTCCATCAGCAGATTTTAGATATATATACTGGAGCGTACTCGCAACGACAATTTCAATTATATTTCTGTGGGAAAGTAGAAAAAAAGATTCTTTTGTAAGCTTGCTCAATACAAAGAAAAAGTATTTTGGAATGTTTATAATATTCTCTATAATCTTATTAAATTTCAATATTTTATTTAATGTTTAAATTTAAGCTATTCTAAAAATCTCTTATAAGAGCATCCTTCCCACTAATTAGGTTATTCGAACTCTCTGACCAGGGTATTTGAGTTTTCAAATTATTCCTAATGAAAAATTTTGATTTAGTAAACATACTGACAAGGGATTAAAAACCAAATTTTTATTATTTACATTCGATTAAAATATTTAGTGTTGATATAAGCATCGCCTTAATGACTTCTGCATGAAAGAATAATAAAAAATATGAATGATAGCCGCGAAGATTTCACAGAATGCTGGGATGTTAATAAGCTAGTCACCGCAGTAAAATGCTTGGCGCGTGGAGAGAGAGTTTCAGCGGGATATCATGACGTCATTCCTGAGCTCTCGGAACGCTTGATCTCGTCCGATGCAGATATACTTACCGCGCTGAAGAGTGACCGTGAAGGCGCGATATCCAGCATTAAGCTTCTCTCTCAAGCTGGTCAAAAGGCAGCAATATTTTCGCTTCTCGCTAACATGGAAATTTCCATCGACGACAGAGAGTTAGTGGAAGTTTCCATCGATATTGGACTTGGTGGCGATGCTAAAGTGAAGCATAAATGGATTGTTGATTACGATATTGTTGGTCAGCGGTTGCAGATGATACAGGCGGTTGTCCTACCATATGTCACAGCGAACCACCCCCAGAAAACTCTGTTTTACGCTCTGAAGTTGTATGAGGCCAACGCTCTAGCCATAAATCAGCCACTTATTAATCCGCAAGCAATCTATGACGTCATAAGTGCAGCAAGAGAGGGCAATCTTCCTGAGATGTCGACCCAAGGTATCGTCCTTACTTTGGATAGGACTGACTCACTTAGGTTGGTTCTGCCGAACGAAGCCTTTAACGTTCTGTTGCGTTTGGCTTGGACCGCGCAAGATTACTTATTTGAGCTTCATGAGCGATATGCTCCAGATGAACTAATACAGCTTCTAAAGACACTTAAAAAAGTGGTTCCGGTTTATCTCATTCCCACACATCTTGGCTATCCCATGGGTGGAGGGGAAAGCTTCATGCATCAAACTTGCCGAATACTTAGTGAATTCGCTGTCAAATGTGTTTGGGTCAGTTTTCTTGATCCCAAAACAGGTTGGTACGCCCAGGACTCAGTTACTTATACCCCTTATTACATTGATGTTCGATATGCTAATGGTCGGTGCCGAGAGGATATGCAGCGTGCGATAGACCTCTATTGTCCGGACCTTGTTCATGCCCAAGGCGGGACTAATGATGCTGCAATGGAAATTGCTGCACAAAGCCGGTGCACAACGATGATCGGGTATCACTTTTGGGATGGCTTGATTGAGCTGGGCCAAACCCGCAATCGGCAAATTATTAAGAACCTGAACAAACATAGACTCCGTCCACCCGTCGCAAAGCAATCAGCGTTGGTTTGGAAATATGTCGCGTCAGAATTCATGCAAGACGTGTATGCGCGCCTTGGCGGGACAGAAGCGCTTAACGTAATTCACCCTATTTCAGACAATGCTCAATTCCTTGTGCAACGGGACGACTGCGGAAGCTATGTGCTTCAGGTTAACGTTAACACTCTAAAGGGTGGCAATATCTTTCTAGATAGCGTCAAAGCTTTAGGAGATGAGATCCCTTTTATGGGAATTCAGAGCGAGCCAGAACCTTCCGATTTTTTCACTCACCTGACTGCCGAAATTGCGCTGCATCCGCTTTGTAAATTGAATTCTTACGGTAATGTCCGTGAATTTTATCGGACAGCCCGGTTAGTCATTGTCCCTTCACTTGTCGATGAAACCTTTTGTCGCGTTGCTTTCGAAGCAGCGATGAATGGTATTCCAGTACTCAGTACTGCCAATGGTTACTTGCCTTCCATGCTGGGAGATACAGGAATTTACCTACCTGAAGATTCCGCTGAATGGATTACGACAATCCGGGATCTTTATCATGATAATAGTCGCCTAAGACAAATTGGTGAGAAGCAGAAGGCACGTTTGCAATTAATGTTCGGCAGTGATTTTAGCGGTTTCATAAATTCTGCTATGCATTTGATCGACAATTCAGCAACTCGTAATATCGGCGTCTTTACTACATGGAGTGATCAGGGTTTAGGTATCCTATCCCGTGCACATGCCAGATTGCTCCGAAGCGTTGGCTTCAAAGTTCATATCTTTTCATTCCGGCCTTATGCGGCAATCGGAAAACAGCTTGTCAGGCAGAGCAATCCAGACGAATGGGGTGTTCCCAGCAACGCCGATTCGGTCTATTACTCGTTTAATCATCGGGAAGAAGTCACACTCCACGAACTGACCCAGTTTATTTTGGCAAATGATATCCATACTTTAATTGTTCCAGAGATCTGCTGGGGATCAAATTGGAATCGGCTGTTTGACATTCAAGTACAAGTGACCAAGTTAAAGATTTGTAGCATCCCAATGATCGAAATTGTCATCAAAGAAGAGATTTTGAATCACAACAGATTATCATCAACACTTTATTGCACTAGGCAAGCAGAAAAGGTCCTGAGTGAGTCAGGTGTGAATAACGGCATATTCTTGGGTCATGGATTTGGCCTACCTTTATCCTTGACCCGGCTTGAAGATAAGCTTAACCGCCTGGCTCAGCAGCCAAAAATTCGTTTTTTGCATGTCGCTGGCCATAATCCGCTAATCCGCAAGAACACAAATCAAGTAATAAAGGCATTCTCTGAAGCGCTGACGTTACGGGATGATATCGAACTGACAGTAACGTCGATGGATCCAGTATCGACCTATTATCCAGGTCAGTTGCCCTCAGGCATAACTATCCTTGACTATTGTTTATCGCAGAACAAAATATTGGATCTTTATGAAGAGCATGATGTAACTATTCAAGTTTCCTCCAGTGAAGGCCTGGGTCTTGGTTTCTATGAATCTATCTCCCGCGGCACGCCGGTTTTGTCGCTGGATTGCCCTCCCCATAATGAGATTGTGCTTGAAGGCGAAACTGGATGGCTAATTCCGGTCCGTTCCATGAATTCAACTGACAATAAACGAGCCATCGTGAAGGCTTGGCGCTTCAATACCACTGATCTTGTTAGTAGAATCATCTCATTGGATAGAGAAGAAATAGATCGGGTAACCGTGAGTAGCAGAGTTATTTATAAAACCCGCTTTGATGAAGTGGCCCTGCTAACCCGATTCTTGCAGGCGCTTCCACGCTTAGGCATGCCAGCCTCGCTAAATCAGTCTGAGGTAGACCTGGTCGCAGTACCAATTACTGTCTCGGTAAAATTCCTACTTAAGCGAGTTCTGTTAAAAATGTTACGAGCTGCCTATCAACTAACTAAGCCGGTCACGCGCCGAATTGCCTTCAAATTGCGTTTGTTGATGATAGAAGCCACTGCTGATTTGCGTCATGACGTTGCTGATTTGCGTCATGACGTTGCTGATTTGCGTCATGACGTTGCTGATTTGCGTCATGACGTTCATGAATTGACCAACATCTTTGATGTGAAGACTCTTCAAAGTCACCCTGCTCTTGAGGAGATTCGTCGCGAGGTTGCCTTCATCAAGCACCGAACTGCTTCCTATGCCGGACAGGGCGCCGTCCTAACCTACCTAAAAGATGAGAGTCCTATATTTGTTAATACCGGTGACTTAGGTTGCCCCTCGCCCATTATTAATGGCGGGATTTGGGAGCCCGAGAATCTCAGCGTCCTGTATAGCTTCGTTACTAGCAATACTGTATTCCTTGATATTGGTGCCAATATTGGATATTTCACCATTGCTATCGGCAATCGCCTCAAACGAGGGGGTAAGGTGTTCGCCATCGAGCCTCACCCTTCACTGACCAACTTAATCGAACGAAGTGTCCAGCTAAACAGTCTTGAAGCCGTGGTAAAGATTTTTCAATGTGCGGTTTCCGATCGAGAAGGAAAGCTCGACCTTTTTTACCCAGACGACCATCTTGGGCAAGGATCCTCCTCTCGTAAAAAGAATAAACAGGGGCGATCCTTTTCTGCACAGGCGCACCGCTTGGACGATCTTCTGCCACAAGATGTGGTCGTTGATTTGATTAAGATCGACGTTGAGGGGCAAGAGTTGAGTGTTTTGCGGGGCATGCAAAAGTTGCTACGACGGTCACCCAATGTCAAAGTACTATTCGAGAAATTGGAGGCAGCCACTACGGAGACAGATGAGATTGGCAGACTGATGATCGAACACGGCCTCACTCTTTTCGGAGTCGGCCCCCATTCCTATCTTGTCCCTCTTGATAGAGGCGGCTATCAAGCCTGGATTGGTGATGTTCTCGCCGCACCACTCGACGCCATTGATATACTTTTACGTACCAGCTTCTCTGTATATCCCGGCCAACTGTCTGGGATTGGTTTGGCGGATGGCTCACTGACAACCTACATGGCAGATCAGGCGGGAGAGGTCTTCTTCGGGCCTGACTGGTATCTAAGCCAGGGGAGTTGGCAGATACAGTTACATGGTCGCATTAGCGGCAATGTGCGCATGATGATTGCTCAGAAAAACCAGACCATAAT
>Ga0315905_10004057_pt1 | contig 14995 bp, 15 predicted proteins | sample LakEriMetagenome_5_FD_203522 | JGI IMG/M metagenome (GOLD analysis project Ga0315905, IMG submission 203522) | Freshwater fungal communities from buoy surface, Lake Erie, Ohio, United States - Buoy 4 MA121 | ecosystem: Environmental > Aquatic > Freshwater > Lake | place: USA: Lake Erie, Ohio... | reverse complement strand
CGATTTTCACGCGATTGATATGGAACACACCACTATTTCGCTTGAGCAGGCACAACGGATCATTGCGGCAAGCCAGAGTGCGGGAGTTCCCTGCTTGCCTCGTCCTGTCTCGCACTCAAATGACTATATAAAACCACTGCTTGATTCCGGAGCTGATGGCATCATCGCGCCTCTCATACATGATGCTCAAGCATCACAAGGCATCGTCGATCTCATCAAATTCCCCCCTGAAGGAAAGAGAAGTTTCGGTGTAAACCGAGCCCACGGTTATGGATCAACTTTTGATAAATACCTAAGTGAATGGAACTCCAAGTCTGTCTATATCGCTCAAATTGAAAGTATTACTGCTGTAGATAACATTGGCTCCATTCTTGCAAATAGTGATCTTGATGGAGTAATGATTGGTCCATATGACATGTCCGGTTCCCTCGGCGTGCCTGGTCAAACACAGCACCCAAAGATGCTGGAAGCTGAGAAGAGAGTTATCGAAGCTTGTAAATCTGCTCGAAAATCTTGCGGTACTCAGCTCGCTGATTTTTCACAGGCAAACATCGATATTGCATTAGCCAAGGGTTACACCTTCATTATTGCATCCTCAGATTTATTCATTCTTAACTCTTGGGCAGAAAAAGCTGGAGAGCTAATTGCGCAGAATAAGAGCAGTTAATGAAGCTGTTTTCTCTTGAAAATAAAGTTGCAGTTGTAATTGGCGCGGGTGGACATATTTGTTCAGCCCTTGCACGAGGCTTCGCAGAATCTGGCGCAAAGGTCGCCGTGTGCGACTTACGTCTAGAAAAAGCAGTTGCTGTCTCCGAGTCAATAAATGCGATTTTTCCGAATTCGGCAATGGCGTTTGAAGTTGATGCTTCCAGTAAAGAATCCCTCGCAAAATTGCTCGAAGATGTCAAAATTTCCATGGGGAGTATCGATATCGCCCTTAATGGAGCCGGCACAAATAGCCCAAAACCATTTTTGGAGATTTCAACTGAGGATTGGAACTCGATCTTCCAAACACAATTGATTGCGACTATGTACGGTTGTCAAGTCTTTGGAGAACATATGCTTGAAAATGGATCTGGTTCCATTATCAATATTTCATCTGCCTCGGCTGATCCCGGATTATCCAAAGCATTTGCGTACTCTGCTGCAAAAGCAGGTATTCGCAATTTGACTCAAAATTTGGGCCGTGAGTGGGGTAAATCTGGCGTAAGAGTTAATGGGATTAGACCTGGGTTTTTCCCAACAGAATGGAACCGCAAGAATTTCATTACCCCTGAGCGAGAGTCGGCAATTTTGGGGCATACGCCCATGGGGCGTTTTGGTGAGCCTGATGAACTTATTGGTGCAGCTGTATTCCTTGCCTCAGAGGCTTCAAATTTTGTAACCGGGAGTGAGTTGATTGTCGACGGTGGTTTTTCTGCCATGACAATCTAGACTTTAACTATGAACCTACTCCATGAGGTGCCTAATGAATGAGTCGGTGGTTGTAACTGGTGGTTCAAAGGGCATAGGAAGAGCAATTGTCCTTAAATTAGCTGGCCAAGGTTTTCACGTTATATCAGGGTCACGTACACCTATTTTAAATGTTCCCTCAGACCTCAAAGAATTGATCCTGCATTGCGAGATGGATGTTAAGAATCCAAATGACCATATAAAACTTGTTGAGCTAGCTAATTCGAGCACCAATCAATTGCGGGCTTTTGTAAATAATGCAGGGTTTTCGGAGTGGCAACCAATTGAGAATATTGACTCTCCCTTCCTGCAAGATATTCTCGAAACGAATTTGATGGGGTATTTCTGGGGTTCAAAGGCTGCAGCCCAAGCGTTGAAGCCAGGAGGATCAATAGTTAACATCTCGAGTCTTGCCGCTAGACGTGGCACCCCAAATAACAGCGCATACGTGGCATCTAAGTTTGGCGTCACGGGGCTAACACAAAGCATGGCAAAGGAACTTGGTCCTCGTGGGATTCGCGTAAATGCTGTTTGTCCAGTGTTGATTGAAACTCCTGGGCTTTTTGCTGCTCTAAAGGAAACAAATTCACCTGGTAAGGGTAAACCAGAAGAATTTCTAAGCACATTCGCCCTGCAACAAACTGCGCTTGGTCGATTACCGACTGCAGAAGAAGTCGCCAATTTAGTCTGTTTCCTTTTGAGTGACGATGCTTCAGGGATTACGGGTCAATCAATCAACGTCGACTGTGGGGTTCTGCCAAATTAGCCAGAACGCTTCACCACGAATTGCAATTGTTATCCCAGCGAGAATGGACTCTCAACGACTTCCAGGCAAAGCTTTGTTGGAAATTAAAGGCTTACCAATGATTGAACATGTTAGGCGCCGCGGAGAATTGAATACATCTAACGTGCCTGTCATTGTGGCTTCAGGAGATGAGGAAATTCTTGATTTCGTTTCTAAAATTGGGGCTGTTAGTTTCCAGTCTAAAAGAAATCATGAAAATGGAACGAGCCGAGTTTTTGAATTTAGTCAGCACCATGAATACACGCACTATTTAATCTTGCAGGGCGATGAACTTCTAGTCCTGCCTGAGCAGATTGATGCACTTATCCGTGCAGTAACCGATAATCCAAAAATTGACTTTATTAATTTAACAACGAAATTGCATAGCGAAAATGAGATTTTGGATGAAAGTGTTGTTAAGTGCGTTGTCGACACAAGTGGAAAAATTCTGTATATATTTAGGAAGTCACCGTTAATTGGTCAGCTCTCGGAACAATTAAATTTGCTGAGAAAAATATGTGGGATCTTTATCATCTCGGAATCAGCATTGGGGACAATATCCAATTCAGAATTCACGAAACTTGAAAAATCACAGTCAATAGAACAATTAAGGTTTTTAGAGCTTGGTGGATCCATTCTTAGTTTAGATACTGCAGTGAATTTCCCCTCTATAAATTTGCCTTCTGACATAGAAAAGGTGAACTCAATTTTGAATTCTAACTCGGCTCAACTTCAAATACTTGAGCAAATCCTCTCTCAAAAATGACTCCCTCTGAGCTAGAAATTGGGCTTAGGAATTTAGTCTCTAAATTCCCTGGTTTGGACCTCACTCCAAATACTTTTTTGCAAATAGTAAAACCAACTGATGAATTGCTCGAACCGTACTCAAAATACTTCCTGGCAGGTGGACCAAACATCCTGACCTCGCGATTACTTTTTGTACCACGGATCATCTTGAACATTCTTAAGTCAGTCCTGATTTCACTCGCAAGAGTTTCTGAAATCAAGAGTTGGAATGCCCACCAAGTCCACCCCAAGGAATCTCTGTATATATCCCACTTTACGCATGCCCAGAGGCCAGAGGCTGATGATGTATTTTTTGGGGAATTACTAGATAGAACGTCAAGCAATGTCTTCTACTTGAATAGCACAAGAATCAATCATCAAGGACTTGTTACGTTTTACCCTAAAGAAACAAGAAATAATCTATTCTTTATGACAAAATCTCTAAATGTTGCTACGGTGATATTCACGCACATGAAGTTTTTCACGATATCACTGAAACTTTTTAGACATTCATTTAATAATTCACTCAGTAAAAGCGATAAGTGGCTGCTCATTGAGGCGGGCGTAAGACAGCACTCTCGTCCTACTATGGCCAATAAATTTTTTGAAAATAGAATTTGTGATGTGATTCAGAAGACTCGCCCTAAAATTGTTCATTTCACTTTTGAAGGCCACGCCCATGAAGCTGTTTTGATTAATCTTATCCTCAGAAATTTTAGGGAAATCACTCTGGCTCCTTACCAGCATGCTCCGATAGTCCCAGAGCAATTTGGATTAATGAGAAATATCAATCGTTTAGGAACGAAGGATAGGATTTTCACCTCCGGGAATATCACGCGAGATTATTTCAAATCCTTTAGGTCTGACATTCCCATTACTGCAATTGGTTCGAGTAAGTACAAAGAGTCAGCCTTGACTTCAAACTTGGGAACTCATGTGAAAGTTCTGGGAGCCTCTGAAGGAACTATTCAATCTCTTGAGGCATTCATAAAGCTCTTCTCATCACTTACCCACTATCACCAAAATATTGAGTTTAAGCTCAGAGTCCACCCAGCTATATCCGAAAGAGAGATGGGATTAGCACTGAAAAATGCCGGGGGGACCAAGGAGGTAATTTCCCGCAATTCGCTAGTCGAAGACCTTTCGACATCAACCTACTGTGTTTATAGGAGTAGCGCTGTTGCAATAGAAGGTCTCGCCTACGGAGTAACCCCTCTTTTCTTTGACCAATCCAGAAGTCAGGGATTGAATCCACTCTATTTCGCAAACCTTCATCTCCCTGCTTTTGGAAGTTCTGATGAATTAATTGACTTCTTTGCAGATGTAGCAAATTTAGATGTAATCCACCAGGGCATTGATCGAGTTCAACTCAAACAGATTTCTGAAGGCTATTTTTCAAAAGTAACTGGCGGTTTTCTAAAGATTTCTGAGTGAGTTTTCAACTCTAGATTTGCTACTCGATATATACAAAAGCTTTACCCAGAGAATTGTGGCCTTAAGTATAAATTTCAAAGATGAATCCTTGGTTTTAAATGCTCCAAATAGATTTCTTCCTAATTGAGAATAGAGAAATAGAAACCTCGAAAAGCCAATATTTGTGGATACAAAGTAAAGCCGCCAGAGTGCCGCAGTTCTAAACACTGAGAATTTCTCAAAATTAGTGAGTTCTTCATCTTGAAATTCCAATTTTGCTTCAGGGACAAAAATCAACTTTCCTTTAAGGGAGTTTGGATATGAAAACAACAGATCTTCACATGCTGCATATTTAGTTGAGATCAAATTTGTCCCATAGTTTCTTACTGCTTCCCGCTTCCACATTGATGCACCGTTAAGCCACTGAGTGGGAGTTATCTCCTTGCAATCTAAATAGCTAGCTGCATGTCCATTTTTATAAACAGCACCCGGTTTTGAATTCGAGATTGCAAAAATTCTTCCAATAAGCTTGATAAGTTGGTTCGCATCTCTTGCGCGGGTCGTCGATGGGAGTGCTAATCCAACTCCCGAGACCTTGACTTTCGATTGACTTTCGAAACTCTCCGCTCCTTCTATCGCGATTTCAATGCATGAGGAATTGACTACCAAGTCGTCATCCAGGAAAATTACCCACTCAAGATGATCATCGAGCATTTTGCTTCCGATTCTCTTCTGATTAACCTGACCTGATACATGGCTATGCAAATATCTGATTTTTAGCTCAGATTTAAATTCCTCTACAACATTTGAAATGTCTGTCCCTGAGGAGACAATTACCACTTGTGCTGGTTTTATCGATGACCCGACAAGAGAATCCAAGAGTTTGCGTACCTTATCCGGACGGTCTTTAGTCGGGATAAGGATTCCAACTTTCTTTGAAATCTGATGCGATTCCCTTTCAGCCATAACTAGAATATACACACAGAACTGTTCTACGTCTGCGAGAGTCGGGTATCCCTATGAAGGTCTTGGTCCTAGGTGCTAGCGGCTTCTTGGGTACTATCGTCCAGAAGGTTCTAAGTCTCAATCATGAGGTAATTGGAACTACTACATCTGAAATTTCACAAGTCGCTGGTCAAATAAATTTCAGGTACTCCGGCAGTGACTCACTTCAAATACTGATTCACCGAGTCAATCCAGATTCTGTTATTAACTGTATTGCGCTGGCGGATGTTGATCAAGCGCAAGCCGATCTGAGCCTTGCGAAGTTCTTGAATTTTGAACTCCCTCGAGACCTATCTGCGCTCTGTCAAAGTACCGGGATTAAACTGATTCATATAAGTACTGATCATTTTGAATCATCGCCAGAAGGACTGGGCGAAGATGAAGTTCCGCATCCAATAAATATTTATGGCCAGACAAAGCTTGATGGAGATTTAGCAATTCTCAGAAACTCAAATTCTGCGAGTATCGTTAGGACTAATTTCTTCGCCTTCAGCCATTCTGGTGATAAAGGATTAATTGATTTTGTCGCTAATTCACTTGGTGCCTCAAGGCAAGTCACGGGTTATAGAAATGTATTATTCAATCCCGTCGGTGCCCATTTTTTGGCCGAGTGTATCGAAAAACTTCTGATCTCCAATCACCACGGAATTCTAAATATTGCAACTAGTCGCTTATTGTCTAAGTATGATTTCTTGTGTCTGGTTGCAGACAGACTGCTCCTAGACAGCTCAAAAATCATCTCTCAGGATTACGCTCGAGTCGCAGGCTCGGCTATCCGGCCAAATTGTATGTTTTTGAATCCCTCTAACTTGCTCACCTTTCTTGACGGTAAGTTACCAAGCATTGAGTCTCAACTCGACTTGGAGCTTTCAGGTACCATTCCTCTACTAGTGGATAAGGATGGCAAATGAGTTATTTAAAAAATAAGACTGTGCTTTTAACTGGCGGCACTGGCTCATTTGGCAAGGCTTTCATTAAAAAAGTCTTGCACGATAATGAAATCCAGAAACTAATTGTCTTTAGCCGCGACGAACTGAAGCAGTTTGAGCTCGCAGGGACCATTTCTTCTGAAAAAATTGAGTTTTGCCTCGGAGATGTCCGTGATTACCAAAGATTGTTACGTGTTTCTTCTGGTGTAGATGTAATTGTCCATGCAGCAGCAATGAAGCAGATCCCTGCTTCCGAATTGAATCCCATTGAAGCCATTAAGACAAATGTTATCGGCGCGGAAAATATTGTGAACGCAGCAATCGAAAACGGAGTTTCTAGAGTTCTCGCACTGAGTACGGATAAGGCCGCTAATCCAGCAAATCTATATGGTGCCACAAAATTATGCTCTGACAAATTAATGATTGCCGGGAACGAGTTATCAAGGGACTCAAAGACAAAGTTTGCCGCGGTTCGATATGGCAATGTTCTAGGATCACGTGGAAGTGTAATTCCGTTTTTCCTTGAGCAAGCAAAACTGGGAAGCATCCCGATTACGGATGAGAGAATGACACGATTTTGGCTCACGATAGAACAGGCTGTTGATTTTGTACTTTCTAGCATCGAAAGAATGCACGGAGGAGAAATTTTTGTTCCGCGAATACCTAGCTTCAAAGTAACTGACGTTGCTGAAGTTGTATGCCCCGGGGTACCGACTAGAGTAATAGGCATAAGACCTGGGGAAAAAATTCATGAAATTATGATCACTGAAGATGACGCACATTACACCTTTGAATTTGAAGACTGCTACGTGATTGCATCCCCAACCCTTATCAAATCAGGCCTAATCCAGGCTAAGGGTAAAAAAGTAAGAGAAGACTTCAGATTTTCTAGTGAAATTAATCCTTACTGGCACACCAGTGAAACATTTAAAGAGACACTCAAAGAATCAGGAATTCTTTAGCTCCAACTGATATGCCTCTTCTATTTTAGATCTAAGTTTAATCCTTCCAGAGATAACTTCGACCTGATCCATTGATTCTCGCAAATTCCAACCTTTTGAATACTCTGGGTTGTAGTAGTAACTGGGCTTTAATAGCTCTCTCCCGATTATGGCTGGGGAAGCAAATGGAAAACCTAGAATTAAATCAGCCTGCTCTACTAGGCCATAAATATTGGTGGTCGGCCCAAGAACGGTGATTTTGTTATCTGCTTCCAAACCGTCAATCAATTTTAAGTAATCTCGTGAATGAACGTATCGATTTCCACCTCGAATGAAATTACGCTTAGGTTTCAAGAAAACTTGAGTTCCTGGAAATTCCGCACTGACTTGAGCAATGTCTTCTAGGAATGACATCATGAACAACTCTGATCCATACATGTTTATTGGGTACCCTTCCCAAGGCGTCATATCAAAAACTACAACTTTGAACTTTCCTGGGATAGGTTCAATCTGCTTCCTGGGATACATCATTATTGAACCTAGAACTCGAACCTCAACGAGATGATTGCGATTAGAAATGTTCTGCGCAAAATCTGGAGTCCAGACAAAGTGTGTATCAACATCGGTTCGACAGGCAAAATCTATTCGATTGTCACTTTCTTCTATTCCTTCCGCTGAGGGAATCGAAAAATTATTGTTACTGTACCAAATCATGTAGCGATGAACACCAAAATTGCTCGCGGAGTAAAAGGGCGTGGGTAATATCTCCATATATGAGTTAGTGGCCACGATCTTCAAATTCAAACCTTGGGTGAATAGGAAATTCCAGAGCGGATTCTCCACAATCAATCTGTGTGCACCTAAGTATCCAAACCTTGTTAGTCTTTTGAGAGTGAATATCTCTCTGATAAGCCTAAATAATAGACTCAGTTTTTGTCTCCCATTTAAAACATTAGTGATTAAAAAGAATCCTATGTCTTTGACAAAGAAATTTCCGTTGATTTTCTCTGGCTTCCAAATATTTCTATCTTGAATAATCAATGTTCTACTTTCAGTGATTTCATTAAACCTGGGTTCGTTTATGAATTCACTGAACAATAATCTCTTCTCCTCGGTGAACCCGTCAGAATAGAAAAGAGTTAACTCCAAACTTTGCGTTTGAATTTGTTTTCGACCGATAGTTAGGCTCGCTATCAGAGCAACAAGATACTTCAATAGTTTGGTAGTCTCACCGAATTTGAACAAAAAGCTACTACCGATCTTTGCAGAATTAACATCAAAGGACATTCCTTCATTTAGGGGTAATTGGCTCATGTTTTTCCATTCAGGCTCAGGTTCCAAATGAAGCCTTCGACTTGAAATTATTAGATCCCTGACTAAAGATGTCTCTGTTTCAGATAGTAATGTGCGACTGAGAGCTTGTTGAATTCGGAATGCGAGTGGGCGCCAGTCTGCAAGCATGAGTAGATATTACTTGTATCTCGTAAAGTCAGTACGGATTAATGATTCTTCTAGAGTTACATTTGCTAGGCTGGGAGAGTGAATCCCAGTAGGAATTTGACCTATCCTGGTAATGTCCTCTTAATTGATGGCATTTCGGGCGCTGGCAAGACTATGGTTACAAGGCTCGCGGACGGATACAAGTTAACCACCTCGCCAGCCTTTAATTATTCCCTGGAATACCTGTCAATTCTTCATTCACTCGAAAAACTAGATACCTCAACTGCCCAATTATTGATTCAATTAAATTTTGATCAACGCCGGTATGATGGGTCGATTTCCAGAGAAGTAAATCTACGACCTTCAGATCTGAGTTCGGTTCTAAAGAGTTCTAAGCGTAAAGACTATTTATTGAGTCTACTAAAGAATGATTCAGCGGAGATTTCTGATGAAAGAATGAGGGCTCAGCCAAATCTCTGTTTTGTTACTCATCAGCTTAACGGCGCAACAAAACTTATTGAGAACACCCTTTTAGATCAATACTTCGAATTGATGTGCGTGAGACATCCCTATTATCTGCTTTCTCATTGGGAATCCTATGTGCATCTTTTGGGGACTAGCCCTCGAGATTTCACACTTTGGTTAGATGTTGGAGGGGCTAATGTTCCTTGGTTTATCCAGCGTAATGTCAATCTTTACTTGGAATCAAATCAGATTAATCGGGCTGCGCTATGCATTATTGAAATCCTCCAACAGACATTTTTAAAAATGAGTAAGAGCGATCCTAGACGTGTAGTAATTCCATTTGAGAGATTTGTTCTGTCGCCTCGCGAAATCATCACAGAAATTGAAAATAGGTTTCCTATGGGTAACTCAAATTTAATCGATGGAATTCTCCGAAGGGAGAAGGTCCCACGCGACCACATAAATAGTGGTCGAGATTTACCAATCTACAAGAGGTATGGCTCTGGCTCTTTGAAGTCATCGGTTGACATGAAAGATGACTTCAGAGCGCAAGAAATCAATGCTCAAAGACGATTATCTCCAGAAATTTTTGATGAGTTGAGAATATTGAGTGATAAATATTTGGAAGAATTTGGAGAGTGGTTCAAGTGAATAATTCTGGCACTGCAACGTCTTTTACTGCAATTCTCCCGATAAAATTTAATAGTGAGAGAGTTCCGGGGAAGAACTTTCGTGATTTTCTAGGTTTACCGCTTTATCTTCATATCATAAAAAATCTGTTAGAAGTTCAACCGATTACAAAAATAGTGATAAATACTGATGCTCCAATGTCTGAGTTTGATCATAAGTTTGACGATCCGAGAATTGAATTTTCAAAGCGCCCCGAATATCTACTTGGCGAAACAGTTAGTATGAACTCAATTATTGAGTATGAGATTAATCGGACAGGAGATGATTTGTTTTTTATGACTCATACAACCAATCCACTTCTTTCTAGTTCTACCATTCATAGAATGCTTCAGGTGTATAATTTAGAGAATTCTAATAATGATTCTGTGGTTTCAGTTTCAAAATTTTTTGGAAGATTTTTAGATATCCAGGGTCATCCCCTAAACCATAATCCTGTATCTTTATTGCGTACACAAGATCTGGAACCTGTTCTATTTGAGAATTCCTGTGGGTACGTTTTCAGTAAGCAAAGTTTCTCCAACACTAAGTCTCGAATCGGATTTAATCCTCTTTTTTTTGAAACACCCAAACTTGAGTCAGTAGATATCGATGAAGAGGACGATTGGAAAATCGCGGAAGCGCTTGCTGAATATGGGAAGCGAAATGTTTAAGGTATTGGTGACTGCTCCTCCGGTTGTCCTACAGGCAGATAGATACCGCGAGCAATTCCTTCAGAACAATATGGAACCTCTCTACCTTACGAGTGAGCAGCAAGTCTCAAAAGAAATACTGCTCGAAGTCGTTGGAAATTTTGATGGCTGGATGCTTGGTGATGATATTTGTGATCGGGAGATTCTGAGCGCGGGAAAGATGGGCAAACTCCGAGCTGCATTACGTTGGGGGGCTGGCTTCGATAATGTAGATGCTAAAGCTGCAAGTCAGCTTGGGATTCCTATTGAAAATACTCCCGGAACCTTTGCAAATGAAGTTGCAGACATGGCTCTCGGGTACTTGATTGCGTTAGCCAGGAATATTCCCCAAGTGAGTCAAGGGGTCTTTGAGGGACAATGGCTGAAGCCTATCGGCTCCTCTCTCGCAGGAAAAAAGGTAGGAATTGTAGGTTTAGGGGTGATTGGGCAGGCAATAGTTAAGAGGTTAAATGTTTTGGACATGCAATTGGTTGGTTATGACCCAGCCTCGAATTTAACTCAAAATAGAACGGTTGATTTAAAGAAATGGCCAGAAGGACTTGTTGACTTGGATTACTTAATACTTGCATGCCCTCTCACCAAAGATAATATTGAGATGATTAATGGCGAAGTTCTCCGGTCAATGAAATCCGGATGCAAAATTATCAATGTTGCTCGTGGTGGCCTTATCGACGAAAATGCACTAATTGGTGCATTGAGAGAGAAGAAGGTGGCTGCTGTGGCGCTAGATGTCTTTGAACTTGAACCTCTCAAAAATTCAGAACTATTGGAATTCAAGCAGAATGTGTACGGATCTCATAATGCTTCAAACACCGTAGAGGCAGTTGATAGAACGACCGCTATCGCAATAGAGAAATTGTCTAAGCTTCTTGGGGGGAATTAATGAAAAATAAAAATGCAGTGATAATCACGGGCGCCTGTGGGGGTATAGGTCGCGCTCTAGTGCGAGCTTACGGAGAAGCGGGTTACTTCGTTCTTGCGACAGACTCACAGGACGCGCTTCCAGAATTTTCAGAAGTTAAATTCTTTAAAATTGATCTGCGTGAGACGGTAACTGATATCACGGTTCGCGAAAGGTGCTTGGCTGAACTACGAACCGAATTGGTTGGATACCAACTTATTGCTTTGGTAAATAATGCTGCTGAACAAATAGTCAAACCTATAGAGGAAGTCACTTTTGAAGACTGGAACTCGGTGTTATCTGTAAATTTGTTGGCGCCGTTCTTTTGGACTCAGTATTTTCTTGATCTGCTTGAAATATCTTCGGGTTCGGTACTAAACATCAGCAGTATCCATGCCCGTCAGACAAAGAAAGATTTTTCTGTGTACGCGACTAGCAAAGCAGCGTTGAGTGGGCTAACAAGACTCATGTCTATTGAACTTGGAAATAGAATTCGAGTGAATGCAATTGAACCGGCTGCAATTTCTACACAAATGTTAGAAGCTGGGTTCGAGAATAGCCCTCTGGAAAGAAAAAAACTAGATGCTTACCACCCAACAAAACGAATCGGTACAACAGATGAGGTTGCCCAAGTAGCTCTTTTTATCACTTCAGAGAAATGCCGTTTTCTTAATGGTGCATCGATTGCTGTGGATGGCGGAATAGGCAACTTGCTTCATGACCCTGCAAATTAAAGAATTGCAGGTACTTTCCACAGAGCGGTGTCTTCTTGGAGAAGGAATTCAGATTGATAAAAATGGTGAAATTTGCAGCTGGGTAGATATCAAATCTGACCTTTGTTTTGTTAAAGGGAATGACATTAAGAAACCGATGGAATACCCGGGTCTCGTTGCTCCGAGCAAAATCTTGGGTATAGATGACATCGAGATGAAGGTTCTTCACCGGTTTGGTATCTCAAAAATTAATCTGTCAACTGGCAGAATAGCTGACCTCCTCACCTATTCAACATTGCAAAATACCCACCGCAGTAATGATGGTGAAATCTTCTCAGACGGGTCTATCTGGTACTCACGTATGGGCATAAACGAAGAAAATGGAAAGGGTTCAATTTGGAAATGGAATCCTAATTCACCCGAGGAATGCATGATTGATGGGTTGACAATCCCAAACACAATTCTCAAGTTACCGGATAGTGAAGAAATCTATTTTGCTGACTCGGCATCTGGCACTCTTTTCTTAGCAAAAATCTCGAGCTTGAACTCTTCATTAGTTGATGTAAAAACTTTTGCAATTTTTGATGACGTCTTTGGCGTCCCTGACGGATCATGTTTAGATGCTTTAGGAAACTTATGGAACTGCCGCTGGGGAGCGGGAATGATAATTATTGTTGCGCCGACCGGCAAGATAATTGAGCAGATTAAATTGCCTGTGACGTATCCGACGTCTTGCAAGCTAGATCCTAGTGGTACCCATTTATTCATAACTTCTGCGAATCCAGATAATAGTGTGGATGATTTTTCCGGGCACACACTCAAGCTCACGTTAGTTTAAATCACCACGTACTCCAACCTCCATCAACTTGAATATTTTGGCCAGTAATGTAACTAGCAGAGGTACTTGAGAGAAATAAGATGGTGCTAACAATTTCTTCTTCTGTCGCCATCCGATTTAGCGGTGTCCGTAGTTTGTATTTTTCGACAAAGTCCATCTCCTGATTTCTGCTTATGCCTCCAGGGGAAACGCAATTAACCCTAATTTTTGGGCTAAGAGTTGTAGCAAGCCAGCGGGTAAGTTGAATCAATCCACCTTTTGATGCGGCATAACCTGCTGGGTTTCCCATCTGTGTTCCCCTGTAGATTTCCCAGTCAGGACCATGGCTACCGTAAATTGAACCCACGTTTATGATCGTCGGTACTTCCGATAATCGCAAAAGTTTCTCAAAACCCTGAACCAAATGAAATGGAGTTGTCAGGTTCACCTCTAATGCTTTGTTCCATGTCGCAAGTGATTGATCTTTGAATGGGACAGCCCACCCCTCAACATCAGTTGATCCCACATAAGCGGCATTATTGATTAGTATGTCTAAACTCTGAATGGTCTTCGATATTTCCTCAATGGCTCTTGAGCGACTAGTTTCCACTTCGAAATCAACTTGGTAGAACTTTACAGAGATTGCATTCGTTCTTAACTCAGAAAGGAAAACTTTATCTTCCTCTGTCTTATCTAAGACAACTAGATTGGTTCCTTGTTTCGCAAATTCTGCGCATAGCACTCTTCCAAGATTACCCAACCCGCCGGTGATCAGAGCTGTCTTGCCTTTTAAGTCTTCATAGCTTGCCTGCATCATCTCTCACCATTCTTCTTCTTGAATAGAAATTCAGCTATTTCAAAATCTAGTTGATCGTCTATATCTATCGCCCGTTCTCGATCTACCAAGCTGGCAAAAACTTTACCCGCCATTAAGTTATCTGTCTCTAATATAAACTGTGATCTAGCGCTGTATGCCACCGTTGTAATATCAAATGTTTCGGGCACATCTTGACGCCTCGCGTAGCCTGTTTCAGGCTTTATAGCCAGGCTTGCCTGACCAGCATGATCAAGTTGAACCATATTGAAGTACGGACTTCTCATGGATGGGCTCACTGAGATGGCCATGTCTCCATTGTTTTCAAATAGGCAATCCAAATTTCGATCTATATCAACTTGAATCCTAAGCGGTGCAGTGCACGGCAATGAAAGGAAAATTTTAGAGAATACACCCTCGGTATCCTTTAGAAAGTTCAGGGCATGTTTCCAAGAATGCAACTCCGGGGATGTATCGCTTGCAAGATCTGCAGGTCTCAGAAAAGGTACCTCCGCGCCGTAAGCCCGAGAAATATCTGCAATCTCTACTGAATCGGTGGAGACAATAACTCGTTCAATGCGCGGGTTTGCCAGTGCTTGTTCAATTGTCCAGGCAATTAAAGGCTTGCCCGCAAAGTCAAGGGTGTTCTTGTTTCTTAGTCCACGAGAGCCGCCTCTCGCAAAAATAAAGGACGTGACTTCAGTCATTAGGCCCTCCGGTTATTGACGTCATTTTCACCTTAGATTCATCGTCTTGGGACTTTTCGCACGCCAAAATAACTTCCACGATTTTAATCGAATTCTCTAGGGAATTTGTCGGTTCAACATTTAGGTCGATTGCGGTGAGCAAGTCTTCCCATTCCGCAATATACGTATCCGATATCAATTCTCCATCTGGCTGAAAAATTTGTTGTTTAGAAGAATCGGAATGATTCTGGGCGATCCTCCCACTAAGAAGATTCCACTCTAAAGTTCCATGGGTTCCAATAACTGTACAGTTGCGAATCTTATCTTGGCGGATGAAATCCAGATGCATTGCAGCCATAAATTCAGTTCCGTCTTCATTCTTCATACCTAGAATCAGGTGTGCAATATCCTCTACATCAATTTCTAAGTCGCTCACTTTGCCTAAGCTTGCAAGAACCCACTGAGGAAAA
>Ga0315905_10004056_pt1 | contig 14996 bp, 5 predicted proteins | sample LakEriMetagenome_5_FD_203522 | JGI IMG/M metagenome (GOLD analysis project Ga0315905, IMG submission 203522) | Freshwater fungal communities from buoy surface, Lake Erie, Ohio, United States - Buoy 4 MA121 | ecosystem: Environmental > Aquatic > Freshwater > Lake | place: USA: Lake Erie, Ohio... | reverse complement strand
GCGGCGCGGCCGACGAGGGGGCGGCGGCGGCGGCGGCGGCGGCGGCGGCGGCGGCGGCAGCAGCCGCAGCAGCAGCCGCGGCGGCGTTGAGCGCGTCCTCCTCCATCGACTGCTGCGACGACAGCGACGTGGCGCCGCCGAGCTGCGGGAAGCGGATGCGGTTGGGCGCCGCGGCGGGGCCCAGGCCAGCGCGCAGCAGGTCGACGGCCGAGCCCGTGCGATGGTGCATCGGGCCGCCGCGGCGCAGCGGCAGCGCGGCGGCGGCGGGCGGCGGCGGCGCCGACGGCAGGGCGACCGCGGCCGCGCCGTCCTCGTCGCCCTCGTCGCCCTCGTCGATGACGCTGTCGTCGCTCGCGCCCGCCACCGCCGCCGGCGCGTCCGCGGCCTCGGCGTCCAGGCACGCGCCCAGCGACGGGATGGCGCGCCCGGCCGCCGCGGCCGCGTCGGCGCGCCCGCGCTCGAGCGCGCCCGGCTCGGCGTGCGTCGCCAGCCACGGGTGCTGCGCGAGGTCGGCGACCGTGGGGCGGCGCGACGCCTCGCGCGTGAGCGCCCACAGCACAAAGTGCCGCGCGGGCTCCGAGACCCAGGCGGGGAACGCCGGGCTGCCGCGCAGGATGCGGTCGATGGTCGCGCGCTTGTTGCCGCCGTCAAAGGGCGCGCGCCCGACCGTCAGCTCGTACGCGAGCACGCCGACCGCCCACGCGTCGACGGGCGGGCCGTAGCGGGCGCCGGGCGGGGTCTGCAGGCGCGCCGCGGGGATGGCGCCGGCGCCGGCCGACGCGGGCGGGAGGAACGACTGGAGCGACGAAGGGGCGGCCGGCTCGGCGGTCGCGTCCGAGCCGTCCGACGACGGCGGCGGCGGCGCCTGCGCGCAGTGCGGCGGCGGCTGCTCGAGCGGCGGCGGCAGCGGCGGCACGGGCGCGCTCGGCTTGTCGGGGCAGACCACCACCTCGGGCGCCATGTAGTCGAGCGTCCCGACGCGCGTGACGGGCAGCTCGCGCGCCACGTCGATCGACAGCCCAAAGTCGGCCACCTTGAGCACCCCCGCGGACGTGAACAGCAGGTTCTCGGGCTTGACGTCGCGGTGGACGACGCCGCGCGCGTGCAGGTACTGCAGCGCCGACAGGAAGGGCGCGACCACGTCGCGCGCCGCGTCGCGCTCGGGCAGCGAGCCCCCGCGGCGGTCGAGCTCCCCGAACACGTCCCCGCGCGGGGCGTACTCCGAGGCGAGGTACACGCACGACGCGTCCTCGAACGCGGCGTACAGCGGCAGCACGTGCGGGTGGTCGAGCGCGGCGTGGATGCGCACCTCGCGCCGCACCTGGTAGCAGTTGAGGCGCGACAGCTTGTGGCGGTGGTAGGCCTTCACGGCGAGCTGGGCGCCCGTGGCGCGGTCGATGGCGAGGTAGACGGTCGAGGCGTAGCCGCCGCCGAGCTTCTTGGCCAGGACGAACTGGTCGATGGACCTGTTGTGTTTTTTGGGGGGGGGGGTTGTGGCGCGCGGGGGGGCGGCGGGGGCGGGGGGGCGACGGTGAGCGCGGCGACTGCGCATCGGCGGCGGCGGAAAAAAGGGAACGAGTCCGCGCCCAGCGCGGCGGCGAGGGTCGCGTGGCGCGGAAAGGGTCGCGTCGCGTGCAATGGGGTCGTCGTCGCATTGACGCGCGCGGGCGTGGGAGCGAGGGGCGCGCGCGGGCGGGGCGAGCGCCGCTGAGCGCCACATAACGCCCTCCCTTTTGCGGCTCTCTCGAGGCGGTCGTCCGCGGCCCACCGGACGCCCGCCCGCGCCGCGCGCGGCCCCGCCGGCGCGCCAAACAGGCGCGGAAGGGCCCCGCGCGCCCATCCATCCGGTCCGACAGGGATCTCGGCGCGCGCGCCGCGCCCGATTGCTCGGTGACACCCGAGTCACCAGAAAAATAGGGGGGGGGGAGAGAGGAAGCGCCGGCCGGCGGCGGGGGGGGGGCGTCGGTTGGCGCAGGCCGCCGGGCGCCTCGCTGGCGCGGGCGTCCGTCCGTGTCGGGGCGACCGGTCGCGCCCCTTTTCGGTACTAGCGCACAAGGGGGAGCGCCAGCGGAGAGGGAGCGCCGGGGGGGGCGGCGGCGCCGAGGGGCGGGACGGCGCGCGCTCGGGTCGCGCGCGCGCGCCCGGGCCCGAGGGGTCACCCCGGCGGCGGCGCGGGGCCCCGCGTGACGCGGGCGACATCCCCGCCTTGGCCTCCGCCGCCCGCCGCAGCAGGCGCGAAAAAAACACAAACGACTCACCAGACTTCGCGGTCGCGCAGCTCGGGCGGGCAGAGGGGCGTCACGACGATGTTGCCGGTGCGGGCCTCGGACATCCTGTGGTGGTGGGCCGGGGGGGGGGGGATGCGGGGGGGCGGGCGGGCGTTGGTCGTCGGCGCGGGGTGCGGGTGGTGCCGGGCGGCGGGCGGCGGCGGGCGGCGGGCGGGCACCGGCACCAGAGGCCAAACGTCCGCCCTCGAAAACGGCGAATCGCGCACGGCCGGGGGCGGCGCGCGCCGCCCGGGCGCCTCCCGCGGCGCCGACGGATGCGCGCAAGGCGCCCGCCTGCTAAGCGGGGCGGCGCGCGGGGGGGATGGGCGGCGGGCGGGCGGCGAAGAGAGGAGTCGCTCTCGTCGCTCTCTCTCTCTCTCTCTCTCTTCCTCTGGAGCGCCCTGTCCAACGACCGGCGCATCGAACGCCCGGCCGACGCTCCAGGGGCCCTCGGTCGCACGCGCCACTCACTTGGCGATGCGCAGGGCCTCCTCACACGGCCCACGCGCCCCGTCGTCCGCGACGAGGGGGTCCATTCTGGCGTAGCGGGTAGGCGCGCTCGCTCCAAATCAGGAGAGGCCGCGAGCCGCTCGTCTGTGTGAAGAAGGGGGACGAAAAGGCTGCTTTCTACGTCGCCATCCTTCTAAAGCTAAGGCTCAGGGGGTAAGGTGTGCGGGGGGGGGGATAAAATGCGGCTGGGAATCAGGACTATGACAAAGGGGGGGTGAGGGGAAGAGAGATGGCGCGGCAGGACGGCGATGCGCAGCAGTTTTCAGGTACTGCGGCGGCGGGCGGCGACGGGGGGGCGCTGCCGACCGCCAGCGCGCCGCGCGGCCGCGGGCAGCTGTCTTTGTCTCTCTCTCTCTCGCTCTCAAGGACGTTCTTTTCAAGTCGAGAGGGGGGCTGCGAGGCAGAACCAACGGGCGGCGCGAGGCGCGCCCTGTTGATGGAGGGTCGACGTCTCTTGCCCGGGGGGATCGAGCCAGGGCGCAAGAGAGCGCGTTTTTGAGAGCAAAGTTGCAACAAGGGGCGCGGCGCGCGGGGGGGAGAAAAAAAAACGGGGCGGCTTTTTTTTCACAGCCAAACGCGCGTCTTGCACACCGGGCACGCGGCCGACGCGCCCTGCTGCCGCAGCCACGGCGCCACGCAGTCGCGGTGGAAGCGGTGGAGGCACGGCAGCGTCAGCACGGCGTCGCCCGCGCCGTAGGCGTCCAGGCAGACGGCGCAGGAGGAGGAGGAGGACGGCGGCGGCGACGACGAGGGCTGCTGCGGCTGCTGCTTGGCGGCGGGCGCGCCCGGGGCCGAGGCGCGCTGGGGCCGGGCAGGAAGGGGCGCCTGCATGCCCGTCCTCCTCGCCCCCTCGCCGTCCTCGCCCCCCCGCTCCTGAAGCCGCCGCTGCTGCGGCGGGTGCTCCGAGCTGCTGCTGCCGCCGCCACCACCCGCACTGCTTATCCGCCGCCGCTGCCGCTCCTGCCCCGCCGACGCCCCCTCCTCCTCTTCCTCCTCCTCCCCCTCCTTCCTTTCCTCCCAGATGTGCGTCGGCAGACGCGCCAGGTCCGTCTCGCTCACGGCGCGCTTGAGGCCCATCCCCGCCGCCGCCGCCGCCGCCGCGTCCAAGAAGCGCTCGGCCCCAGAGTTGGGCTGGAGCGGGGGCGGCGGCAGCGACGACGGGGCAAATGCGGCTCCTGCTGCTGCTGCCGTCGGCCCCGCTCGTGCCCCAGACAGCGCGGCCGCCACGGCGTCGAGGGCCAGCAGCGCCTCGTAGTCGCGGGGCGTGAGCTCGCGCGCGGCGAGCGCCACCTGGAGCAGCTCGGCGGCCGCCACGGCCGCGGCGGCTGCTGTTGTTGCGGCCGGCGGGGCGGCGGCGGCCACCGCAGAGGGCGGTGGCGGTGGCGGCAGCGGCGCGCGGCGCAGCAACGGCGGCGATGGCGGCGGCGTCATCAGGAGCGGGTTCAAGGTGGTTGTTGAGGCGGCGTCACTTTGACGCCGCGGCGCCGGCGCCTCGATGTCGACCACCACGGCGTCCAGGAGCGGCGCCGCCGCCGCCGCTGCCGCCGCCGCTGCCGCCGCCGCCGCCGCGCGCTGCTCCTGCCGCCGCTCGAGCGCGCTCAGGCGCGCGCAGGTGGACACGAAGAACAGGGTGAGGCAGGCCCAGAGGACGAGCGAGGCCGGGAGGATGCCGGCGAAGAGGACGACGAGGAGCAGGACTGTGTTTTGTGATGTCGGAATGGGGGGGGGGGGGGGTTGGCGGCGGCGGCGGCGGCGGCGGCGGCGGCGGGGAGGCGAGAAGAGAGAGAGGCGCGCTCGCAAAGTGACGCCGGTGGTGCCGGTGGTGCCGACGCCGGCGCTCGCGGGCCGACGGAGACGGCACGCCCCGCGTTCCCTCGCCTTCGCGACTTGCCAACTCACCAAAGAGCGCGGCCTTGGGCAGCACGTCCGTCTCGCTCCTGTCGGCGGCCGCGCGGTCGCGCGCAAAGGCGCCCACGACGGGGGCTTCTTCCTCGAGGGCCGAGACCTCGGTCGACAGCAGGCACGCCATCGCCCCTCTCCGGGCGTCCTCCGCCTCTCCGCCCGCCCCGGCGCGCGCTGGCGCGCGCGCGCGCAGAGAGTAAGTACTGGTGGCGGCGCGACCCTTGCGCGGCGGATGGGCGCCTCGGAGGGGCTTTTTGGTGGCGTTCTTGTGGAAAGGAGCGCGGTCGCGGTCGTCGTCCTCGTCAAAAGGGGGTCGTCGTGCTTTCGCGAGCGGGAGGGCGATCGCGAATCGACCAACTGGCGGCCCGTCAGAGCGCAGGTCAGTAAAGATGCATAGCCGGACAGAGAAGTGAGCGTAGTGGGAGGAATGATTTGGCAAAACATTTGTGGACGACTTTGGCCGGCAAACGGCGCCGAGGAAAAAAAGGGGTCGCGGCGGGTGGGCAGAGCCGCTTCCTCGCCGCCGGCTCGCGATGCTCTCGCAAGACCGTCGAGCGCGATCGCCACAGCGGCGCGTCACACACACACGCGCGCGCACGCGATCATCGGATACATCAGAGCTAGCCTTTTACGCGCGCGCAACCTCTGACGCATCAGCAGCCGTTCACACTCTCACGCGCGTGGCTCCGAGTGCGCCGACTATTGCGACTCCGCCGCCTCGCGTCTCTCGCGTCTCTCGCGGCCCGCCGCTCTCGCCGGAGCAGCGCCTCGCGAGACCCCCTGTCCCGCGCGCCCTTTGCGCCTGACCTCGCCTAGTACTTGACCCAGGAGGCCACCGCGCGTCAGCACACAGCACCGCGCACACGAGCTCTCTCGCCGCCGCCGCCGCGGCCGCCGCCGCCACCGGCGCTCGGTCGCCCGCCCCTTCCTCTCGCTCGCCGAAAACCCGGCAATCAAAATGGCGAAAAAGACCAAAAAGGGAAAGAACCGCCTCGACAAGTACTACCACCTCGCCAAGGAGCAGGGCTACCGCTCCCGCGCCGCCTTCAAGCTCATCCAGCTCAACCGCAAGTATGGCTTCCTCCAGGGCTGCGGCGCGCTGCTCGACCTGTGCGCGGCGCCGGGAGGCTGGCTGCAGGTCGCGGCCGCCGCCATGCCCCCGCGCTCGCTCATCCTCGGCGTCGACCTCGTCCCCATCAAGCCCGTGCGCGGCTGCCGCACCCTCGCCTCGGACATCACCACCCAGAAGTGCCGCGCGGCCATCCGCCGCGAGGCCGCCGGGCGCAAGTTCGGCGTCGTGCTGCACGACGGCGCGCCCAACGTGGGCGGCGCCTGGTCGAGCGAGGCCTACACCCAGTCGGCCCTCGCGCTCGAGGCGCTGCGCCTGGCGGCCGAGACGCTCGAGCCCGGGGGCGCGTTCATCACAAAGGTGTTCCGCTCGCAGGACTACAACGCCCTGATGTACGCCCTCGGGCAGCTGTTCGAGCGCGTCGAGGCGACCAAGCCCGCCGCGTCGCGCAGCGCGTCGGCCGAAATCTTCGTCGTCTGCCTCGGCTACAAGGCGCCGGCGAAGATCGACCCGCGCCTGCTCGACCCGCGCGTGCTGTTCCGCGAGGTGCAGCTCGCGGCCAAGCCCAGCGGGCCCGAGGCCCTCCTGCGCGCGGCCGCGGCCAAGCAGAAGCGCCACCGCGAGGGCTACGAGGAGGGCCTGTCGACGACGCACCGCCCCGCGCCCGCGGCCGCGTTCATCGCGAGCGACGCGCCCGTCGAGATGCTCGGGCGGTTCACGCGCCTGGATCTGGCGTTCGGGGCCGTCGGAGGCGGGGGCAAGGGCGCCGCCGCTGCCCCTGACGCCGCGGAGGGCGCGCGCCTGCTGGCGGCCGTGTTGGCGGCGGCGCCTTCTTCTGCCGACAAGGCCGCGCTCGGCGAGGACGGCGCTGCGGCGGCGGCGGGCCCCTCGGGCGCCTTTCCCGAGCTCGAGCGCCTCGCCAAGGCCGCCGCCGCGGGTGAGGAGGAGGAGGACGACGACGACGGCGACGCCGCCTCTGCCGCCTCCTCCGCCGCCGCCCTGGCGCGCCTGGCCGCGGCCGTGCGCGCGCACCCGGCCACCGACGCCGAGGTCGCGGCGCTGTGCGGCGACCTGCAGGTGCTGGGCCGCTCCGAGTTCAAGGCGCTGCTGCGGTGGCGCCTGGCGCTGCGGCGCGACCTGAAGCGCGAGCTGGGCATCGCGGGGAAGGAGGGCGGCGCCAAGAAGAAGGCGGCCAAGAAGGCGGCCGGCGCCGGGAGCGAGGACGAGAGCAGCAGCGACGACGGCAGCGAGGACGGCGGCGACGGCGAGGACAAGGGCGACGACGACGACGACGACGCTGACGCCGCGGACGGCGACCGCCGCCTGATGGACGAGATGGCGTCCGTGCGCGCGCGCGCCGAGGCGCGCACCAAGCGCGAGCGGCGCAAGAAGCGCGAGGCCAAGAAGCGCGCGCGCGTGCGCGCCGCGCAGCTCGCGGCCAGCGCCGGGATCGTCGGCGAGGACGGCGGCGGCGCGGCCGGCGGCGGCGGCGCGCCGCTGGCGGCGCCGTCGGCCGAGGAGGGCGGCGGCGGCCGCGGCATCGGCGGCGCGAGCTCGCTGTTCAGCCTGGCCGGGGCGCTCAAGGGCAAGCGCGGCGCCACCGCGCGCCTCGACGGGCTCATCGAGGCCGACGCGCCCGGCGACGACGAGATGGCCGAGCTGGCCGAGCCGTCGACCGACAGCGGCGCTGCGGAGGACGAGAGCGACAGCGAGGACGACAGCGACGACGACGACGCGGCCGCCGCGCGCTACGAGCGCGAGCTCGAGGCGTCGCTCGAAACCTCGTACGCCGAGTACCTGACGCGCCGCGGCAAGCGCGTGGCCGCCGAGCGCGAGCGCCGCGCGCGCCTGGGCGACGACGCGGGCGAGCTGGCGGCCGACGACGACGACGACATGGAGGACGACGACGAGGACGACGAGGAGGAGGAGGACGATGCGCTGCTGGTGCTGGCGGCCGGCGGCCGGCGCAAGGCGGCTGAGGAGGAGGCCGACGGCGGCGGCCTGATCGTCAAGCTCGACGAGTCGCGCGTGGGCGTGCCCAAGACGCCCGCGGCCGTGGCCGCGCAGTGGTTCGGGCGCGACGAGTTTGACGACCCGGACCTGCTGCTCGCGGGCGACGGCGCGGCGGCCAGGGCGGCGGCGGCGGCGGCGGCGGCCAAGGCGGTCGCAGCGGCACGGCAGCGGCGCGTCAAGGCCGAGGCGGCCAAGGCGGCGGCAGCGGCGGCGGCTGGTGATGATGCCGTCGCCGGCGACGGGGGCAGCAGCAGCAGCGACTTTGACGGCAGCCTGGGAAGCCAGGAGGAGGGGGACGAGGACGGCGACGAGGAGGACAGCGACGGCAACGTCGACGACGACGACGCTGCCGCCGACGCGCCGCCCAAGAAGAAGAGCCGGCTCGCCTCTGGCGCCGCCCGCCCCTTCACCGGCCCGCTCACCGCCGACGCCTTCGCCGTCGGCCCGCAGACCGGCTCCGACGGCGAGGCCTCCTCCGACGAGGGCGCGGGTGGCGGGGCTCCCGGCGGCGCCGGCCGCCCTCGCAGCGGCAACCCCGCCAGCGCCGGCGCTGACGACGACGGCCGCGACTCGGAGGCCGAGGAGTTTGAGGCCCTCGACGACCGCGCCAAGGCCGAGGTCATGGCCATGGCCCGCCGCATGCTCCGCCGCAAGACCAAGATGTCCCTGATCGAGGCCGCGTACAACCGCCGCTCCTTCGACGACGGCGGGGCGCACCTGCCCAAGTGGTTCCTCGACGACGAGCGGCGGCACATGAGGCCGATCGCGCCCGTCACGCGCGACGAGGTCGAGGCGGCCAAGGCGCAGCTGCGCGCGGCCGACGCGCGGCCGATCAAGAAGGTGGCCGAGGCCAAGGCGCGCAAGCGCAAGCGCCTGCAGCTTCGCCTCGACGCCGCGCGGGCCAAGGCCAACCAGGTCGCCGCGCAGGAGGACGTGCCCGCGGGCGCGCGGCTGCGCGAGGTGGAAAAGCTTTACGCGAAAGCGCGCGCGGACAAGAAGGGGGGCGGCGGCAAGGGCGGGGGCGGCGGCAAGGGCGGCGGCGGCGCTGGGGGCAAGCGCGGGCGGGGACCGCCCCTGGACAAGCGCATGCTGGCGGACAAGCGCGGGCGCGGGGCCAACGCGAGCGGCGGGCGCGGCGGCGGCAAGGGCGGCGGCCGGGGCGGCAAGGGCGGCGGCGGCAAGAACAAGGGCGGAAAGGCCGCGGGCGGCGGCGGCAAGCGGGCGGGCAAGGCCGGGGGCGGCGGCGGCGGGAAGAAGGGCGGCGGGCGCCGCTAAGGAGAGAGCATGATGAGCAACGACGCGCGGATGGCCTGTTTTTTTTTTTTAATTTGCAACGACCTACGATGGATATATTTCCTTTGGACGTCTTGTCTCCTCTTGTCTCACAAAACGCCGCCGCCGCCGCCCGCTGCTGCCGCCGCCGCCGCCGCCCCTCCGCCAACGATGCCGCTCCGCCGCCCCAGCTCCTCCAGCTGCGCCACAAACTCCGCGCCCCCCGGCAGCGACGTCGCGCCGTACAGCACCGAGCGCGCCCCCGCGCCCCCCGCGGCGCCGCCGCCCGCCGCCCACGCCGACAGCTGCTCGCGCTCCAGGTAGTTGCCCCCGCCGACGACAAAGACGACGGCGTCCCGGAAGGGCCCCCGCGCGCGGTCGGGCCCCGCCCGCCCGGGCGGGAGCTTGGGGTCGAGGACGAGGAAGGTGTCGTGCTCGGTGAGGGCCGCGGCGTCGCCCCCGGCGCCCGCGCCGCCGCCGCCGCCGGGCCTCGGGTCCATCAGCGCCTCGACGACCGAGACGACGGGCGCCTGGCGCGCGCCCGACAGCATCAGGCTGCGCACGGACTTGGTGACGCTCGACAGGCCCTGGCCGAGGGCCTTGTCGGCCCAGCCCAGCAGGGCGCCGCCGGCGTCGCCCCCCTGGCCGCCGCCTGCCAAGTGCGCCGCCGAGCCGCCGCCGCCGCCGCCCACAGCGCCGCCGCCGCCGCCGCCGCCGCCGCCGCCGCCGCCGCCGCCCCCCGCGCCTCCGCCCGGGCCAATCAGCCCGTTGCGCCGCAGCCGCGCCACGTACGCCAGCGCGGTCGTGTCCGCCCCGCACGCCCGCAGCGCGTCGCTCAGGTCGCGCAGCTCCGCGTCGCTCAGGGGGCCCGGGGCCGACAGCGCGTGCACGAGCGCCAGGCGCAGCTTGTCCGCCGCGCCGCCTTTCGGGGCGCGCACCGCGCGCAGCACGTCGCGCGCCGCGTCGCCCGCCTTGCCCGCCACCAGGTCCTCCTCGAGGCCGTGCATCTGGTCGAGGGCCCCGGACTTGATGGCCGACAGCAGGGCCGTCGCGAGGTTGGTGTGCTTGTCCAGCACGCGCTTGCGCTCCTGCAGCTCCGGCAGGCTCGAGACGGCGCTCATGAGGGACTGCGCGTTGCGGCGCATCGCCTCGTCCGGGTCGAGGAGCGTCTCGGCGCGGCCCCCCCCCGCGGAGGCGCCGCCGCCGCCCTCGGCGGCCGTGCGCGCGTTGATGTCGTCGACGGCGCGCTTGTACCGCTGCAGCTGCGCCTCGACCTCCTCCGCGACGCGCGGGAACGGCAGGCCGCCGCACTGCTCCCAGAACCAGTCCGACTCGTCGACGTCGTACGAGCGCGGCTTGCTGCCGCCGGCGCCGGCCGCAGAGAGGGCGTCGGCGGCGCCCCCGGCTGCCGAGGCCGCCGGCGCCTCGGGCGCCAGGGTGACGCGGTTGCTGCGCATGCCGAGGACGTCGTGCACGAGGGGCTTGTACGACCACGCGTGCTGCACCATGACGCCCAGGTCAAAGTTGCGGTCGAGCAGCACGAGCAGCGGGCGCGACAGCAGCGACGACGACGACGAGGCGGCGAGGTGGTGGCCCCGTGCCGCCCCCGCGCCCCCGACGCCGCCCGCCTCGGCCTCGGAGAACAGGTTGTGCCGCGCCCTCAGGTGGTCGCGCAGCCGCGCGTCCAGCAGCTGCGCCACGTGCTCCGCGGCGCCGCCCCGCGGGCACCGGATCACGGGCACGACGCCCAGCGTGACCAGCGCCGAGAACAGGCCGTCGACCACGGCGGCCACCGTCGCCTCGATCTGCGCCTCGCGCGCGGCCGGGTCGTGCAGCGCGACGTACGCGTCGGGGAGGGCCAGGGTGAAGAGGCCCGGCTCGAGCGCCACGAAGGACAGGTAGGCGTCGGTCACGCGGGCGACGCGCGCCGCCGCGCCCGCGCGCACGCAGCCCGAGGCGAGCCGCTCCATCAGCGCCGGCGGCAGCGCCGAGGCCCAGCACAGGTAGACGCTGTCGTAGAGCCCCGCGGCCGCGTCCGCCACGACGCGCTCGACGGCCTCGGCCGTGGGGCGCGCGAGGTAGACCGCGGGGACGTCCGGGATCGCCTGCCGGTCGCCCGCCTCGAGCGCGAGGTGCAGCGTGACGCCCGCGCGCCGCAGCGCGTGCACGCGCAGCAGCGGGGCGACGACGTCGCGGCAGAAGCGGTCGAGGACGAGGACCTTGTACTCGGTGTCGGCGCTGCTGGCGGGGCCCGCGGACGCCGCGGATGCGCCGCCGCCGGGCGCGGACAGGTCGAGGAGGCGCAGGAGGCTGTCGGCCTGCTTCTGGCGCAGGTTGAGCGCGGCCGACATGGCCGTTGCCGAGGAGAGCGGTGGGGCGCCGCCGCCGCCGCCGACGCCGACGCCGCCCGGCGCGAACGCCATTTTGTGCTTGGTTTCTTCAGAGGGCGTGCGCAGGATGCGTGCGGGTCGTAGTTTGGGAGGGTGGGGTCGTGTTCTTGCCGGGCCGCCTCGCAGCAAAAGGGCGCTTGCCCCTCCCGGGCGCGCGCGAAGGACCTGGCGCGCTGTCCAACCGCTGTCTCGTGTGTGTGTGTGTGTTCGCCTTGTCGCTCTCTCGTGGCGTGTGTGTGTGTTTGTTTGTGTGTTCGACGTGAGCGTGTGGTCGAGGCGAGAGGTCGGGCGATCGCGATGAGCGGTGGGGGCGTGGAGTCGCGCGGTCGCATGTGATCGGCGGGCGCGTCGTCCTGTGCTCTTGCTCTTGAGCCAGCCACCAAGCCAGGCCAGCGGACACCGCAGAGAGCGCTGAACCGCCCATCAACCTCGCGCCGCGCGCTCGCCCGCCGCTACACGCAAACACAATCCTCACCGCCCCATCATTCACGAAATCCATCGCGGCCATTGCCGCGAGGTCTCCTTGCCATCACGCGCGTCGTTCTTCTGCAGCCGACCTCTCTCTCACACCAAGACGCATTGGTCTTCCGCGCCGCCCCTCTCGCCCCCCCACCCCCCCAAGCTTCTCCGCACGCGCGCTATCCAACGCAAGCAGCACCGGCATCAGCACAGCATGCGGGCCGCGACGGCGGCGACGACGACCAGCGCGCGAGCCCCGCCGCCGGCGCCGTCGCCCCCGACGGCCGCCCGGCGCTATGCGCTCGTTGCCACAGGGCCGTCGGCTGCCCCCCAATTCTTCAGCGAGGGAGGCACCTACACGCTCTCGCGCGACGCCGTCGCGCGCGCTGCCCTCGCGTCTTCTCCCTCCGGCTCCTCCTCCTCCTCCTCCTCCTCGACCGGCCGCCTGAGGTTTGGCTCGGTCGTCGTCGTCCGCGACGGCGCCCGCCGCCGCAGCTCGTCGCTCCCGGGCGGCGGCTGCGCGGCGGCAGCAGCGGCGGCGTCAGCATTCGTGCCGGGCGCGTGGGTCGAGGCCGAGCTGCTCGAGCATTTCGACCCGTCGCACTTTGGCGGCGCCCTCTCGCGCTTCCGCGTGACGAGGATTGTCGTCGAGGGGGAGGCGGAGGCGGAGGCGGCGCCCGCCGCCGCCGCGCGCTGAACGCGATTCCTTTGCGACGAGTATTTCGTTTCTGATCCCCGGCCGCGCCGCGACGTCCTCCTCGTCGCCCGTCCGCCGTTTGCGTGTCCTCCATTCTTTCGCGACTTTGTTCGCGACACCTTGCCCCCCCCCCCTGAGGCCCCCCGCATGTGCAAAAGGAAAAAAAAAACACTCGGCCCGCCGCCCCGCTTCCCGCCACGCACTCGCGCGCCCGCGCGTACCGCCATGTTTTTTTGTTTTCCGCGCGCCCGCAATACCCGCGGCTGAGGCCGCGCGATCCGCGCGAGGGCGCTGGGACGCGCAGTCACGTCTTGATACACCAGTTCGGCGTGAGCTTTGCGGGTCGGAGAGGCCGGCTCCGCTCGCGGCGCGCCGCGGTGACTTTCGGCGAAGGTCGTGAGGCCTCGAAGCTCTCCTCCTCAAGTCGCGACTCGCTGTAACGAAGGTCCGCGCCCCGCCAGCACCTCTCCACTCCAGTCAAAACGCAACCACCTACAACGCGAGCACCGCCACTGATTCGTCGCCAGCAAGCGCTCACCACCCACGCGCGAACGCGACAAGCAACCTCCGCACTCCGAGGCACGGGACCACTTCCGTCGTCGTCGTTGCTCTCTCCGCCACAAAAAAACCGCCTCACAACTCCCGTCGCCATGAAGCTGTCCCCGCTCGCCGTGGAGTTTTACCCGGCCTCGTACCACAGCGCGGGCGAGGCCGAGGCCGAGGAGCTCATGGTGAGAGAGCGCAAAAACTGGACGAGGAGCGACGACGACAGAGACCTTGTCTCCTCTGCTCTCGCTCTCGCCCCGTCGCCGTCCCGGGAGTGTCGTGCGGGTCCGCGCCACGTTGTCGCGCGGACCTCGACCGACTCAGCGCTAGACACTCGCCTTGCGCGCCCCCACTCGGTCCGCCGAGGCCGCGGGTGGACTGGCGGGGGCGGGCGCGGGCCGCGAGAGTCCCTTTCCCCCTCTCTCTTTTTTTTTCTCTGCGCTGGTCCTCGTCGCCCGTCGCCGCTGACGCAGCCCCGCTTCCTGCCCGCCCCCTTTGCTCCACCCCAAAATCAATCGCGAACACAGGACCTCGAGCGCGTCGACGCCTGGCTCAGCCTCATGGCCGACCTCGACGAGGAGGACGAGCTCGAGGAGGTCGAGGAGCTGTTTGAGCTCGACTCGTAGCGCGTTTTCGTCGGCGCGCGCGCGCGCGCGCGCCCTCGTCGATCAGCTTCCGGCGTCGAACGACCGCAAACCACCCCCAAAAACACACACACACACGCCGCGCGGGCGGCAGCAACAGCAGCGACCCCGATTTTGACCCTACGAAAGCAGCCGCCGCAGGACCCGCACCCCAAAAAAAGAAGAACCACAAAAAAGAACGGAAGCGCGCCCTCGCCGCCCTTTTTCCTCGCGCTTTGTACACACGCACCCGCGAAACGGCGCGCGCCCTCTCCGCGGCTGAAAGGGTTTTTTTTTTCGATTCTATCAGCGCCTGTGTTGTTTGTATTCTCGCGCGCACACACAGCCCGCCCTGTTCACCCCCCGCTGCTGCTGCTGCACCCTCCTGTGTAAACACCCTATAAAACAAACCTTTGTTTCGATCGCCTGGTCCGCCGTTGCCGGCCGCCCGCACCTGTCGCCCGTCGCTCTTTCGACCCCTCGGCGCCGGCAACACGACCCCAAACACTACGGACCCAACACATCCCCACTCCGATATGTGGTCGAGCAACCATGGCGCAGCAGCAGCAGCAGCAGCAGCAGCAGCAGCAGCAGCAGCCGGCGCGCACGCTGCACGAGGTCGAGGCGGCGATCGCGCAGGTCGAATCTGACCTCGAGACGCTCTTGACCCGCCAGGCGGAGCTCACGCACGAGCGCGAGCGGCTGCTCCTGCAACAGCAGCAGCAGCCGCCGCAGCAGCAGCACCGTTCACCACCGACAGCCCCCCGCCGACGCGTCAACGACCCGCAGTGGCGCCGCCCGCAGCCGTGGGACGCCGCCGTCGACGCGCTGCTGCGCGGCCGCTTCCACCTCGGGGCGTTCCGCCCGCTCCAGCGCGAGGTCATCAACGCGACGCTCAGCGGGCGCGACGTGCTCGCCCTCCTGCCGTCGGGCGTCGGCAAGTCGCTGTGCTACCAGCTCCCCGCGCTGCTCGACCTCCCCCGCGCCGGCGCCCCCGCGACCGCCGCCGCCGCCGCCGCCGCCCCGGCCCTCACGCTCGTCGTCTCGCCCCTGGTCGCGCTGATCGCCGACCAGGTCGCCTCTCTGCGGCGCCTGGGCCTCGTCGAGGGCGAGGAGGTCGTGGGCCTGACGTCGGCGAGCAGCAAGGACGAGGTGGCGCGCGCGTTCGCGGCCATGGACGAGCTCGCGGCCCTCGGCGCCGCGGGGGGGCCGGCGGCGGGAGCGGCGGCGGGAGCGGCGGCGGCGGCG
>Ga0315905_10004055_pt1 | contig 14997 bp, 10 predicted proteins | sample LakEriMetagenome_5_FD_203522 | JGI IMG/M metagenome (GOLD analysis project Ga0315905, IMG submission 203522) | Freshwater fungal communities from buoy surface, Lake Erie, Ohio, United States - Buoy 4 MA121 | ecosystem: Environmental > Aquatic > Freshwater > Lake | place: USA: Lake Erie, Ohio... | reverse complement strand
CAGCAGTCGGGTGGGCTGCCACGCCGCGCCGGCCTCGCCGAGATCGGGGCAGAGATTGGGGCGCAGAAAGGCCTCCAACCTGATGATGCGGGGATCAGGCCGGTGGCGATTGGCTTCGGCAATCTCCCCCATCTGCTTCAACAGCTCCAACTCGCCCTGGTCGGCCTGCACGGTCTGCCGCAGGGCGGCCTGTGTCTGGGCTTCTTCCAGATTGAGGAGGTCGTCTTCGCTGAGTTCGGAGAGATCGCTGTCGCGGTCAGCTCCACCCAGGAGCAGATCCAGCTGAGCCCCAGGATTGGCCAGGGCACCACGCCGCTGCTCCTGCTTCTCGGCCAAGCTCCGCTGGTGCACCTTGAGGGTGCGGGCAAAGGCCTCGATCGAGCTGAGCAGCCGTTTCTGAAGATTGGTGATCACCAGACGCTCGGCGTTGAGCTCCCGCTTGCCGGCGCCTTCGCGGATTAACCGCTCTTCCCGCTGCTTCCGGTAGGTCTGCAGCAGGCGTGAGAGCTTGTCCAGATCCTTGGGATCGAAGGGCACACCCCGCACGAAGCGGGCTGGATCCAGCAGTTCAAGCAGGGCCGTGAAGCTGTTGCTGTGACCGTTGTGGGGCGTGGCGGAGAGAAAGATGCGGTGCTCAAACAGCGGCGCCAGATCGCGAAGGCTGCGGGTGAGGCCGGAATCGATCGCGTAACGAAGGCTGTTGCTGGCTGGGGCGGCGTTGTGCGCCTCATCGAGGATCAGCAGACTCTGGAGCGGCGCCTGATCGTCGCCTCCCTTGCCCTCCTCCAGCCACACCCGCAGCAGGGAGGAATACTCCGGATTGCGTAGCAGCGCGTGGGAAATCAGGAAGCGGCTGGCGGTGCTCCAAGGGTTGGTGCCGTAGCCACGCTCCTGCCGCACCTTGGCCACATAGGCCCGGTCCATCACGGTGAAGGCGAGGCCAAAGCGGCTGGCCATCTCCTCCTGCCACTGGCGAAGCACCGAGGGCGGGCAGCTGATCACCACCCGGCGGATCCGCTGGCGCAGCAGCATTTCCCGCAGGATCAGCCCCGCCTCGATCGTCTTGCCTAGGCCCACGTCATCGGCGATGAACAGGCCCACCCGCGGCATCTGCAGGGCCTTGCGCAGCGGTTCCAGCTGGTAGGCCTTCACATCGATGCCGGCCCGGTAGGGGGCCTGGAATAGCTCGGCGTCGGTGGCGGTGACGCAGTTCCAACGCAGGGTGTTGAGGTAGGCCGAAAACTGCTTGGGTTGGTCGAAGCCCCGCTGGGCCACAGCCTCCCAGCTGCTCTCCCCCAGCACCTCGAAGTCGATCTCCCGCTCCCGGAACACCGTGAGCCGCGACCCGATGGCGTCGTCCTCCATGCAGGCCAGCGCCACCACCGTGTCGGCGCCGGGCTCCTGGGGGGCCTGCACCTCTTCCACCAGATAGCGCCGGGTGCGGCAGCGCACCACCGCACCGGGCTTGAGCTTGATCCGCTGGCGTGAAGGTGAAGCCGTCATCGAATGGGCAGCCTGCAGTCCTGGGTGGGGTAGCGGGTTAGCGGTATCGACACCCCAGATCGGAGCACAGTGTTGTATCAGCTGGTCTCATCATGCCCCTGACTCGCCTGAATTGGAAAGGGATCTGGCACAAACATTGTGGCAGAGCTGAAAGTATGCAAATACTGCATAAAACGACCTGTTCGGCTCGCGAAGCCTTGGCAAGAGCATCCAGAAGCCAAGGGCCTAACGGATGCGCCTTGCAAGAAAATCGATATAGAACGCCATGGATATTGCGGAGTCTTGTATTGTGTATGGATTCAGCACAACCACCTGTACAAGACTGTGTTGTTTATCCGGCGTTGATGGATCCCCGCTCCAGCCGGAAGCGTGAGCCCTGGGGGGGATGCTGCCAGGATTGGGGAACAGAAGCATGCAGATCCGCTCGGCACGCTTCCGTGGCGCTGATCCGTGGCGCTGACCCTGCCATCGCAGCCGCTGCCTGATACCCCGAGAAGGGTGCGAGACAGGCACCTAGATTCCGCCTCAGTAGCCCAAGCCCCATGCTCGCCGTTGCCGTTCTGGCCGCCGGAAAGGGCACCCGCATGAAGAGCGACCTGCCCAAGGTGCTGCAGCCCCTGGCTGGCGCCACCCTGGTGGAGCGGGTGCTGGCCAGCTGTCGCCACCTGGTCCCGCAGCGCCAGCTGTTGATCGTGGGCCACCAGGCGGAACGGGTGGAACGCTCGCTTGAGGCCCTGGGCGGGCTGGAGTTCGTGCTGCAGCAACCGCAACACGGCACCGGCCATGCAGTGCAGCAGCTGCTGGAGCCCCTCAGCGGCTTCCAGGGCGAGCTGCTGGTGCTCAACGGCGATGTGCCCCTGCTGCGTCCCGGCACCCTGGAGGAGCTGCTGGCGAAGCACCGCAGCAGCGGCGCCGCCGTGACCCTGCTCACGGCCCGCCTGGCCAACCCGACCGGCTATGGCCGGGTGTTCGCCGACGACCAGGGGCGGGTGAGCGGCATCGTGGAGCACCGCGACTGCAGTGAGGAGCAGCGGGGCAACACCCTCACCAATGCCGGCATCTACTGCTTCGACTGGGCGAAGCTGGCGGCGGTGCTGCCCCTGCTCACCACCGACAACGACCAGGCTGAGCTCTACCTCACCGACACCGTGGCGATGCTCAGCCCTGCCATGCACCTGGAGGTGGCCGACCCTGACGAGATCAACGGCATCAACGATCGTCTGCAGTTGGCCCAGTGCGAGGCCGTGCTGCAGGAGAGGCTGCGGCGCCACTGGATGGCCGAGGGGGTGAGCTTCACCGATCCGGCCAGCTGCACCCTCAGCGAGGGCACCCGCTTCGGCCGCGATGTGCTGGTAGAACCCCAGTGCCACTTCCGCGGCAGCACCCAGATCGGCAACGGCTGCCGCATCGGGCCGGGCTGCCTGATCGAGAACAGCAGCCTCGCCGATGGGGTGGAGGTGCTCTATTCCGTGCTGCGCGATAGCAGCGTGGAGACGGACTGCGTGGTGGGTCCCTATGCCCAGCTGCGAAACGGCGCCCATCTGGAGGCTGGCTGCCGGATCGGAAACTTCGTGGAGGTGAAGAACAGCCGCCTGGGGGCCGGCGTGAAGGCCAACCACCTCAGCTACCTCGGCGATGCCGACCTGGGTGCCAACGTGAACGTGGGCGCCGGCACCATCACCGCCAACTTCGATGGCGTTCACAAGCACCGCACCGTGATCGGCACCGGCAGCAAGACCGGCGCCAATTCCGTGCTGGTGGCCCCGATCACCCTGGGAGCAGAGGTGACCGTGGCTGCCGGCTCCACCCTCACCCAGAGCGTGCCCGACGGCGCCCTGGCATTCGGACGGGCGCGGCAGGTGGTGAAGGAACGGCGCCAGACTTCCAGCCCAGCAAGCTGAAGGGGCTCCACTATTCGCATGCCGCAGACCAGTCGCATGCCGCACACCAGGCATTCTGATCGCCGCAGACCTCGCCCCTGGCGCCAAGACCTTCGGGCCATCGGCCTGCTCGCCCTGGTGGCCCCCCTGATCCCCACCGCTCCCGCTTTGGCCCTGGAGGAGGTGGTGATCGAACTCCCCCTGCTGAAGACCCAGCTCACGGTGAAGCTGCGGGAGCTGAAGTCGGCGGAAGCCCTCCGGCAGGGCAGCAGCGACCTGGCGGAGCTCGATCGCGCCAGCAACGGGGCCGTGAGCCGCCAGGTGATCGAGCTGCTGCGTCAGCCGGTGCCCCTGAGCGTGAAACAGGTGGCCGACGGTTCGATGGGGTCGCCGCTGGTGGAGCAGGCCATGCTCGTGCTCTCCTCGATCGGATTCGTGGAGGGCCGGAGCGCCGATCTCAGCGGCCGCACCCTGACTGAGGCTCTGCGCCAGGCCGCGAGCGACGGTGAGCCCACCCTGCTGAGCCTGTTGAAGGCGGTACCCGGCCAGCGGCTCACGCTCGATCTCGGCCGGACACGGCAGCTGTTCAACCGGATGCTGAGGCAACGCCAGCAGGCCGAGTCCCTTCTGGCTGTTACACCAGCCGCCTCGCCACCCCTCTCACCACCGCTCTCGCCACCGCTAGCCCCAGCCGTCTCAGCAGCGACCACGGCCAGTCCCATTGCCGGGAGGGCCGTGAACCGTCGCATCGTGACCCTGCTGGTGCCGCACCGCCCCGATCCCCTGGAGATCATGTTGGTGGAGCCGGCGAGCTCATCCAACGGCAGGCTCGTGTTGATCTCCCATGGCCTCTGGGATAGCCCCGCCGCCTTCGAGGGCTGGGGGATCCTGCTGGCCTCTCGGGGTTACAGCGTGGCGTTGCCCCGCCATCCCGGCAGTGATAGCAGCCAGCAGGAGGCCGTTCTGGCGGGAGCAGCGCCGCCGCCGGACCCTGAGGAGCTGGCCCGCCGTCCCAAGGATCTGATCGCCGTGCTCGATGCAATCGGGAAGGCACGCCTCCGCCTGGACCAGCAGGTGGATGCCGGGCGGGTGGTGGTGCTGGGCCACTCCTGGGGGGCCACCACCGCCCTGCAGCTGGCGGGGCTCCAGCCGAGCAAGCAAACCCTGCTCCAACGCTGTTCGGACCTGGACGATCCGGATCGCAACCTCAGCTGGACCCTGCAGTGCAGCTGGCTGCGCGGCGTCCGCTACGCCGGCCTCGCCGATCCGCGGGTTGTGGCGGTGGCGGCCGTCAGTCCGCCGATGTCGCTGCTGTTCGCCAGGGGATTCACCAGCGAGCAGGGTGGTCGGGTGCTGCTGGTGAGCGGCAACCGCGACTGGGTTGTGCCTCCCGATCCCGAAGCGATCGCACCGATGCGCTGGGGGAGAGCAATCGGCAATCAGCTCGTGTTGGTGCAGGGCGGTGACCATTTCAATCTGCGGCCGCAGGGCGCGGCCGATGGCGGCGTGCTCGGTCCGTTGCTGTTCGCCTGGACCGAGGCCGCCTTTGCGGCCGGACCGGCCGTGCGCCCAGCCCCAGGAGCCTCCCCACTCCTGCCCGCTCAGGGGTGGGGGAACGGGGATCTGCCGATGGCCGATGTCACCGGCCGTTTGGGGAACCCCTGAGAATCGTGCCTGGCCTTCCCGCCCCACGCCGGTTCGCCGGGGGCACCGGCCCTCCTCCACGCCCCATTGGTACGCCTCTCGATCCACCAAGCCGCTCGCCCGCCCATTGATCTCCCGATCAGCCCAGCCGCTTCTGCAGCAGCGGAAGCAACCGCTCCAGCGCCACGCCGCGGCTCGCCTTTAGCAGCAGGGCATCGCCGCGCCGAAGCCAGCCCAACAGGGGCTCGAGCGCCTCCTCGGGCCGCGCCACCCGCACCAGCCGCTCCAGACCAGCGGCCGCCTCCAGCATCGCCGCCCCTTCGGCGCCCCCATCCACGATCACCAGACCATCCAGGCCCAGGTTGCGGGCGCGCTCGGCCACCTGGCGATGCAGCGCCAGGCTGCTCTCGCCGAGCTCAAGCATCGTGCCCAGCACCGCATAGCGGGCCGCATCAGCCAGCAGGGGCTGGGCCGCCAGCAGGTCGAGGGCCGCCAGCATCGCCTCCGGCGAGGCGTTGTAGGTCTCATCCAGCACGGTCACGCCACCCAGCTGCAGCCTCCGGTTGCGGCCGCCCGGCACCTCCACCGCCAGGTCGCTCAGGGCGGCGGGCGCCACCCCCAGCTCCAGGGCCACCGCCAAAGCCAACAGCAGATTGCGGGCGTTGTGGCGGCCCGCCAGGGGCAGGCTCATCGGTGGCAGGCCCTCCACCTCCAGGCGCTCAGGGGCCTGGCGCTCAGTGGCCAGGTGCTCGGCGTCCAGTCGCTCGGCTTCAGGACGCTCGGCTTCAGGGCGCTCTGTGTCGCCATCAGAGGCTGGGGAGGGCGCCACCAACCTGCCCACCAGGTCCGCTGGCGGCGTTCCTGGCGCCAGCTCGTCGTCGGCCAGAGCCACCCGCTGCACCCTGCCGCTCCAGCTGGCAGCCAGGGCCGCCTCCAGCAGAGAATCGCCGGCCGGGATCACCACCAGCCCATCGGGCCGCAGGGCCGCGCTGATCTCACACTTGGCGGTGGCGATCGCCTCGCGGCTGCCGAGCCGGCCGATATGGGCGGTGCCGATGTTGGTAATCACGGCCACGTCGGGCTCGGCGCAACGGCTCAGCCGCTCGATTTCACCGAGGCCCCGCATCCCCATCTCCACCACCAGGGCACGGGTGGTGGCATCGGCCTTCAGGAGGGTGAGCGGGGCCCCCACATCGTTGTTTTCATTGCCGCTGCTGGCCACCACCGGCCCCAGGCAGGCCAGGGTGGCGCGGATCAGTTCGCGGGTGGTGGTCTTGCCGGCCGAACCCGTCACGGCCACCACCGGCACACCCAGTTGGCGGCGCCAGAGGCAGCCGAGTTCCTGATAGGCCAGCAGCGTGTCGTCCACAAGCCACACGGGCCGGCCGAGGGCAACCACGGCCTCAAGCTGCTCGGGGCTCAAGCGGTCGCGCTGGGCCACGGCGGCGGCGGCCCCGCCGGCCAGGGCCGTCTCCAGAAAGCGATGGCCATCAAACCGCTCCCCCACCAGCGGCACGAACAGGGCACCGTTCAGGTCGGCGCGGCTGTCGGTGCTCACGGCAGCCAGGCTGGCAGGACGCCGGGTTGGCTCACCGAGGGGCTCGCCCCAGAGCGCCAGCAGGGGATCCAGGGGCAGGGTCATGGAGGGGTGGAGTCGGCGTCGAGCAGGATCATGCCCGAGCCCACCCGGGCGGGCCGGGCTAGCAGGCGCCCGGCCGGCTCCACCAATTCAAGGCGCTCATAGCCCAGCTCCCGAGCGCGCCCCAGCCAGCGCTCCGCCAGGCTGCGGCGCTCGGCAAGGGGCAGCGCGCCATAGCCGCCGGCCAGCCGCAGCCGCAGCAGACCTTCCGCGGGCCGTTGCTCCAGAGCCAGAACCCAAGCGGGAGGGTCGGCCCCCACCAGTTCAACCAGGGGCGAAGAAGCTGTCGCCGCCGCAGGCTCGACAACACTGTCGGCAGCGCTCTCGGCACCGGGTCCGTCCCCGGAACCCAGCGGGGAGGAATCACCAGCAACGGTCCGGGATGCTGCGCCAGCAGTCGGGTCCGGCGCGGGGTCGGCCCCGGGTTGCCCCATCTCTGGCCTGCCAGCTACCCCTTCGGCCTGATCGCCGCCACGACCCTGCCTCCAGGGCCACGGGGTCGGCAGACCCGTGGATCTGCCACCCGGATCAACAGGTCTGGCAGCCGACGGGCCCCCAGCCGGACCCGTGTCCTCCGGGATCACGAGAGTCGAGGAAGGCGGCGCCGCAGCGACATCGCCCTGGAGTTGGTCGGCCTGAAGGGAATCCGGGGCCTGGCTGGCGCCGGGGATTCCCGGGGGCCAGGAGCCCGTGCCCTGCCTGGGAGCTTGCGGGGCCGCAGCCGGAGTCCGCTCGGCCGCAGGGTCCGCAGGGGCCCCTCCCCGCCCTCCCGGCAGCCGCAGGGCCAATCCCACCAGCAGGAGAAGGCCCAGTGCCAGCAGCAATGGCCAGAACAAGGCGGCCCAACCCCTGGGCCAGAAGGCCGGTGTGGCCAGAGTGCCCTCGCCATTGAGCCGCCAGAGTTCCTGGGCCTTCAGCCTGGCGGTGGCGACCACGGCGGCCAGATCGGTGGCCAAACGCCTCCAGGGATCCACATAGGGAGCCGGCAGGGGGGAGGAAGGTTCCTCCCGGGAGGACGGTTCCTCGCGGGAGTACTCAGGGGATGCCATGGATTTTGTGAACCTGAGCGGGAAGGTCGCCGCTCAGGGGCCGCTCAACCCTCGCTGAGGCGGCGCAGCAGCGAGAGGGGATTGCGGGAACGGGACGGCTCGGAGTCCGGGCCGACCTCAAGCTCCTGGTTGGTGACTCCCTGGCGCAGGCTGGGGTCAGCCCCCTGCCCCTGCGAAAAGCGCTCCACCTCCTCAGCCGCCGGGGTGGGTTCCTTCACCCCGCAGACCTCGCGGTACATCGCGTCATATTGCCGAGCTGAACGCTCCCAGCTGAAGTCCTGCTCCATCGCGCGGCGCTGCAGTTCGTGCCAACTGTCGGCATGGCGGAAGGCTTCCCAGGAGCGCACGATCGCTGTGTAGAAGTCCACTGGCTCGTAGCGGTCGAAGCAGAAACCCGTACCGGTGTGGGCGCGGGGATCGTGGGGCGGCACGGTGTCCACCAGCCCGCCCACCTTGCGCACCACCGGGATCGAGCCGTAGCGCATCGCCAACAGCTGGCTGATGCCGCAGGGCTCGAAGCGGCTGGGCATCAGGAAGGCATCCGTGCCGCCGTAGATCAGGCGGGAGAGAGAATCGTCATAGGTGAGGAACACCGAGAAGCGGCCGGGGTGGCGGGAAGCCATCTGCCAGAGGCCCGATTCATAGCCACGATCGCCCGTACCGAGCACCACGAACTGGCTGTCGGTGTAGGCCAGCACCCGATCGGCCACCTGCAGCAGCAGGTCCACCCCCTTCTGATCCACCAGACGGCTCACCATGCCCATCAGGTAGGTATTGGGATTGACCGTCAGTCCCATCCGCTCCTGGAGCAAAGCCTTGTTCGCCGCCCGGCCCTCGAGGTTGCGGGAGCTGAAGGTGGAGGCCAGGGCCGAGTCGGTGGACGGATCCCAGTCGCTTGTGTCGATGCCGTTGAGGATGCCGCGCAGCTTGCCGCTGATGTAGTTCAACAGCCCCTCGAGCTTCTCGCCATACTCGGAGGTACGGATCTCCTGGGCGTAAGTGGGCGACACCGCATTGACCCGGTCGGCATAGAGCAGGGCCGCCGCCATCGTGTGGTCTCCCTGCATGTACCAGGGGCACCAGGTCATGCGGTCGAGCTTCCAGCGCCAGGGCCCCTGGTACCTGAGATTGTGGATGGTGAAGACCGTGCTGATCTCCGGGTCCTGATGCATCCACACCGGAATCATGCCGGTATGCCAGTCGTGGCAGTGCAGCACCTGGGGCTTCCAGCCACCGTTCCAGGCAAATTCAGCGGTGGCGCTGGCAAAGAAGGTGAAACGCCAGTCTTCATCTTCACCTCCGTAGATCCGCTCAGGATCGAACACGGGATGACCCACCAGATAGATGGGCAGGCCATTGGTGGGATGTCGGGTCTCGAAGATGGAGAAGTCCGTGCCCATGGTGTGGCCGCGCCAGATCGGCTCCGGACTGATCTGCAACCGGCTCCACAATTTTCCATAGCCCGGCATGATGATGCGCACGTCATGGCCCAGGTCCGCCAGAGCCGGCGGCAGGGATCCCACCACGTCGCCCATCCCCCCCACCTTGACCATCGGGGCGCATTCGGCCGCAGCGAAAAGAACCCGCATCCTTCCAAGGCATGGTGGGCGCCAGTGTACGGACCTCATCTGCCGGCATTCAGCCGGATTCGGTCCTCAGGGGAGCACGGTGACCGGTGTGCCGATCGACACGAAATCGAACACCTGCCGCACATGCTCCTCATACAGACGCACGCAGCCGTGGGAGAGGGCCTGGCCTACGGTCCAGCGATGGGGGGTGCCGTGGAAGCCGGCCACCACACAGCCCTTGACATCGAGCATGTGTTCGCCGTCCCAGCCGCGGCGTCCCAGGCAGTCCTGATGGAAGCCGATCCAGCGGCTGCCGAGGGGATTGGCAGGGCCGGCTGGGGTGTGCGTGCCCTTCTCTGGGTGCTCCCACACGGGATTCTCCGTTTTGTTCAACACCTGAAACCGGCCCACCGGTGTTTCCCAGCCCGGCATGCCGACGGCCACAGGAAAACGACGCACCAACCGGCCGTTCTCCAGAAGGCTGAGCAGGCGCCGCTGGCGGTCGAGGATGAGGGCCCGATCCAGCGAAGTGGCGGGTCCGGTCGCAGCAGGGGATGGCGCGGTACCCGGCGGGGCTGACGGGCTGGCCGGAGGAACCACCGTGGCGCTGGCTGCGGGGGCGGCAGGGGCGGCCGTGGGCAATGGCGCGAGGGAAGGCGCGGGAGCAGCGCCCGGTGAGGGGCCGCTGGGACCCTCCAGGGCTGCCGGCGCCATCGGCAGCGGGGACGGTGCCGGTGGCATGGGGTCGCCGCCGATACTCAACGGTTCCGGTCCCAGCAGGGCCGCCGCGCCCAGGGGGGGTGGTGCCACCGGCAACGCTGGCGAAGCGGCCTGTTCGGGCAGGGCTGAGGCAGGCGGGAGGGGCTGGGCCTGCCCTGGGCTGGTGAGCGACGGCAGCAACCAGATCAGCAGGAGCGGGGCGAGATGGAGCCGGAAGCGGCACAGGCCCAGAGGGCGACCGGCCAGAGAGAAGCTCTCCGCCAGCGGACGCAACCGGTGGCCAAGCCCGCCCTGCATGGGCCTGAGCGATGAAGGGAACACGGATGCCGGGAGGCGGCCAAAGTTCTGAACAAGGCGCACCTTACCCAGCCCAGCCAGTGGCTGACGAACGTCATGGCAACCATCCACTCTGGGAAAAATCGGGATCCCGCTTCTCCAGGAAGGCATTGCGTCCCTCCTGTCCCTCGGCGGTCCGGTAAAAGAGATGGGTGGCCTGCCCCGCCAGCTCCTGGATGCCGGCCAGGCCATCGGTTTCGGCATTGAAGGCCGCCTTCAGGCAGCGGATCGCCGTGGGGCTATGGGCCAGCACCTCCCGGGCCCAGACCACGCCTTCGGCCTCCAGACGCTCCAAGGGAACCACCGCATTCACCAACCCCATGGCCAGGGCCTCGCGGGCGTCGTAGCGGCGGCAGAGAAACCAGATCTCCCTCGCCTTGCGCTGCCCCACCACCCGGGCCAGATAACCGGCGCCGAAGCCCCCGTCAAAACTGCCCACCCGGGGCCCGGTCTGGCCGAAGACGGCGTTATCGGCCGCCAAGCTGAGGTCGCAGAGCAGGTGGAGCACCTGGCCGCCGCCGATCGCATACCCGGCCACCAAAGCGATCACCACCTTCGGCAGGCTGCGGATCAGGCGCTGCAGGTCGAGCACGTTGAGTCGGGGTAGGCCCGTGTCGTCGAGGTAACCCCCGTCGCCCCGCACGCTCTGGTCGCCGCCGGCGCAGAAGGCCCACACCCCATCGGCGGCGGGGCCGTCGCCGGTGAACAGCACCACCCCGATGCCGGGGTCATCGCGGACCCGGGTCAAGGCATCGCAGAGTTCCTGCACCGTGCCGGGTCGGAAGGCGTTGCGCTTTTCGGGTCGGTTGATGCTGATCCGGGCGATGCCCTCCTCGCTGCGCAGGAAGCGGATGTCGCGGTATGGGCCTATGGCTTCCCACTGCACCGGGGCCGGTTGGCTGGCGGGGGGCGCTGCGCTCATCTGGAGGCGGAAGCGAGTGCCGCCATTGTGCGCAGCCGGCGGCGCAACACGGCATCGTGGCGACGATCCGTACGCACCACCAACAGGCTGAAGGGCTGGGCCAAGGCCCAGGCCAAATCCTCCGGCAGATCTGCAGGGGAGGCGATCAGACGGGCCGGCACGCCGTGGGCCTGGGCCAGGGCGAGGGGATCCACCGGCTGGGGCATCGCGAACAGACGATCAAAATCAAGCAACTCGGAGGGCTCGATGCGGATCGGCAACTGCTCGAAGATGCCGCCGCCGCCGTTGTCGATCACCAGCACCGTGAGCCTCCCCTGCAGCTGGGGCCGCCACAGCCAGCCGTTGGCGTCGTGCAGGAGGGCCAGATCGCCGCTGATCAGCAGAAAGGAGCCCAGGGCCTCCGCCAGGCCGCAGGCCTCCGAGAGGGTTCCATCAATTCCTGAGGCGCCGCGAAAGCCCACCATCGTCCGGGACGGGGCCGCGGGATCGGCGAAGGTCTCCCAGTCCCGCACCGGCGAACTGTTGGCCAGCATCACCGCCAGCCCAGGCGGCAGCAGGCGGCTGAGATGGCGGGCAAGGGCGGGTTCATTCCATGCAGCGGCCGAGCGCGGATCCGTGCTGAGCGCCTGATCCAGCAGCGCCTGCAGCCTGTTCTCCGCGTCTCGCCAAGTTGTCGCCAGACGGCAGGCAGCGGCGGATGGCGCCACCGAGGGGCTGTTGAGCTGGCCCCCCACCCAGGCCTGCAAGCCCGCGGCCGTCTGAGCCCTCACCACCGCCAAGGGATCGAGGGGTCGCGAGTCCCCTTCACTCACGAGCACCTGCTCGGCATCCAGGCCCGCCAACCACCGCTCCAGCCGGCGGCTGGCGGGCAGGCTTCCGAGCCGCAGCACCTGGGAGGGGGCGAGATCCGGATCCGGGGACTCCAGCAGGAGGTCGTAGCCGCCCACGCAGGAGAGTTGCGCCTGTCCCCGCAGGCCGGAGAGGGGATCGGCGAGCACGGGCCAGCCGCTCCGCCGCTGCCAAAGGATCAGGGCATCCAGGTGGGTATGCCAGGCGTGCGGGCTGCCCCGCCAAGGGCCGGCCACCACCACCCCGGGACGGTCGGGATCGAGGGCGGGAAGGGCCGCTGAGGGGCTGACAACAGCCCTGGCCCCATGGACCGAGCCGGCCGGATCGGCAACCGAGCTGGGCGGATCTGGCATGGTCGTAGGCGCGCCAATCGAAAGCGCAGGCTCACGCGGAAGGGCAGGCCCCATCGCGAGGGAGCCGGCCAGGGAGGCCAGGGAGGCGGCACCGACGTGCAGGGGTTCTTCGAAGGGCAGGTTGAGGTGCACGGGGCCAGCCGGAAGCGCTCCGTTCCCCCCGAGGCTCCTGAGATAGGCCTCGGCAGCCAGCGCCTCCACAGCGGCAGGCTCCATCCCCCCCATGCCGGTTCCGGATGCCTGGCCGAACCAACGGCAGCTGCCCCTGAGGAAGTCCTCCTGGTTCACGCTCTGGTTTGCCCCGCATCCCTTGAGTCGATCCGGCCGGTCGGCGCTGAGCAGCAACAGGGGGATGGCTCCATGGTCGGCCTCCACACAGGCAGGTAACAGCTGGGCCACCGCCGATCCGGAGGTGGTGATCACGGCGGCGGGGACGCCTGTGGCACGGCCGAGCCCAAGGGCGAAGAAGGCGGCCGAACGCTCATCGAGAGCGGTGTGCAGGCGAAGTCCCCAACGCTGGAGCAGGCCCGCCGCTAGCGCCAACGGGGCCGAACGGCTGCCCGGGCACAGCACTGCGTGCCCGAGGCCGGCCCGCTGGAGGCCTCCCAGGAGCAACAAGGCGGCCCTGAGGTTCGCTTCGGCCCGATCGGCAGGGGAGGATTCCGCGGCCACGGCGGCAGGGACGAGAGGATGGATGCATGGATCATCCTCACGGGCCCCCGCCGATGGACGACGGCAGTTCAAAGCCGGCTGCGCAATCTCCGGCAGAACCCGGATCGGTCGACCAGCCCCGGGGCGGAATCCGGAGCCAGGCCGAAGCGCTGGCCTCTGGGCCCACGAACGGCCTTCGAAGTCAGCTGCTCTCCCTGCTTCTTTGGCTGATGGTGGCGCTGCTATTGCGCTGGCTGGTGGTGGAGCCGCGCTGGATTCCCTCTGGATCGATGCTTCCGACCCTCCAACTGCAGGACAGGATCCTGGTGGAGAAGGTCCGCCCCCACCTCGGACGCAACTTCAAGCCCGGCACGGTGGTGGTGTTCCATCCCCCCGCCCAGCTGGTTGATGCGGGCTACAACCCCAGCTCCGCGTTGATCAAGCGTGTGGTGGCAGGACCCGGTGACCGGGTCGAGATCCTGGGGGGGAGGCTGCTGCGCAACGGCGCTCGGGTGGAGCCCGACTGGAGTGCCGAGGCGATGGACTACGAATTCGGACCGCTCGTGGTTCCCCCGGGCCACCTGCTGGTCCTGGGGGACAACCGCAACGCCAGCCTCGACTCCCATGTCTGGGGGACCCTGCCCCGCCAGGAGGTGATCGGCACGGCCTTCTGGCGCTACTGGCCCCTGCAGCGCTTTGGCCCGATACGGTCCCCATCCAGTGAGCCCCCTGGGGCAGTCTGATCAGCTGCGGTATGGTTCTTCGCAAACCCAGGCCCAGCGTTGGTCCGGGACCTGGCCAGACGAGCGGGAGTCCCATGTTCAATCCGGAGTTCCTGACCAGCGACAACGAGGCGATCAGCGGCAATTCCCTGATCCAGTACCTGCAGGAGCAATCTCCGGATGTGCTGCAACGGGTGGCACGCTCCGCCAGTGGCGACATCCAGGACATCATTCGCCACAACGTGCAGGGACTGCTGGGGATGCTCCCCGGCGACCAATTCGACGTGAAGATCCAGACCAGCCGAGACAACCTTGCCGGCTTGCTGGCATCCGCCATGATGACGGGTTACTTCTTGCGCCAGATGGAGCAGCGGATGGAGCTGGAGGGGGCTTTGTTGGGAACAGCCAACAGAGAATTGAGCCATCTTGATGACCCCGGTGAACTCAGACTCTGATCATGAAGCTGAGTCGCAAGATCTGCCGATGCTGTGGCCAACCAAACTTTGAGCGTCAAAAGACGGACGTCAAGGTTGATCCATTCTTTGCCAGACACGGGCTTCAGATCATTCATGAGCAACAGATCGATATTCCTCTGATTGACTGGGGATTAAGGCGAAAGATTGATCGTTTTCCGAAAGCCCTTGCTCGCCAGCTGCATCACCGCCTGGATCAGCTAAGGGAAAAAAACCTATTAACCTCCTCCGCCATCCGGATTCCTTACGGGTTCTGCTCAAACTGTCATTTCTTAGCACCATGGCACGAGATCGGCGATGACCAATTGAGCGATTATTATGCTCACTATCTAACTGAAGAATACAAACACGCTAGGACCGCATTCCAGCCAGGCTTTGCTCAGCTTGGTCAAGTCATGGGTTCCCAAGCCGAAGCGCTAAGTAGGCGAAAACAGCATCAAGATCATGTCCTTCCCTATTTACTCGAATTGCGCGAAGCCAGCAGCGATGGCGTGGTTCACCTCCTAGATTATGGCGGTGGAGAGGGGTTGATCATTCCCGATCTGAGCTGGGTTCATGGCAGCGTTCATGACGTCGAGTCCGATCAACCAGCCAACCAAGAGCAACTCGATGGATTTGATTTTGTCCAGTCCCTGCACGTGCTGGAGCACGTTGGGCATCCGCTACGCACATACGCCAAGCTCGTGAA
>Ga0315905_10004054_pt1 | contig 14998 bp, 13 predicted proteins | sample LakEriMetagenome_5_FD_203522 | JGI IMG/M metagenome (GOLD analysis project Ga0315905, IMG submission 203522) | Freshwater fungal communities from buoy surface, Lake Erie, Ohio, United States - Buoy 4 MA121 | ecosystem: Environmental > Aquatic > Freshwater > Lake | place: USA: Lake Erie, Ohio... | reverse complement strand
GCTGCGAAACCGGCTTCACCGTGGCGACATCGCTGGACCAAGTGGCCATGTCGGTGCTGACTTCAGCCACGAGGATGGCGTCGTCTGCGGTCGCGGCGGCCGTGTAGGCGAAAGCGCCGGGAGCCGCCGGGTCGAACGTGATGACCGGAGCCGTTTCCGGGGCTGAATCGGAGGTGCCGAGCGCGTATTCTATCAGGGCGGAGTAGCCGTCCAGATCCCCGTCCGCAGTGGGACTGCCGGAGAAGGCGGGGCCGCTGTCGCCAGAACCGGGAGAGCCTTCCAGGGGGGTACTGGGGCGCCAGTTGGCGGCGTTGCTGAGGTTTTGGCCCGACTGAGGGCGGATGAGGGTCAGGCTATAGCCGCCGCTGTCGGCCAGCGGGCTCCACGCGCCGTCGAAGGTGCAGGAGAAGACGGTTTCCAGACCGCAGGCGAAGCTGATCGTTTCGCCACCGTTGCTCAAATTGTCGAAGTAAATGCCCCCGATTTCACGGTCCCAGCCATAGCGGGCGCGGTGGGCGAATTCGCTGTCCACCAGCACGATACGCTGACCGGGTGCGAGCAATGTGTCGCGCCAGGGAGAGAAGACAAAGCTGACGCCCTGCGTAAAGTAGCAGCCGCGCAGATTGACCGCAGCATTCGACACATTGAGCAGTTCGATGAATTCCGCATCGTCATCGCCCGTCGGGTTGAAGTGCAGTTCCGACGGCACCAGGGCCCCCGCCGGGCACGGAGTCGTGCCGGGTGCCTGGAAGAACCGCTCCTGCAGCGCGCTCCACGTCAGCGTGGAAGGCGTGTAGGTGCGGGATCGGACGACGGTATTCACCAGCAGCGGCACGGGAGTGGTGTAGGTAAGCGCTCCGGGCGAGACCGCGCCGCCCGGCAGGCTGGGGTCGGTGCCATCCATGGTGTAATAAATCACACTGCCCACAGGTGGGGAGGCCACGGCCATCGTGAGCGTGGCCCCGGCGGTGAAAGCCCCGCCATTCGGTGTGAAGGTCGGCGCATTGAGTGCCGGATAGAATCCTGCGGTGCGGAACTGAGTGAGCACCGTGGCCGTGCGGGTGGGCATCCACGAATTCCGCGAGACCTGCCAGGCGTCCTCCCAGTCTCCCGCATTCTCCGCGCCCCCGGGCGGATCGGCCGGCAGGCGGTAATTCCAGCGGGCGGCCTCGGCGATGAACGGGCGCTGGATGGCCAGACACATGGCGTCAAGCCGCGCCTGATTCCGCGCCACGGTGAGCGGACCGTCATTGAAGAGCGCAAAGTGAATGCGGTCGGCGAGGAGCATCCGGTAGTCGCTGCCGGCGGTGTGATACATCGCCATGAAGATGGCCCCTGGGCCGTCGGCATCTTCGCGGCCGGCCGTAAACGTGACGCCATTCCAGGCACTGGTGCGCACGGTGTTGTCCTGACTGCCGTCCCAAGCCGCGATGGCATTGCTGCCATTCACGCTGAGCCAGCCATCGGCGTCATTGAGGATGAAGCGGCCGCCGCTGCCGGCTCCGGTGAGCCGGTTGGGACTTACGCCGCGCCATTCGTCCTCCGAGTTGCCGAACATCCACGTGATCATGAAATCCACGTAGTTCTTCACGTCGATCAGGCTGCGCAGTTCATTGTAGTTCGTGCGGCGGAGTTTGGCGTATTCCCAGGCCGCTCCGTCGCCGTCGAACGGCGTGCCCGGTGTTGCCCAGCCCCCGACATTGTAGTTCCCGTTGATGGCTTCGTAGTCGTCTTTGGTGCCGCCGAGATAGCTGCTGTGCATGGCCGCGTTCCAGCGCTCGCGCAGATGGTAGAGCCCCCAGTAGGTGCCATTGATGTAGAGATGCACAAAGCGGCCGTGCGGCGCGAGATTCCCCTGCTCATTGAGCACCTGATCGGTGAAGAGATTGCTCATGTAGAAGCCGCGGGCATTCATGTCATGGCTGCCGTTCCGGAGTTCGATACCGTCAAACTCCTGCACAGCGTGGTAGCCGTGCTCGTGGCCGCCGAAGAGATTCGCCGTGAGCTTTTTGTCGCCATACACGCCGCGGAAATAGCAGCGGAAGCTCTTCTTCGCGAAGTTCGTAAACGCGCCGCCAAACCAGCTCACCCCGCAGTTCGCTTTCGCGTGCTGCAACGGATCGGTCGGGTGGATCCACTCGAAGGCCGTCTCCACTTCCGCATCGTTGTTGATGGCGGCGGGATTCGGCGTGGTGAGGGAAATGGACGGCACATCCGCGAGCGCCGAGGGGATCTGCGGAGCCCAGGTGGCGTTGCCGGTGACGACGGCTTGCATGGTGGGCTGCGAAGCCACGGTGCCGGGGAAAATGTAAGTGTGCGTGTCCACATTGCTGGGAGCCGCATCCGCGAGGAAGGCCGCCGCGCGGATCACCGTGGTGGTCGTCAGGCTGATGGGAGCCGTATAGACCGTGCCGGTGGTGGCAGTCGGCTTCGCGCCATTGGTCGTGTAGCGGATTTCCGCTCCGGGCGTGGCGCACGTGATCGCCAGTGTCTGAGCTGAAGTGTAGAGGCCGCGCTTCACACTGAAGCTGGTATCCTCCACCACCGCAGTGAATCCGGCGGCGGCATTCGCAGCGCCAGGCGTCGCCGGGCGGAAATACCGGAACTGACCGCTGCCATTCACGCCGTAGCTGGTGTCGCTGTATTGCACAGGATAGAGCGCTGTGGCCGGGTAGTCTGCGGGGATTTCGCTCCAGGTCACTGTTCCTCCGGGAGCATTGAGAAAGATGGCTTCACCGGTTTTGCTGAGCTGGAAATTCGTGTGCAGCGGCGCGCCGGCCACAGACCGGTCCTTGTTGCTGGCGAAGACCACGAGGTAGCCATTCGGCGGAATGGATACGCCCGCCGGAAAGGTCCATTTTTGCGGCTGTGCGGAGATGTCTGTGAGATGCGCTCCAGCCAGCGTGACGGTGAAGGCGTTGGGATTGTAGAGTTCGATCCAGTCGGCATTGGTGCCGTCTTCGTCTGCCAGCGCGCCATCGTTTTCCGCTATGAACTCGTTGAGCCGGGGCGGGAGTTGCGAGGCATCGACGGCAACCGTCACGACTGCCGTGGAGGTGCCGGTCGAATTCGTGGCGGTGAGCTTGTAGGTGGTCAGCGCGCCAGGTGTCACTACCCGGGTGCCCTCCGGAGCTGCCACGGAGCCAATGCCCTGATCCAACGTCAGGCTGGTCGCGCCGGTCACTTTCCAGGAAAGCGTGGCACTGAGCGGCAGCGCGGGATTGCCTGTGGCAGTAATGTTCCCCGCAGTGGTGGTGAAGAAGTTGATCACCGGCACCGGCGGACGGTAGGCCTCCACTTCGGCGAGCTGCGGATTGTAGGCTTCGTTGCTGAGATTGATGATGCGGAGAAAGCGCCCGTGGAAGTCGCCGGTGCCATTTTCGGCGCGCACGACGTCCGTTTCGCCGCTGTTGGGGAAAGAGCCATCCATGCGCATGTCCCCGCTCCAGGTCTGGACGCCCGGCACTCCGCCATTATCGGCAAAGAGCGCAACCCGATAGCGTGTCAGCCGTTCCGGACAGCAGCCGTCGTTGCGCGAAAACAGCACCACCCGGTCGAGCGCGTAATCCTGGAGGAAGTCGATCTGGTAATAATAGTCCAGCGAAGCCCCAGCCGCCGCCTGCGGGTGTGACAGCGTGGTGTAGCTGCCATCTGTGATATTCGACGCCGGCAGGCTGGGCCATGCCGCAGCGCTGGTAGTGACCGGCTTGCCGAGCGCCACGTTCGGGACGTTGCCCACATCGTAGGTCAGGGCCTGCACCTCGGCGATCTGGGGATTGTAGGCGCTGCCGCTGACGTTCTCGATGCGCACCCACTGGCCGGTGAAGGTGCCGCCGGGATTCGCCGAGGCGAGCACTTCATCGAATCCTCCCTGCCCCGAGTTGGTGCCATTGGAGCGCACCACGGCGGTCCAGACGGCAGGCGTTTGCGGCGCGCCACTGCCATTGTCGGCAAGGATGGAAACCCGGTAGTTGCTGAGCCGCTCCGGGCAGCAGTTGTTGCGGTTATAAATGCGCAGACGGTCGAGTATGTATGAGCGGCCGAGGTTGATGTCGTAGCGGAACCCCAGTGTGCTGGCCATCGTATCCGGGTGGGAAAAACTCGCCAGGTTCCCGTCGGTGATCTTACCCGGCGCATAGTCACCGGGATAGGTATTGGAAGTCGTGCTGGTGGAATACTGCGTCGTCACCGGCTTGTTCAACGCGGCATTCACCTGAGCGCGCGTAACCGCGGCCGGAAGCAGACACAGGCAGAAGAGAAGAAAGAGTCGGGACATCGTCATGGAATAGGGGAAAAAGGGATTACTCCCCGGAAATAGCACGCAGGGGAGGGCTCTGGACAGCAAAACTTCCGCCGGTTTCCACCTTTGCCGGGTGCAGGTCGCAAAATATTCTGTAACGGCCGGAGGCTGCGGCTATTCATTCCCCGCAGCATGACGGCCGCTCTGGTCATCCCATTTTCTCTCCTTCGCCACTCCCGCCCGCCCTCCATGGATTACGCCGAGTCTTCCCTGCCCCATGAAGTCATCCGGGCGGCGCAGTCCGGCGATGAGGCGGCTTTAACCGGCATTATCCGCGCCTGCAAGGGTCGGCTCGTGGGCATGGCCTCGCGCTACACGCAAAGCCCCGCGGAACTCGACGACCTCGCTCAGGAAATCTTCGTCACCGTTTGGAAGGGCCTAAAATCCTACCGGTTCGACGCCCCGTTTCCCAACTGGCTCTCCCGGGTGGCCGTGCATGTCTGCCTCACCCACATCAAACGCCGCCGCCGCCGCTGGTCGCTCTTCGTTTCCCCGGATGAGCCGGAGAGCCTCGAGCGCGTGGCCGATGAATCCACCGCCGCGGAAGCCGCCGGCCGTGAAGCCGCGGAGCGCCTCCGGCCCGCACTCGAAGAGCTCAGCCCCAAAGACCGTCTTGTCGTCACTATGCTCCATCTGGAGGAACGTTCGGTGGCGGAAATCGCCGCGCTCACCGGCTGGAGTGAATCCAATGTCAAAGTCCGCGCCCTCCGTGCCCGGCATAAACTCAAAGAACTGCTCGCTCTCCATGAAACCATCTGATGACCGCCTTGACTCCCTCCTGCGCGATGCCCGGCAGGACCCGCGCCCTCTCAGCCGCACCGCTGCCGCCACCCGGGGCCTGGAAGCCCGGGTCCTCCAGCGACTCGCCCGCCCGGAAAGCTGGGCCGAGGCCATTTTCTCCCTCACCACATGGCGGCCACTGGCGGCCGCACTCGTCACGTTAGCCGCCATCGCGCTGTTCACCGGAGGCGGTGCTGCCGATGTCTTCAGCGACGAATGGCTTCACTCTCAAGCCACTGAAGAATCCACCGAAGACCTCACCGCCGGCGAAATCGCGGAACTGGACCTCTAATTCCCATGCACCACTGGAAAACAGCCTTCCTCACCCTGCTCATCTTCGGCCTCGGCGGACTCGCGGGCGGACTCGTCACCGCGCGGGTCATCAAAGCGAAGATCGAAGCCGCAAAGCAGGCACCCACTCCACAGGAAGCCGCCGCGCCCGACTGGATCCCCCAGACCCTCGGCATCATGGAGCGGCACCTCGACCTCAGCCCCTCGCAGGTGCAAAAGGCCCGGGAAATCATGATCCGCACCCAGCAGGACATCCTGCGCTCCCGCGATGAATGGCGGCAGTCCTCGCGCTCCGCCTTCGCCCGCGCCGATGAAGCTGTGCGCAATGTGCTCCGCGACGACCAGCGCACCCGCTTCGAGGAGTTCAAGAAAAAACGCCGCGCCTTCCTCCAGCAGAGAGCCCAGAATCCGGCCGCCGGACGCCCGCTCGAGCGCCTGGATGAACGCCTCGAACAGCGCCACGGCCTGCGTCCGGAAACTCTCGCCGCGCCCTGATCCCCGGTCCCCGCAGCCACTTCCGACTTCCCTCTAAGGGATCGCGTTATTTCGCGCCCGGCAGGCTTGACGCGCCGCCGCGTCCCTCCCACACTGCGGCCCCTGCCCTATCCGGCAGGTCTCACCGCCTTGCCCACCTCAACTCCCGTCCGCGCCCGATGAACCTCAGGGACCAGCTGAAAGAGATCCTGCCCGAAATCCTCCCGTCCAATCCGGCTGAGGCCATCAAGGGCACGGAACTCATCCGCCTCGTCAAATACCGGCTCCGGCAGGAATACAGTGACGCCACCCTGCGCTACCATTTCTCCATCATGTGCTGCGACCCCGGCAGCCCCATCGCCAAGGTGGAGCAGGGCCAGGGCTACTACCTCCGCCGCACCCTCATGGGCGGCGGCGCGCCCGTCACCATGACCCAGGCCAGGCTGGGTATGCTCTTCGAGACCGATACCGAAGTCCTCGACCTCGCCGTCTCCCGGCAGCAGAAACTCCGCGCCATCTTTGCCCGCGACCGCGAAGTCTCCGGCCAGTTCCCGTTCCTCTTCGAGTCCTCCTTCGCGCCCGGTGCCCCCTATGAGAATGTGTGGAAGTGCCCCGATGCCGCCGTCATTGACTGGGAATCGGGCGACGTCACCGAGCGCGGCATCCGGCTCAGCCAGCGCCAGATCGACCTCAAGCGCTCGCTCGGCCTCCCGCCCTTCACCCTCACCAGTGTGAAACTCAAAGTGGAAGTCACTCACGATTCCTACCGCGAAGATTTCTTCCAGGCCCTCAGCAATGCCCGCTGGGCGCACGCTGCGGAACTCGTCATCGCCACCCCGCTCGAAGACGAGCAACTCGTCGAGGAACTCCGCCAGCTCGGATCTGAATTCGGCGTCGGCATTCTCAGCTACGGCATCGCCGCCGACGTGCTCGACGACCTCCGCCCCGGCTACGAAATCCCCGAGATGACCCCGCGGGAATTCGAAGCCCTCCAGCACCGCCTGTACCGCCAGCGCATCGTCGCGCCCCGCCCGCGTCAACTCGACTGGCGCCTCATCCAGCAGGTCCGCGCCGACAACGCCGAGTTCCAGGAACTCTTCCACTGGGTGCAGCGCTGCCTCACCGACGGCCACGCCTATACCTGGACGCAGTTTGGAAATCTCGAGTCGAGCCTTGAGGAAGGCGAAGACTAACTCCGCCCCGCGGCTTTCATCCACCATCCCGGAGCCGTTCCGCACTATCCAGGACGGGCTTTTTACTTGCGCGCTCCAGCGGCGGCGGGTAGTGCCCCGCTCTCTATTTTTTAACCCCAACGCATCACCACTATGGCAGACCTCGACGGACAAAAGAAAAACAAGGAATTCTTCACCAAGACCCCGCAGGAAACTCCGGGCTTCTTTCTCAAAGGCTCCCACCAGTACGACTGGGGTCTGAAGAACCGCCTCAGCCGCGTGTTCAATCCGAAGAGCGGCAATACCCTCATGCTCGCCTTCGACCACGGCTACTTCCAGGGCCCGACGACCGGCCTCGAGCGCGTGGACCAAACCATTCTCCCTCTCGAACCCTACTGCGACTGCCTCATGCTCACCCGCGGCATCCAGCGCAGCATCATCCCCGCCAGCACGCAGAAGGCCATCGCCCTCCGCGCCAGCGGCGGCACCAGCATGGTCAGCCCGTTCGATGAATGGGAAGGTGAAGACGGCGACGACAAGATCAAGCTCCGCCGCCCCGGCTATGAGCCCCTCTCCAACGAGTCCCTCGCCTGCAGCATTGAAGAAGCCATCCGCCTCAACGCCAGCGTCCTCGCTGTGCAGGTCTTCATCGGCAGCCAGCACGAGCGTCAGTCCCTCAAGAACCTCACCGATCTCGTGGACCAGGCGAACCGCTACGGCATCGCCGTCATGGGCGTCACCGCCGTCGGCCGCGCCATGGCCCGCACGCCACAGTATTTCCGCCTCGCCACCCGCATCATGGCGGAACTCGGCGCTCACCTCGTGAAGTGCTACTACACCGACAGTGAATTCAACACCGTCACCTCCTGCTGCCCGGTGCCCATCGTTATCGCCGGCGGCAAGAAACTCCCGGAACTCGACGCCATGAAGATGGCCTACAACGCCATCCAGCAGGGTGCCAGCGGCGTCGATATGGGCCGCAATATCTTCCAAAGTGACGCCCCGATCCCGATGATCCGCGCCGTCCGTGGCATCGTGCATGAAGGCCTCAATGTGAAAAATGCCTTCCAGGCCTACGAAGACTACAAGTCCGACGCCGCCAAAGCCTCGAAGAAGGCCGCTAAGAAGAAGTAAGCCCCCTGCGGCAAGATCACTTCCCCAGTGCCCGGCTGTCCCCGCGACGGCCGGGCATTTTTTGCGGGCATGCCGCGTCCTCGAATCCCTCCAACCAGCCTCTTCGGCTTTCTGATTTTAGCCTTCGGATTTCACCGCCCGGATTTCACCCCACGCCCGGCCCGCGAACTATCACATGCCGGAAGGAGTTATCGGCGGTATCGTAGAGGCCGAAGCTCACAGTGCCAAAGCGGCCCATGATTTCCCCCGGATTGGCCCACACGGTGCGGCCGAAGGTATGCTGATAGCGCTGGTGGTCATGGCCGCTGAAGACGGCATCGCAGGCCTGACTTTCCGCGACCCGGCGCGCGATTTCCGGGTAGTGATTGAGCGCAATGCGGCGGCCATCGATTTCCAGCTCGGCATACTGGCCATACAGGGTCACATGCGGATGGGCGGCAGCAACTTTGCAGAGGAGAAAAGCGTCGCCGTCATTGTTGCCGAAGACACAGTCCACCGGGCCGCTGAATCCCTGGGCAATGGCAGCAAGACTGAACGGAGCGCAAAAGTCGCCGACAAAGATGATGCGTTCGGCACCGCTCTCCGCTACGGCCTGAAGCACCGCCTGAAGATTCTCCAAGTGGTCGTGGGCATCGCTCAATACGGCTATTTTCATAAGCGGGCAGCAGCTCAGGGGGTTCCGAAATCAAAGACCGTGAACTTCTTCACGAGGGGCTTGAGCACGCCCTCGACGGCAGCCTTGTGCTGCGGGTGGTCCTGATAGCGCTGGAGGTCAGCCTGACTGGCAAAAGTCAGGCTGACGGCGACATCGAAACTGCTGTCCACAACAGGACGGGTGCTGGGAATACAGGGCCCGGCCGTGACGGAGAGAACCCCGGGAATGCTGCGGAAGCCCTCGCTGGCTTCGATGAGTGCGGCACGGCCGGCGGCATTGCCTGGGTCCTTAAGCCAGAAGACCACGACATGCGTGAGTCGCGGAGCGGGCGTGGACGCACAGGAGGCAAGGACCAGTGCCACGGCGGCAGGCAGGAAGCGTTTCATGGGCAGCACCATAGCGGCTTTTTCTCGAGATAAACCCGGCAATTCGAAAAACCCGCCGCATCGCTGCCGACGACCGGGCGGCGGACGCAGGCCCCTGTCAAAACTCTCCGCGAAAGATGCAGCGGGCGGTTGGAGTCTCGTGGAGAACAATCTCGGCAAGCCCGGGCAACTGGGGCTCCAGCTTGCGCCAGAGCCAGGCGCACATGTTTTCGATCGTCGGGTTTTCCAGCCCTTCGATGTCGTTCACATAGGAATGATCCAGCCGCTCCAGCAGGGGGCGCATAGCGCGGGAGATCTCCGCGTGATCGTAGAGCCAGCCGGTCGCCGGATTCACCTCGCCCTCGCAGTGGATCTCCACTTTGAAACTGTGGCCGTGCATCAGGCGGCACTTGTGGCCCTCAGGGGCCGTGGGCAGCGTCTGTGCAGCCTCGAAGGTGAATTCTTTGACGATTCTTGCGCGCATAAAATGGGTAAAGGAACGGTGATGGCGTTCAGGCCTCAGGCCTGAGCATCCTTCTGGATATCGTGGAAATCGCTTTGCTGGCGGGGGATGGATTCAATTTCCGCGACGACTCCGGGATCGGCCACTGGAGGAATGTTGCGGAAGAGCTTCTTATGCCCGGGTACGGAACGGTCCCGCAGGTTGTGGATCCGAAGACACCAGCGGGCTCCCTGTTCGGTCACATCGTCAGTGTCGTGATCGCAGATGCCAAAGAGGTAGGCGTGTTCTCCGCGGGTCGCAGAGACAGCCCAGCCCCAGTCTTCCGCATCCACACCAGCCTTCCATCCACTGAGCGCACCGCTCAGCCACCGGACAGCATCTTCGCCGCGAAAGGCGCCTTCCGAGAATTCGGAGGCGGTATCGAAACGGGTCGTGCGGAAGAAGAAGGTCATCGTGAATCTTTATACCGCCGCTACGCAGTTACCTGCCTGCGAGGCGAGGGCGGCGGCGAAGACTTCGTGGGAGGCGAGCGCTTCCTGCGGGGTAACGCAGCCGAAACGACCATCGAGTTTGCCTTCGCGCTCGAGGAGGTAGGCGGCCCACATTTGCTGCATGACGTCGGGGAAGCCGGGCTCGAAAATGCCGCCGGTGATGGTGGCGAAGGGCATTTCAAAGCCGAGGTCGGCACGTTCCCAGACCTGATCCTTGCCGGCACGGCGGAAGGTATAGAGGGTCTTGGGCTCGGTGGTGGAATACTTCATACCGCCGTCGGTGCCGAGCACGGTGAGGAACCAGGAATTGGTCTCGCCGGGGGCAAGGCGTTTCATTTCGAGGCGCATCGACACGTCGTGACCGCCGGATTGAATCCACGTATGAAGCATGGCGTTGTCCCAGGTGTCGCAGGTGGCCATGCCGCCTTTGCCGTCGGGGCGCTGGGGGTAGCCCTTCTGGAGCTGGGCATAGACAGAGCGGGGCCGCCAGCCGAGGCGCAGCGGGACGTGCAGGGTGTGCATACCGAGGTCGTTGAGCACGCCGCCTTCGCCGCAGATGGCGCTGAGGCGCTTCCAGTTGGCGGGCTTCGTGGCGTCGAGATCGCTGCTGTGGTGGAAGCCGCTGTGGATTTCCAAAATGCGGCCGAAGCTGCCATCGCCGGCGCAGGCTTTGACAATGCGCTGCACGGCCGGGAAGAACGGGAACTCACTGCTGCAGCGCACAAAGCACCCGCTGGCAGTGGTGGCCTCGACAATGCGGCGCGCCGCAGCCAGGTCTATGCCGAAGGGCTTCTCCGCGAAGAGGTCTTTCCCGGCAGCGAGCACATCGCAGTAGATTCTCTCATGCAGGTGGTGCGGCACCGCGACATAGACCACGTCCACATCGGGGCTGGCGAGCATCTCTTTATAGTCCGTGGTGAGCAGCTTCGCCGTGGGGATGGCGCGGAACCACTCCAGCACCGCAGGGCTGACATCTGCCACGGCGCTGAGCACCGGAGTGACGGGCATGTCCTTGAGCGCACACCAGCGGGCAAACGCGCTGGCCATTTCGCGGCCCATAAGGCCGCCTCCGATGATGCCGACATTGACGGTCTTCATTCAGGTAAATTCAATAGAGCCACGGAGCGCCGGACTTACTTATTCTTTGCCGGGGCCGCCGGGGCGGGCTTTGTGGCCGGCTTGACCGCAGGTTTCACCGGATCGGCAGCCGGAGCGGCTGGTCCAGCCTTGGGGGCCGCCGCACCGTTCACCGGGGTCAGCTTGGGGGCCTGCTCATTGAGCGCCACCTGCCATTTATCGCCATTCTTCACGAGAGAGACGAGTTCGAGGTTCTCAATCATGACCTTCCCGTTGCTGTGCTTGGTGCGCACGAGAACGTGCACAAGTCGGTCGCTTTCCTGAGCGAGGCTGAGAAGCTTGATGGACAGGCTCTTACGGATCAGCTCGAGGGTGGGCTCGTCCACTTTATAACGCTCCTGGAGGCCGTCGTGGTAGGCAGTGTAGAAATCGCGGGGCTTCATGGCCTCCACTTCATCCAGAGTGGACTTGCCCACGCGGCGCACCATCGCCTCCTCGTCATCCATGGTCCGGGCCTGCTTGATGCGTGCCACGTAGTCGGCCTTGAGCCCCTCCATGGAGGCCTCGTCCACAATATTGGCACTGCCGTTCCACTGCCGGGAGAGAATCATTCCAAGGTATTCATGCACCACCTTCGACGCCGGATGGGCTTCGGGATCGGCCGCCTGCTGTGCGGATGCCCGGGGGGCGGCAACAGTAAAGGCGGCTCCACAGGCGAGCGTCAGCAAAAGATGGCGGAAGCGGGAAGGTTTCATAAAGAAAAGCGGGGGTGTTGGATGACTAAGGAATGCGCTGTCCGTATGCCATAGGCCGTTGCAGCCCGCCAACCGGGATTTTCTGCCGGGCAGCATTTCCCCGCGACATACCGGCGACGCGGGCTATGGCTGAGACACCCCCGCCATGATCCGTCTTGCCTTATCGCTTTGCGCCGCGGCCGTGCTGCCCGTCACCCCCCAGGAGCCCCTGCCACCCGCGCTGTTGCCTCAGGAGCCTGTTCTGAAAGGCCTGCAGGCGACGAACATCAACCTGAAGTCCCCGCTGGATGTGTTTGCAGCCGTCTTTGCTCTACTGCCTCCCGAAGTCCTCGTCATGCCCACCGAGAACTATTATTACTGGCAGCTCTTTGCCGGAGGGCGGGAAATCCGGGGGAACATCCGGCTGCCGTCCGGGCAGCGTGAAAAGGGCACGCTCTGCATCGGCTACGCAGAGTTTGATGAATTCCCCGACGATGGCGGGCCAGCGCCCGAGATTTCAGAGTCGCAGTATTTAAAAGCCGCCGATGGTGTCACGATTTCCTGCCCGACCCCGTTCTCCAGTGACGTCATTTTTCGCGGAAAAACAGTCCGCTTTCGCTTTCTGCAGATTGATCAGCGGCCATTAGAAAAATCTCAAACCGCCCCCGGAGAGGTTTTTGTCTCCCGCACCTGCGATGAAAGCGGCTGCCGCTTCATCCTGATGTATGACACGCGTAAAAAGTCCTTTCACTGGATCCTCGACGAAGTCAGCGCAGCCATGGATCATTGGCACCCCATCCTCCCCGGCTGCACCCTGGGCCGCCGCACAGGATTCCTGCTCTGGACCGACAAATCCCGCGGAAACCGCCGAATACTCGCTGCCGTCCGGGGAGCGAGCGTCCGGCGAAATGACTGGTTCGATGGTCCGTTCGATCAACTGGCCGACAACTACGCCGACCAAACCAACATCCGAAAATGGATGGAGGACGCCATGCCCGGCTTGCGCGGGCGAATCGATAAGTGGGGCTACCTCACCGACAGCCCCACACCGGAACGCATCGCCCTGAATCCCTATGGAACCTGGGAGAGTATGGATGGAGCCGTAGATTTCCTGCGCAAAGCAGAGGAATCCGGCGATCCGCTTCAATTCTTCGCCAAGACGGGAAAGAACCCCTGATAATCAGGCAGCCACCGTGGTTTTCACGTCCTTATCGAGGGCATCCGCCGCAATCCAACCCGACATCAGAACCATCGGCATCCCCGGCCCAGGATGCGCCGCCCCGCCAGCCAGATACAGCCCCCGAAGGTCGCGGGCGCGATTGGATGGCTTAAAAGCCCCGGTCAGGCGACCATGACTCGCCAGTCCATAGATGGCTCCATTAAGCACACGGTAGCGTTCATGAATATCCTGCGGAGTCAGATGACTCTCGCATACGATACGCTCCTCAATATCTGGCATTTGCCCTGTCTTTTTCAGCTTATCAATGATCACGCGGCGGTAGTCCGGCAGCATCTTCTTCCAATCATGCCCCGGGCGTAAATAAGGCGTGTGCACCAGGACATACAGCGCCTCGCCTCCCGGCGGCGCCACCGCAGGTTCAGTCACCGCCGGCGCACAGACATAGCAGGTCGGATCAGGCGCAGGCTCTCCCTTCTTATAGATCGCGTCAAACTCCTCATGCGGGTCGCGGCTGAAAACAAAGTTGTGATGCAGCAGATGCTCGTAGCGCTGCCGCAGCCCCAGATAGAGCACCACCCCCGAGCAGGCCGCCTCGTATTTCCGCCGGCGGGTAAACCGCTGCCCGGTTTCACCACCAAGGAGTTCTGTGTGAGTGCGGACCGCATCCATATTACTCACAACCGCCGACAATTCCACCCGCTCTCCCGCAGTTGTTTCCACCCCGACCACCCGACCCGCCTCGTGAAGGATGCGCCGCACCCCGCAACCAGGCCGCAGATCCACCCCCAGACGTTCCGCCATCCGGGTCAGCGCCACGGGCACCGCCCGCGTGCCACCGATTGGATACCAGACACCCTCCTTGCTTTGCATACTGGCAATCCCGCACAGGACCGCCGGGGAATTCTCCGGCGAGGAACCCACATACTGGGTGTAATGGTCCAGCATTTGCGCCACCCGGGCGTCCGGCACATGCTTCCGGAGCATACCGCCCACGGTCTGACTGATCTTCAGCCCCGCGATCGCCTTGAGCACGGAAGGCTTGAAGTAATCCGTCGCGCGGAACATGTCGCTAATTCCACCTATCGGCTTGTAAAAGAAATACTTATCCGTGATTTTATGCAAAGCATCAGCTTGCTTCAGCAGCCCTGCATAGCCCTGTCCCGTGCCCGGTGCAAACCGCTCCGCCGCCGCCACCATGGAAGCCTCATCCTGCACCAGATCCAAAATGGACCCATCCTGAAAGAAACTGCGCCACTGGGGATCCAGCCGGACCATTTCAAATTCCTGCTCCAGGGAACTCCCAGCCTCTTCACAGACCCGCCTCAGAACGGAGGGCAGCGTGACGATGGTCGGCCCCATGTCGAAGCGGAACCCACCCTGAACCCGCTCAGCAGCCTTCCCGCCCAGCCATTCATTGGCCTCAAAGAGCACCACTTTGTGTCCGCGGCCAGCAAGCACACAGGCCGCTGAGAGTCCGGCGAGTCCGCCGCCTACAATTCCAACAGGTTTGTCATTCATAGCGATAAGTAATTAATAATCAGAAGTTTTACGAAGACGCGCGAGACGTAAAAACCGGCACCAGGCCTGCCACCGGGCGGACACCCCCCGGGCACAGGAAGCAGCGAGATACGCCTCGAAGAAGCAATCGTCGCCAGGAGCCGGCGGGTCAAGGTGCGGCCGACTCGCCCCGCGCCGCACCGCAACCACTTTCGGCACAGTCATCTCCAGCAACCCCTCCACCCCCCGGGTCGCCCCGAAGCCACTCTCCCGGCGCGCCGGGAACGGCAACCGGCCATCCGCCGTCGGCACAATCAGATCATTCACCGTCACCACCCCAACCGGGAGACGCTCCGCCAAAAAGCGCGCCCGAAACTCATCCCGG
>Ga0315905_10004052_pt1 | contig 15001 bp, 3 predicted proteins | sample LakEriMetagenome_5_FD_203522 | JGI IMG/M metagenome (GOLD analysis project Ga0315905, IMG submission 203522) | Freshwater fungal communities from buoy surface, Lake Erie, Ohio, United States - Buoy 4 MA121 | ecosystem: Environmental > Aquatic > Freshwater > Lake | place: USA: Lake Erie, Ohio... | reverse complement strand
CAAAAAAAGCTGCTCCTAAAAAAGCTGCTCCTAAGAAAGCTGCTCCTAAGAAAGCTGCTCCTAAGAAAGCTGCTCCTAAAAAAGCTGCTGCAAAAAAAGCCGCTCCTAAAAAAGCTGCTCCTAAGAAAGCTGCTCCTAAAAAAGCTGCTGCAAAAAAAGCTGCTCCTAAAAAAGCTGCTGCAAAAAAAGCTTAATTTCTTAGCTCTTTGTTTGCAAAAGCAAACGATATTAGTCCCGGATTCTTCCGGGACTATTTTTTTATATAAACATCCCTCCAATTAATCATGATTGATAACGCTTCTATTTCCGACAGCTTTTCCCTGCTTTCAAAACTCTCAGACATCCATGGAGAAAATGAATTCAAAGTAAAGTCTTATGCCAATGCAGCATTTGCCATAGATAAATTAACTGTGCAGTTATCATCATTAAACCCCGGTGAAATTGCCTCCGTACGTGGTATCGGATCTTCAAATGCGCAAAAAATTCATGAATTATTTCAATCAGGAAAACTTGAATCACTTGACCAATTGGTTAAAGATACACCTCCGGGTGTGTTGGATATGCTATCAATCAAAGGAATTGGACCTAAAAAAATTCGAACCATTTGGAAAGAAATGGAAATCGAATCTTTGGGAGAATTATTATACGCATGCAAAGAAAATCGATTAAAATTATACAAAGGATTTGGGGAGAAAACCCAACAACAGGTCATTGATAATATTGAGTTTTTTCAAAAAAATCAAGGGAAATTTTTATTCGCGCAAGCTGAATCACTCCTACCCGTTTTTACTGATTGGCTGAATGATGCTTTTCCCAATCATCCATTTTTAATTACAGGACAATACATACAGCAGCTTGAGATCATTGATTATCTCACTTGGGTTACGACGGCAAATGTAGCATTGGTTCAGGAAGTTTTAGAAGCCACTTCTGGTTATGATTTGAAAGAAAAAAAAGATCATTTTTCTGTTTGGTCAACACCAGTTGGACCCGATTGGATCATTCACAATACAGATTCAAATTCTATCACGGAAAAAGTAATTGAATTAAGTTGTGATGAACAGGTTTGGAATCGCATTAAACCTAATTCAACCATCCAGGCACTAGACGAAAAAAGCTGGTTTGAACTCAATAAAATTCCGCATATTCCTGCTTTTGTCAGAGACAACATCGTTCATGCTGAAAAATTTTTATCCAATGATCAACCGACATACATAACACCTGAAAATATTCATGGCATTATTCATTGTCATAGTATGTGGAGTGATGGAAAAAATACACTGAAAGAAATGGCCTTAGAAGCCATCGAGAGAAAGCTTGATTATATGGTCATTAGCGATCATAGTCAATCTGCTTTTTATGCGAGTGGCTTAACACCGGAGCGCGTCAAGGCTCAACACAAAGAAATAGATCAACTTAATTTTGAGCTGGCTCCATTTAAAATTTTCAAGAGCATTGAGTCTGATATTCTGGGAGATGGATCCTTAGATTATACCCAAGAAATTTTACATCAGTTCGACCTTGTCATTGCGTCTATTCACAGCAATTTGAAGATGACGGAAGAGAAAGCCATGACACGATTATTGAATGCTATTCAAAATCCTTTCACTACAATTTTAGGTCATCCAACAGGCAGGTTATTACTCAGTAGAAATGGATATCCGGTGAATCATGATCAATTGATTGATGCTTGTGTTAAGCATAATGTTGTGATTGAAATCAATGCACATCCGAGCAGGTTAGACTTAGACTGGCGATTTATCAGTCAGGCAGTTCAAAAAAATGCATTGTTATCCATCAATCCGGATGCGCATCAATTGGAAGGATTTGATGATACACGCTATGGTGTATTTGTTGCACAAAAAGCGATGCTCAAGCCTGAAAAAAATCTTAGCAGTTTTAAACTGGACGCCATAGAATCATTCATTGAAACCCAAAAAACTAAAAGACGTTAATCAATCTATTGTTGAAAATAAACTGGGCTTTCTGAGTTTTTTGGAAATCAGTGGCCTTCCACCCGATTTTAAAATCTGGTCAAACAGAATGGCGGTAGCCTGACAATCACCGAGTGCACGATGTCGGTCTTGCACGCTGATATTCAAACTTCTGCATAACTTACCGAGACTATAGGAAGGTAGACCAGGAAACACTTGGCGACTTAATTGAACTGTACACAAGCGATCTTCCTTGAGATCCAATCCATTTTTACGTAATCCATCCAACACAAAAGGAAAGTCAAATGAAACATTGTGGGCAACAAATATTTTGTCTTGAAGCCAATGATGTATTACGCCTGCCATCTCCTCAAACGTAGGAGCGGATGCAACCATAGCATTGCTTATTCCAGTGAGCGACGTAATGAAAGGTGGGATGGGTACACCCGGATTTAGCAAGGTTGTAAAACTGTTTTGTATTTGATTTCCATCATGTAAAACAATGGCAATCTCAGTAATATGATTACCTGAAATAAATCCACCGGTCGTTTCAATATCAACAATCGCAAACATGGAGTAGATAGTGTCTATGTAAAATGAGTTGGTAAGTTAGCCATTATCCTTCAGAATTGCAGCAGGCTTTTCGTTATTTTTGCGTTCAGTTTCACAGAAAAACAACCCTCCATTTCATGGAAATCAGCAAAAACTACGAACCACAGTCAACCGAATCAAAATGGTATGCCCATTGGATGAATCAAGGTTATTTTAACAGTGTTCCGGATGAGCGTACTCCTTATACTATTGTCATGCCTCCTCCCAATGTTACCGGAGTCTTACATATGGGCCATTGTCTGAACAATACTATCCAAGACATTTTGATTCGCAACGCTCGTATGAAAGGATTCAATGCTTGCTGGGTTCCCGGAACGGATCATGCATCCATTGCAACTGAAGCTAAAGTGGTTGGCATGTTGCGTGAACGGGGCATTGCAAAATCTTCGCTTTCCCGGGATGAGTTTTTGAAATATGCTTGGGAATGGAAAGAAAAATATGGTGGTATCATTCTCCAACAACTCCAAAAACTCGGCTGTAGCTTAGATTGGAACCGCACTTCATTCACCATGGACCCGGATTATTATAATTCTGTGATTCAAGTGTTTATTGAGCTGTATAAAAAAGGATTGATCTATCGTGGCAAAAGGATGATTCACTGGGATGTAAAAGCACTTACAGCGCTGAGTGATGAAGAAGTTATCCGAAAAGAAACCAAACAGAAACTATACCATTTACAATACAAGATTGTTGGCGCTGACGAATCCATCATCATTGCTACAGTTCGTCCGGAAACCATTATGGGTGATACTGCTATTTGTGTTCACCCTGATGATGAACGCTACAAACATTTACATGGGAAATTAGCAACAGTTCCATTGATAGGAAGGAATATACCCATCATTGCCGATGATTATGTAAGCATGGAATTTGGTACGGGAGCACTGAAAGTTACACCGGCTCATGATATGAATGACTATGCGCTCGGACAAAAACACCAACTTGAAATCGTTGACGTTTTTAATGATGATGGCACGATGAGTGAAGCAGCGCAGATTTATATTGGCGAAGATCGCTTTGCTGTTCGCAAAAAAATTGTTGCTGAACTGGAAGAGAAAGGATTCCTCATCAAAACAGAAGAATACACCAGTGAAGTTGGATACAGTGAGCGTACCGACGTAGTTGTAGAGCCTCGATTGAGTATGCAGTGGTGGTTGAGTATGGGAGAACTTGCCACACCTGCCTTGCGTGTTGTCATGGAAGAAGAAATTCAATTCATCCCCTCAAAATTTAAAAATCTGTACCGCCATTGGATGGAGAATATCAAAGACTGGTGTGTAAGCAGACAATTATGGTGGGGGCATCGCATTCCGGCTTGGTATGATCAACAAGGAAACTTTGTAGTAGCAGCTAATGAATCGGATGCCTTAGCAGAATATGCATCAAAATATGGGGTATTGAATGGCACACTCAAACAAGATGAAGATTGTCTGGATACCTGGTTCAGCAGCTGGCTTTGGCCTTTTGAAGTATTCAAAGGATATAGCAACCCAGGCAACCCTGAACTTAAATACTACTACCCTACCAACACATTGGTAACGGCCCCTGAAATTATTTTCTTTTGGGTAGCAAGAATGATCATGGCCGGATTAGAATTTGAGAAAGCGATTCCATTCAGGGAGGTTTATTTCACTGGAATTGTGAGAGATAAACTTGGAAGAAAAATGAGTAAGAGCTTGGGTAACTCCCCCGACCTTTTGCAATTGATTGATCAATATGGTGCAGATGCTGCAAGGTTTGGCATCATGATCTCTTCTCCTGCGGGCAATGACATTCTATTTGATGAATTATCCTTGGAACAAGGAAGAAATTTCAACAATAAGATCTGGAATGCCATGAAGCTGATCAAGCTTTGGGAGACAAGACAAGCTCCTGCTAACAATCCAAATCATTTTGCGACAAACTGGTTTGAAAACCGTTTAAGAGAAGTTCGTTTGTCCGTTGACGATATGATGACTCAATTCAGATTGAGTGAAGCATTGAAAACTATTTACTCTTTGATCTGGGATGATTTTTGTAGTTGGTACCTGGAGTGGATCAAGCCGGATTTCGAACAGCCGATTGATTCAGCAGTTTATGAAAAAACGATCCATTACTTCTCTGAATTGATGCAATTACTACATCCTTTCATGCCATTTGTCACTGAAGAAATTTATCATCAACTCAGGAGCCGAAATGAAGACCTCTGTTCGCTACAGCAGTCTGAACTACTACAACCTGAAACCGCTATTTTGAAGCAAGGCGATTTGCTTAAACAGGTAATTTCAGGCATACGTGATATCCGAAACAAACAACAGATTAAACCTAAAGAAAGCATTCAATTGTTTATTCAGTCTGTTCATTCTTCAAACTACGAAGGCATCTTAACTATCCTAGGCAAACAAGTGAAAGCATCAAGTATCGCTTTTACCGAACAAACAATAGAGCCTGCCTTCACCACCGTCATTGGGAAGGATACTTTTTTCCTCGTTTCTGAACAACCCATCAATACAGCTCAACAAAAAGCAGATTTAGAAAAAGAACTCAATCACCTGATTGGCTTCTTGGAATCTGTAGAAAAGAAACTGAACAATGAGAAATTCCGCCAAAATGCAAAACCCGAGGTCTTAGCATTGGAAGAGAAAAAACAATCCGACGCAAAAACTAAGATTCAAGTAATTCAGGAGAGTTTATCGAGATTATAAAGTTATAGGTTAAGAAACGCAATTGAAATCATCCAATTGGATTTTCTTAAATAGGTTGCAAGTTTCAAGTTAAATACGTTTCCATAATCTAAACTTGAAACCTGCAACTTGGATGACCGAAAAACACAAGTAGTCCTAGGTATTTACTAGGTATAATTAAAATAATCTGGCCCTTGAGTGCAGTAATTACCTTATTGTTTCACAACTTTAATCTGTTTCACCCGATCCGCATAATTGAATTGAAGAAAATATAGACCTGCTTTCCAATTAGATCCAATCGAATATTTAATTCCTGATTCGAAAACTTGGGTGGATATCAGCTTTCCAAAAATATCATAGACGATTAAGTTCCCTTTTTTTCCACGGCTTTCATTTTTTAGTTCCCAATTAAATACATCCAAGGTTGGATTCGGAAATAAAGAAATATCCAGCTCAGTTTTAGTGATCGGTTCTGAAATATTACGACCCTGATTCAAACTGATCATACAAGGCGTACTCAGATTGGTCAATCTTAAAGCTCTTGATGCGCTTAATCCACAAGAAGATTGGTATTGAACCTTAATCGTATCAGTAGTAGAAAGTAATGTAGAACTAAAAATCACAACTATGATGCGAGACTGTAATGTTCCAGAATCCAACACTGCGGTTGATCCTGCTGGACCTGTTGGCAGCGTCCATTGATAACCGTTTGCAGCACCATTGGTGGCGGAAGCTAGTGTTAAAGAAGGTGCCGTGAATCGATATTTTTTGGTGCATGGTTGATCTGTGATATCCTTCACCAAAATGGATGCAGGCGCTAATGGAACAGACAGCAAGGTGTTGGTCAGTTTCAAGGAACGATTTGGACTGGATCCACATCCGGAGTTGTAACGTACCCTTACGCTGTCTCCGGTTTGAGCAGCCTGATTGGAAGAAAATCTCACGACCAATGTTGCAGACTCCAATGAACCAGAATCGATTTGCATTGATTGCGCGAGTGCTCCCGTAAAACTCCAAGTATAGCCGGTTGCTTGTGCATTGACAGAAGTTGCATTTGGCAAAGCCGGAGCAGCATATCGATAAATCCTTGCATCACAAACATTGGTTTGTATAGGGGTTATTTTAATAGAAGATGGAGCCAACGGTGGATTCAATGCAATATTGGTTAATCTACTCGCTTTAATTAAACTATTGCCACAATTGGATGTGTAGAATACTTTGATACTGTCTCCTATCGCCGATGATGCATTGCTGGCAAATCGGATTCTTATCACGCGGCTATTCCAGGTTCCGGAGTCCAAACTTGCTGATGCAGACAAGGCGCCAACCAGATTCCATTGATAACCCGTTGCTGCCACATTACTGAATGTTGCATTGGGCAATATTGGTGCAGTATAACGATAGATCCTGTTTCCACAGGACTGTGATTGTACAGGATTGATGGTGATGGATATCGGTGCTGCAGGTGGATTCAAAGCGATGGCATTTATTTTTACTGCACGAGCATTTGAATATCCGCAACTGAATTGTGCCGCTACTTTAATCGAATCAGTATTTAATGCCGCTTTGTTGGAGGTAAATTTCAATTTAATGACCCTGGAGGTTTGAATATTACCTGAGTCTAACGTTACCCCTGAAACGCCACCCAACGATGTGGGTATCGTCCAACGGTAACCGAGGGCATTGGTAACAGATGAAGCAGTATATCTATACACGCGATTGCCACATTGATTGCTGATCAAAGTTTGAGTTATAGCTGCAGGAGTTGAATTGCCGGTAGTGATTACAGTCAATACAAGTGTTGCAATTGAGTCACATCCGTTCGATCCGGTGGTAACAAACTGATAAGTGCCTGATGCATTTCTTGGTATACTATTCCAAACAAAAGGCAACCCGGAACTGCATACTGTAACAGGTGTGCTACTCTGCGCTTTTGGTAAAATAGTTAATTGAAGAATATGATTCACACATCCAATTCTGACCGTATCGATTTTGTTCACTTTATACCATTTACCATTGCGTGTCCAATAGAATGAATCGCATGCAGATGCCTGTTGAATACTGTCAACACTTTGTACAATGGTAAGATTCAATTGAACCAAACTATCACAACCTGCCTCATTGAGTAAATGAACAGCGTATTGTCCGGATTGGGTAAGGGTTTGTCCGTTCCAAACATAAGAACCGCATCGAGTCAATGTTTCATTCGAATTGGAGTTTTGTTTTACGCGCACAAACAATGATGTGGTATCGGCACATATTCCGCTGACAGGCGTGAATATATATGTACCACTCTGTGTATTTGAAACAGTAGCCGGAGACCATGCTCCATTGATTCCATTGATGGAAACAGAAGGTAAACTTGGCGCTTCAGTACCCGAACAAATGGATGCGATCGGATTAAACAAAGGTTCAATCAATGATTTAACACGAACATTTTGAGTATAGCTTACTCCATTTGATGTATAAGTAATGGTGTGTATTCCTGAACCTGCTGTAGTTGGGTTGAAAGTATTTCCATTCATGCCTGTTCCTGTAAACACACCGCCGGATGGATAACCGATTAAGTTCACCGATCCGTTATTCTCACAATAGACAGAATCCAATCCGGTGAAATAAACCACATCCGAACCAAATTGAACATTTACATTAACCACATCACTGGAAACAGTTTGTCCATCATTAACCACCAGTAAGATCGCATAATTATTTCCATTGAATTCAGTTAAAATATTCAGTTGTGGGTTCACAGCCGTTGAATCCGAAATGGTCCAACCTTGTGGAATAATCCATCTGTAGGTGATTGAATCGCCATCCGGATCAGAAGAACCGGAAGCGTTTAATGTAATACTTCCTGGATTAGTTACTTGTATATCTGTACCTGCATAAGCAAAAGGCGCACGATTTCCGGAAAGCAGATCCCAACTTAGCATAATTGAACCGGCACCGGATGATCCGCTTTGATATTTCTCAAATCCTGTCAAATCGAAACTGATGTCATAATGACCTGATCGCTGTTCGTTGCTACTTAATCCACTCAACATCCAAGTTGTATCATTCAAATTGGACAACTGCCATCCTGCACGCGAAATCAACATGTCATTTCTCGTCAATTTAATGGCAGTAAGTATACCGATTGTATCCAGTAGTTTATCTGAGAAACGAATCAACAAACTATCAACTGCTTGATATCTACCAGTTAAAGAAGCACTCGATATCCATGATGCATCCAAAGGTGATTCATCAATGAATAATTGGATGAGCGCTGTTTTCTCATTACCAGCCGCATCTGTTCCTTTCAACTCAATGGACGTTTGTCCGGCAGACAACAACTGTAGATCATACTGATGCAATCCCGAATCAAGATCAACCAATTGTCTTAATACTGCCCTTCCACTGCGATCTACCTGTGATATAATCAACGATTCAACAGAGTCACTCAATCTGAATTGAAGATTCAATGCCTTGGTTGAAGTGATACCATCATTTGAAGCATATCCCCTATCCGGCTGCACCTTAAGCTGTGTAATTTCTAATGTTGATGATCGGTTCACGGTCCAACTGATTTGCTGAACACCTGAACGATAATTACCCAAATCGTCTTTCACGCCGCTGTATTGGATGGTCATCGTATAGTTGCCATCCGGATAAGTTGCAAATCCCAGATTTCCAACTTTCCAATGTTTCAGATCTGTAAATGATAATTGGGTATACGTCAGATTGATCGGTTCGCCATTACGTGTCAGTTGAATCGATGATGTATTAAACCCAATCACATTTTCATCAAAAACGAGATCAACAAATGGTATATGTTGTCCATCAATGCCTCCGGTTGGATTAGGAACCATAGTTAAAAGTTCCGGTCCGGTTCGATCAAGTTGCAATCCAACGGAATCGTTTGCCAATCCAAATACTTGTGTGGTCGTTTGAATTTCGGTTAATTGGACAATCAAATCGTATTTTCCATCTCCATTCATAGCTGATCCAAGACCAGACAAGTAAACAGTTTTTCGATTGGGGGAAATGGAATCCACCAAAATATTGGATGGTATTGACAGACCATTTTGATGTATCTCAAATTTATCAGCGGTGGTGGTCGCAGAATCAATTGGTAAATTGAACACAACGCGTACCTGATTGAAACCCGTATCACGTCGAGTTGTTGGCAATCCCTGATAAGATTCCACGGTGGGTACTGTCAAGAATTGAGACCAGGTTACATTTCTTCCGCTGGTTCCATTGATGCCATACAAATCTGCTATTTGTGCTGCCTGAACTGTAAAATTATAAAACCCGTTTCCGTTCGTCAGGTTAGAAAGATTAACAACAAATCTGGTAGAATCTATCACGCCAATTGACACATTGTTTGAATTAATCAGATTCGGTCCACCTTGGAATGTTAGACTTAAATCAGCAGCCGAGAAACTGATCGGGTTAATCGGTTTATCAAAAACAACGGTCAGCTGGGTAATTGGCTGAGCGTTTACCGGTTGTTGAATTCCTTCTATCCGCAAAATTTTCGGACCATTCAAACTCTTTGGTTTCCATACAACTGTATAGCTGACAGGCAAGATGGTGTTTGAAAACTCATCCACAAAATGGAAGTTATTTTCATACACGGGTCTGCGACTAACGGGTAAGGTTACAAATGTCAACCAGGCATTGTTCAATGGAATAACCTGACCATCACTGCGTGTCACACTGACGAGTTCATACAGACCTCTTCCCGGATCAGGAAGTTTGATATAGTTCCATCCAGTATCTGATGCTCGAACCAAGAGTGTATTTGTAAAAGTTGGACCGTTTACCTGAGATGAGAACGTACCTGATGCAGCTGCATATACTTCCGCAGTTCTTTTTCCTTGAGAGAAATAGATTTTATCTGGACGGTCTTGCGCATCAAACAAATCATTCACCAAGAAATCGTGAATGGAATCTGCGCTGCTTCCATATTCTTTTACGCTATGTGTTAGTTCATGCAGCGTTACACCACTGATCAAACTGAGATCAGGATTACCGAAACTGTTCGCATGAACCACACTCGATTGATACTCGATGAACTTCCCTAAAAGCGTGCTGGTAAAATACCATTGTCCAACCCGGGCTTCTTGAGGAGGAATGGTTCCAAATAAAATATTATTGACCCCGAATTGTGTTGGCTGTCCTTGGAAATTTGAACCAATCAACTGGAACTGGATCGCCAATCCGCTTTCGTTTTCTACAATTTCAGGCTGTGCAGATTCAATCATCACATTAACAGCAGGTCCGTATCCGTTGTTTTCAACCATAACGGCCAATTCAGCCGGAATCGTTGGTTCGATTTCAGGTGAGGTTAAAGCATCATCGCTCAAAATATTTCGTTGCATGAAATAGTGCAGCGCAAGGTTCGGACTTGGATTGACCGTTAGAGGTACATTGGATAATGGCATGGTTACCATCTCCTGTACATAAGGATCCCAATATCTTACAGAACCACCAAAATTATAAAGCACTGGCGCTGTTGGTGCCGCGCCTATTTCAGGAATGAACAGGAACTTCACTTTTCCGGTTCCCTGTGAAGAAATATTTCCGGTACCTGTTACATCACTCAAATTAGTTAATGTGCCGGTTTGTATTTCAAACAATCCATTGCTTGGAACACCGTTGATATCGGTGATGGAGATATTGACCGTAATTGAATCCATGGCATCGGTTGGATGTCCATTGAAGATTTCCAATGTGCCTTCAAATGCCTCGCGCGTCATGGTGAGTTGCTGACTCAATTGTACTTTGACAGAAGCACACACCGCTTGTCCGTCCTGTGCTTCAATGATTGCATCTAAGTCATTTCTTTGTTGCTGGTACATGTCATCAATGGACAGATATCCCAATGCGATTGCACTATCGTTGATTGCCAATATTGAGTCGGAATAAGCACGAGCCAAATTCCAGTTGATGATTGCTGGATATTGTGCGTTAGGTTCTAAAACACCCATGCTTTTGGCATGTAGTGAGGTATGCCATTTGTTGAAGAATTGTTGAATGGTTGAGGTTTGGATTTCGTAACCGGACATCTGTTGAATGATTGTGTCCTGATAATGAGTAGGGATGGAATCTAATCCTCCAATGAATGATTCAAGATAAATGGAAAGTATATTCCAGGAATTACTATAGATCATATCCCCGAAATACAATGACGCCCATCTTTCACGAATTTGGTAAGCTTTGACGGCAAGACCTATATTTTTGGCAATTTGGGAATATTGAGCGCCCAAGGTTCCACTGGATCTGGCTGACATTACATCTCCCAAGTTCGTGGCAGAGCAGGTTTCAATCGCATCTTTAATTCCCAAGACACATTCGACTGGTGGTGGTAATGGCATTGGAATACAATCAAGTATATCACCACTAATAATATTATTTAAGCAATCTAACTTTTCAGAAGCGCTACTGGCACCACCTGACGAACAATTTTTAGCCGCATCGATAATATCTTCGATACATTCGTTACAACTTTTATTTTCATTTTCATAAATCGGTGACTCACCTGCTCCTCCAATGGATATACCCGGACAAACGGCACAGAAAGTATATGATCCATTACCATTACCACCAATTCCACCAGGAGGAGGAGGTGGTGGTGGAGTTCCATTTCCGCCTTCGCTATAACAAACACGGCTTTTATATCTGAATAACTCGCCTGTAGTTTCCCAGAGTCCCGTAGACAAATTACAGGTGTATCCATAAACCACTTCCACAAAATCCTGACAACCCAAGGATCTTGACATATAATTTGAATAAGCGGATCGACTCATACCCAAGAACTGAGAAACACTTTCAACCGATGGACCTCCTCTTCTTGCTGTGCTCGAATCTTGTCTTCTACGCATGATCACAGGAACCTGAATGCTTTGTTGGGCTTGCAATTCTCCGGGAACATAATTGGTAATGAATTCGTATTCCTGATCATTATCCGGTAATTTCAGTTGCACATCTTTTGCCTTGATCAATCCATGATTGGTTAACACGGCATTGAAAGCAAAGATCTCATCTCCCGCCAATGCCGGCATAGTATCAGGAACATCCACTGTAACCACAGGCATGGGTACATGCGTTTCAAACGTTGCCACCAGCGTGATGTTATACTGATCCTGCACAGCAGTAGGTACCACCGACCAACTGAATGTGATAGCGCGATAATTGATGAAAATATCTTTCTTCAACGTATCACCCGGAAGAATGGTCAAGGTTCCATTGAAAGGTAGATGATTGGGTTTATCTACAATAATCCGATGCGTTCCTTCCGGAATATTCCCTGCTATAAACACACCATCCGAATCACTGTATCCTTGGGCATATACAACTCCGCTGAAATAATTTTTAATGGTCACCTGCGCACCTTTTACCAAAGGAGCACTGTTGGTCAGATAAGTAAATTGATTGGATATCGTTAACCTTACAGCTCCTGCTGTTTGGGCTTTCTTTTCAAAGCTGAATGGAATGCTGAACTGGTTCCCATTACTTGCATTGATTCCAATATTTCCCTGGATGGGGAAATCAAAAGGCACTTCCTGATTTGCTGTAAATTTCAAAATCACCAATGCCGTGTCTCCGGGTTGCATACTCGGAATGATAGCAGGTGAAATCAGACTTAACCAGCTTACCTGAGGAACATTCACTTGTATCGTACCGGTATTTCCTCTTCCGCTGTTGATTAATCTGACCTCAACTGTTTTTTGTCCGAGTGTTTGTGAAACGGCTACCTGAATGGAGGATGGATCACTGGTCAGATATCCATTAGGTGCTTGACAAAAATAATAAATCGTTTGTTGATGAACGTTACCTTGTTGAGCTGTTGATTTAAATTCGAGTTGTTCGAAATTGAATCCGTTGCTTAAGCTGGTTCCAAAAATTCGATATTCTAAAGAGGCAGTTCCATTGGCAGGTACCGTAATTGAATCTATGAGAAATTGAACACCGGGGATATTGGCCGCTGGTGATAATGTAAATTTGGTCAGCGTCGTTCCACTCAGATTTTCAATATCAATGCTTCCACGTAGCGTATCATTTACAATGGCTCTCCACTGAATCGGATTGCCCTGGTTCAAGCGAACTCCCAAGATATCAAATTGATTCTGCGCTGTGCTTTGATTCAAACCAGGGTAACAAGCTCCTACCGTATAATGACCTGCCTCTTGAGATAAAGGAACAAAATCTATAGCGAATTGACCGGCCGAATTGGAGGTTGTTGTCAGTACCCTTCTGAATCCATTGGTAATTACATAAACATCAATAGGTTTATTGGGGGCAGGACTACCGGGTGCAAACTGGACTGAACCTGTGATGTGAACAGAATCGCCTTTCAAATAATATGGTCTATCAATAGCAGCTTGGGCAGTGTAATTTGGTAAAATTTGAACAGCCTGTGGAATGGACTGATTGTTGGTGTATAACAATTCAGTCATGGTTAAACCAGGATTCACCTGGAAAATAAGATACCCAGATCCGGGTTCGGCAGGCACATTCCACACATCAACCAATTCAATGGTTTGTCCGGAAACAATCGGTTGATTCCAGATTTTATCAATTACTACGGAATCAACACCAGGTTGAAGAATGTTGTCTTCCGACCAATACCCTCTGACCACCAAACCTGGAACAGCAGTTGCGAAACCTGTGTTACGAATATTTAATCGATAAGGTAATAGTTGTCCAATTATTGGTTGTACCGTGTTTAAATTTACCGAAGTGATTTGTAAATCAGGTTTGTTTTGATCAGTTACCACAACCCACAAAGCCCCCGGAGCAAATCCGGTTGCATTGGCCTGCAAATTCACCTGTTTGCTTCCATCCACCAATCCATCTGAAACCGTAGTCATCGGCACTTCAATAAAACGAGCACCAACCGGAATGGTAACGCTGACGGGTAAACGAAGTTCATTGGTATCAGATGAAATCAGATTCACCGTTAATGGCACTGTCAAACTGGTATTTCTGGTAATCTTCAATAAACCGGCATTGGTACTTCCTTCCGGCAATGTCAAACTGTTTGCGCTTAATTGTAAAGAAGGACCATCATTATCTGAAATGAATAATGTATCATTTACAAATCCTGCATTGCCCACCTGCGCATTACAGCCACAGGATTGAACATATATGGAGGCCTGCACCAATACGGTACGTATGGAATCAACCAACTGGTTTTCTATTGTTCCGATCCAAAATGTCTTTTCATTTTCATTGGCGTTCATGCTGATCGCTGAAGGCAGGATGAGCGCATTCGAAACATTGGTGGAAAGATTGGCAGTGAATGCGATCGGATTTCCTCCTGCGATTCGACGAAGCGTTGCCTGTGTTGCATAAACGCCGGCACCTTCTGATACCAGATGGTTATCAATGATTAACTCCAATCCCGGCACATCATCATCCTCTATCAAAATGTTGGCAGAAGTTGCGGTGTGTCCTGCAGCTCCAACTTGTATAAGCAGATTGTCTGACAATTCAGGCAGATTATCCTGTACCAAACGAATGATTGTGCTTGCCTGTGTTGCACCTGCCGGGATGGTAATCATGGCAGGTAATGGGAAGCGCGACTGATTTGAACTGGTTAAATAAACGGACAATGGCTGTTGTGGGGCCAGATTGGTTTGGACAGTCAATATAACTGAATCGCCTTCCATCACAGAGGCAGGTAACCCTGATATACTGAGTGATGGCTGGTCATTGTCGAGACAAACAAAGGGTTTTGAAGCAGCGTTAAATCCGTTTGCATAAACACGAAGTGTATCTAGTAAAGATCCTTCCACTAAAATA
>Ga0315905_10004051_pt1 | contig 15003 bp, 16 predicted proteins | sample LakEriMetagenome_5_FD_203522 | JGI IMG/M metagenome (GOLD analysis project Ga0315905, IMG submission 203522) | Freshwater fungal communities from buoy surface, Lake Erie, Ohio, United States - Buoy 4 MA121 | ecosystem: Environmental > Aquatic > Freshwater > Lake | place: USA: Lake Erie, Ohio... | reverse complement strand
TAGCAACACATGGTCATGCGGCATGAGCTTAGCAACACATTAGCAACACATTAGCAACACATTAGCAACACATTAGCAACACATTAGCAACACATGGTCATGCGGCATGAGCACTAGTTGAATCAGAAGCCTGTTGGCACCTCTCATTTGCAGGTCTCTTTTGACACTTACTATGGTCTCTTTTGACACTTACTAGGTCTCTTTTGTTGAATCAAAAGCCTCTTGGCACCTCTCAGAAAAAGAGAGGAGAAAAAGAGACCTACTATAGGAGCAAAAGAGACCTACTATATGACAAAAGAGATCAGAAGCCTGTTGGCACCTCTCATTTGCAAATGCACACCGTCAGTACACCTGATGCCACGATCACACCCTCTCAACGTCCCTGCTCCCCCGCTCTCTGTGTCCCTCCCTCCCGCTCCCGGGTCTCCTTTGCCTCCGCTCGCTGACCATCCAGCTCAACAAGCCCTCGAAAAGCGACTTCAGCGACTTTGGGGTCAGCGCCCTGCGACCGGGCATCGAAGGGGAGTGGGAGGAGGAGTTGGTGGCGGGGGAGGAGGAGGAGGAGGAGGAGGAACAGGAGGAGGAAGTGGAGGAAGGCCAGGAAGACGAGGAGGGAGACGAAATAGGGGGAAAAGAGGAGGAGGAGGAGGCGACGGCGGGGACAGTGGTAGGAGGCCAAGGAAGTGTAGGGGAGGGTAAGAGAGGGCGCAAGACATTAATCCAAGAAATTTGAAGCACGCAGGAGAGGATTAAGACGGTGTAAAAAAGATGCTAAGTCGGCGACGAGCCGCAGCAACTGGAAGCAGGGATCTTGTATTTCAATTGCAAAGCACAACACCACATCACAAGACCCCTTTATTCCTCCTCCACCTCCTTGGTGCCACTCATGATGCTCGGAGCTTCGTTCCTAATAAGAATCTCTCCCCCCACCCCCACCAACCTAGTTGCTATTCCTGGTCCTCTACACCACGTCTGAGCGACGTGAGCGTGGTGTTGACACGCAGTGTCTCGGGCACTCACAGTCCCGACACTCACTCACTCTCTCTGCCTGTACAAAAACACTCAAGGTACTCCCTCCGTCCCTAGACCCAAACTCTCTGTCCCCACCACCACACTCTCTGTCCGCACCTGCGCCGCGACCGTGATGACGCACAGGTTCTCTCTCTCTCTCTCTCTCTCTCTCTCTCTCTGTCTGTCTCTCTCTCTCTCTGTCTTTCTCTCTCTCTCTCTCTCTCTCTCTCTCTCTCTCTCTCTCTCTCTCTCTCTCTCTCTCTCTCTCTCTCTCTCTCTCTCTCTCTCTCTGCTGTACAGGCCAACCGGGCGGCAGACACCGCCGACATCAAAGTCCCCAGCCCACGCGTCTAGTGGCTGTAGCCAGCAGCGCCGCCCTCAAAAAGAGTATCCTGATCGTAGTCATTGTCCCCTTGCAAGCGCCTCACAAGTGTGGCAGTCAAGGATGAGGAAAAGCTCATCCTTGATGAGGTAACGCGCGCAAGTCGCCTGCGAACCTGAATATATACATGTATATATTACACACACACACACACACACATATACATGCACATACATATATATAAATACAATGTGTGTGTGTGTGTGTGTGTGTGTATGATGTATGTATAGTATATATGGTTGTGGTCGCGCGCAAGTCGCCTGCGAACCTTCGAAGAAACTGCAGGGTAGGCCTCAGGGTACCGGAGAACGGCATTCAGCACGGTCGAATCGTGCTTTTTCCAGCCCGCATCGAACATGATGGGGAGTGCCATCGCGCGCTCGAACAGCGCTGCATCGTGTTTCTCCCAAATCTCGTCGATGAGCAGGGGGACGGTGTTCATGACCTTAGTAGAGCTGTCAAAAAGCGCCGCATCGTGGTGCGCCCAGGAACGATGGGGTGCGAAACCGCCTGGGGACCAAGCGAGGGCCAGAGGGCAAGCCAAGGCGAGGAGCTCAATCGACCAAGAGCTGACGTCGGTAGACGCGTCAATCTTTTCCAGGTTCGCAAACAGGGCATTGTCGTGTCGCTCCCAGCCGTCCGCGGCAGCGCCGAGGGCACTGAAAGCTGCCGCATCGTGCGTGGCCCATCCCTGCTGCAGCAACTCAAGTAGCAAGCTCGTGCTTTGCCCGTCACGTTCCCCACGAGAGTGCTCCTTCGTGGACCTCAGTGACGTTCCATCTTCCTTACGACGCTGGAGCGCTTCACGCCGCGTTAACATACGGCAGGCACACGCAGCAGTGGCAGGCGGCCGAGAAACGCTGTTGCTGGACAGCATCCCGAAGCCCAACGCACTCGGACATCCCGTCAGTGTCGCCAAGGCCACCACCGACAGCAACTTGTGCATTCTTGATGCCGACCAACGACAAACTCAGGGGTCGGATCATCCATCTTTTTGACGGCCAAAAATGATTCGTATAATTCGAATACAGGGTATTCTGTAATAATGAATGGTATAATACGTAATCGAAAAGCACAATCCTGCGGAAGGGCAACCTGAGATCCGGGGTCACGGGGAGACGGGGTCTGTGGGGGTCTACGCCCGGGGCCGATTTTGGGTGGTTTCCTAACCCTGAAATCGGTTTCAGACCCCCGGCCTGTCAATCCACAATTTTGAATCATCGGAAAACGGGCCCGGGGGTCGCGGTCTGGGGCGGTTAACTTGAACTGTGTACCCATCACCATGCTACGTGACGTTTCTGCGGACTCAGACACGGGATGAGTCCGTGCCAGTGTTTATCTTGAAGGACACCGAGCCGAGCCCCTTACAGGACTCCTCCGGCGTGGCGGCCTACCCGGACACCCCCCCCGTAGTCCCGCACCCAGATCACGGCGGTCACCGTCACGGTGACGGGGCCGGGGAGGAGGTGGAAGTTTTATGGCTGGTAACCATCAAGCCCTAAAGGAAGTGAAGAACCACTCAACCCACACCCCCTCTGGCAAAGTCCATGCCCGCCGCCATCGGCGGATAGACCAGTCCGCGTCTACCGCCACTCTCATGTGACAGCCTCCTCCCTTTTCTTTTGTCCTAATGCTTGTGCATGTGAGGAACCCCAAACCCCTCCCACTTAACACTCTAACTTACCATCCCTCCCACCTAACTTACCACCACTCTGACAAGGCCTCGCGGGTGCATCTACCTGCTGTCGTCTGAGACATCCGATTTATACCTCCAATATACGGTCTAGTACCTGTGCGCGGGCGACTCCCTGGACACTCCGTTGGAGTAGTTCCTGACAATCTCTCTCTCTCTCTCTCTCTCTCTCTCTCTCATTCTCTCTCTCATTCTCTCTCTCTCTCTACTGGTTATCCTCTGTGGCATCCTTCCTTTTTTTCTTGGGGAAAAAAACGCTGTCCAGTTCTTCCCTGTCTGGATCATTTTCGTCCCACAAGTCTGATGCATCTGCATCCCTTCCACGAAAAATCGTCTTCGTCTCTCCCGAGAGTGAGCGCAGGAGCAGTTCCCGCTGTCAGCGGGGGAAAGGTCAAAAAAAGGGTCAAAAAAAAAAAAGCCCCTAACCCACATAGGGCGGAGGTTTGCGTGTGTGCGAAGGGTTAGTATATCTTGGGCCATCGCCAGAATGACGGTGGTGAGAAGCGTCAATTGTATTTCATATTAGTGAATTGCATGCAGGTGCTCACCTTCCACCCAGCATCAGCAGAGACGTGAAACAGAGTGTGTGTGTGTGTGTGCTCGTGTGTGTGTGCTCGTGTGTGAGCGTGCTCGTGTGCGTGTGTGTGTGTGTGTGAGAGAGAGAGAGAGAGAGAGAGAGAGAGAGAGAGAGAGACCCGCTGCGCGTGCATGCATGTGCATACATGCGTGCATGGTCATACGCACATGCGAGAGCACGCACGCACGCACGCACGCACGCACGCACGCACGCACGCACGCACGCACGCACGCACGCACGCACGCACGCACGCAGCACGCGCGCGAGAGAGAGATCTCCATCTCCATATGAGAGAGAGACAGAGAGAGAGTTAGAGAGAGAGAGAGAGAGAGAGAGAGAGAGAGAGAGAGAGAGAGAGAGACCTGAAGCTGTATATGCGTATGCGCTTGAGAGGCAAAAGAGACCTACTGTAGAGGCAAAAGAGACCTACTATAGAGGCAAAAGAGACCTACTATAGAGGCAAAAGAGACCTATTATAGAGGCAAAAGAGCAAAAGAGACCTACTATAGAGGCAAAAGAGACCTGAAGCTGTATGTGCCCATCCTGCACGGTAGTAGACTGGGATACGCAAAAGAGACCTATTATAGAGGCAAAAGAGCAAAAGAGACCTACTATAGAGACCTGAAGCTGTATGTGCCCATCCTGCACGGTAGTAGACTGGAGATACGTTTGAAAGCTCTTGACTACGCGTTGCCTCTCCTCTATAATCTCTAGCGCCAAGTGCGCTGGCGTCACCATGTGGAGGGTGCCTGCTTTGGGGGCCTGCACTGCCACGGCGGGACTTCTGACAAGAGTAGACAGGAACCTGTCATATGAGGAGGAGGATACATGTGTCATATGAGGAGGAGGATACATGTGTCACATGACTTCTGACAAGAGTATACAAGAACCTGTCACTGAGATGGCGTCCGCTGTCTTGCTCTAGCAGCTGGCAAAAGAGACCTACTATAGAGGCAAAAGAGACCTACTATAGAGGCAAAAGAGACATACTATAGAGGCAAAAGAGACCTACTACCTGTCACTGAGATGGCGCCCGCTGTCTTGCTCTAGCAGCTGGCAAAAGAGACCTCCTATAGAGGCAAAAGAGACCTACTATAGAGGCAAAAGAGACATACTATAGAGGCAAAAGAGACCTACTACCTGTCACTGAGATGGCGTCCGCTGTCTTGCTCTAGCAGCTCTTTGTACTTGTCGTGCCACTGCAGCGAGAACCACGCCATGGCGCCCTCCTTCTTCTGGTCCCTCTGCCATGTATGCATAAGGCGAGTGACGGCGATGTACGTGGCCGCTTTCTTGAGCACGTCGTAGTTCTTGGCACGGAGGGGCGTCGATGACTGGTCGCCACGCACGCCGAGCAACATCATATCATCGCGCAGCAGCGAAAACGGCGAGTTCGTGGCCCCTGACGCGTCAAACTGCATCATGCCCCCCGTTGCCTCTGCCGCGCGCTCCTGTTGAGCAAACTCCTCCAGGCCCTCGGGCACATCGCCGTCCAACGGCGGGGGGAGCCACGCGAGCGGGTCGTCGTACACATCCGGGGGGAGGTTGTGGCGCGCATTCTTGTCGCCCACCTGAGGAGATCATTCTCAAACGTCAGCGCCCTAGTATATTTCCTTCGGAAAGCTACTATATAGATATATAGATTTTTGAGAGTGTCTTGTCGCGCACCACCGGCTTCGCTGACTTCCCATCAGTGTCAAAAGAGACCTAGTATCAGAGGCAAAAGAGACCTAGTATCAGTGTCAAAAGAGACCCACCACCGGCTTCGCTGACTTCCCATCAGGGCCTAGTCTGTACTCCGTTGGCTGGTCCAGCGCCGCGTCCTCGGCTGCCTCTAATTTCTTCACGGCCAAGCGGAAGAGGGCATCCTCCTCCTCCATGACCGGTAAATCTGTAACATGAATAAAGTCAATAGCATATTGATAGATGATGACAATAACGATGCTGGGCAACCAGAGAACTCAATGACAATAATAAGAGTAATAATAATAATAATAATAATAATAATAATAATAGTCAACGCACAGCTGCACCTGTAACCCACTCAAGCTGGAGACCTACTATAGAGGCAAAAGAGACCTACTATAGAGGCAAAAGAGACATACTATAGAGGCAAAAGAGACCTACTACCTGTAACCCACTCAAGCTGGAGCTGCTCGCGGATTTCCATGAGGCCCTTGCATATCTTTTGAGGATGCACCGTCTCCGTGTAGCTGTTGAACTTGGGTTTGTTCTGTATGTGTGTTTGTGTGTGTATTCATGTGTGTGTGTGTGTGTGTGTGTGTGTGTGTGTTGCAGATCTTATGAGGATGCACCGTCCGCGTGTAGCTGTTGATCCCGGCTTTCTTCTGCAGCATGATGTAGGATGGGGGGGGGGGGCGGGAGGACAGAGAGAGAGAGCGCGCGAGCGAGAGAGAGAGCGCGCGCGAGAGAGAGAGAGAGAAAGAGAGAGAGAGAGAGAAGAGAGAGAAGAGAGAGAGCGAGAGAGAGAGAGAGAAGAGAGACAAGAGAGAGACATGAGAGAGAGAGAGAGAGACATGAGAGAGAGAGAGAGAGAGAGAATCTGCCGGCGAGGCGGTTGCCCAAGTACATATCTTATCATTATTATTATTATATCATTATTATTATTATTAAATACATATGCATATATATATATAATATTATTATTTATCTATATACACCTGCAAAAAGGGATTTATCTTTGTGTGTATATATATAAAAAAATATCATTTATCATCTATATAAAATTTATCATTTATCATCTATATACACCTGCAAAAAGGGATTGTCTTTGGATCCACCGGCGAGACGGTTGCCCCAGGTTGCGACCACCTCGTGCTCCTGCGGAGGGCTGCATATATATTATATATATATATATATTATTATTATTTATATATAGATAGACAGATAGATAGATTATATACATGTATATATACATATAAATATATATATAATACAGGTTGCATCCACCTCGTGCTCCTGCGGAGGGCTGCCAATGTGTGTGTGTGTGTGTGTGTAAGAGAGAGAGAGAGAGTGTGTGTGTGTGTGTGTGTACATGATCCAAATATATATGTATACATATATACATTCATACATGTATATATATACACACACACACACATACATACATACACATACACACACGTATATACTTATGATACATACATAATATGTACAGGATGCATGCAACGCCTCATATGAGGAGGAGGATACATACATAATATGTACAGGATGCATGCAACGCCTCATAAAAAGCACAAGGAGGCAGAAACACGCACCTCCTCATAATGGGGTGTGTGTGCTCATACATGAATCCTCCTCCTCGTATGCATGGAATGCCTCATACAAAGCACCATGAGGCAGAAAGACTTCCTCATAAAGCCCTGAGCCCTAAGCCCTAAGCCCTAAACTTGTTCAACATATCAGCGTAATAATGCGAGAGACTCATCGGCGGGCACATGGGAAAAAAAAACCAACGCAACCTTCCACACACAAAAAAACCAACGCAAACTTCCACACACACAAAAAACCCGCAAACCTGTTCATCATAGCATTGAGATACTCATCGGCCGGTTTAGGGTTTAGGGTTTAGGGTTTAGGGTTTAGGGTTTAGGGTTTAGGCAAACCTGTTCATCATAGCATTGAGATACTCATCGGCCGATTTAGGGTTTAGGGTTTAGGGTTTAGGCAAACCTGTTCATCATAGCATTGAGATACTCATCGGCCGGTACATTCAGGCCCCCAAAGCCATGAAAATTCATGAGCCCACCTGTTTAGGGTTCAGGGTTTAGGGTTTAGTTTGAAGGTTTTGTGTTAGTTCTTAGGGTTTAGGGTTTAGGACTCGCAGTCGCGGAAGCCACTGCTCTAGGGTTTAGGGTGCAGGGTTTAGGCACCGTGGTCGAGGAAGTTCTCCAACCACTGCTTCTTGAACCCGTCGCGGAACTCTTGGAAGTAGTAAAGCTGCGTCTGCACCGCCCGCTGCATATGGGTTGAGGGTTAAGGGTTAAGGGTTTATAGGGGTAGGGTTTAGGAAGTAGTAAAGCTGCGTCTGCACCGCCCGCTGCATATTCACGGTCCGTCAAAGACGGGCCTGCGCACGTCCCATCGCACACAGATGCGCGCGCGCACGGCGCATGGGGGCATTCTTGCCGAAACATACACAGACACACACAGACACACACACCACACACACACACACACAGGGTGGTGGCATCGCTTTTAAAGACTGGTGCGCGACCCGGGTACCAAAACTGTACCTGGCACAGCAAGTCGTCGGCAAATTGGTCCATGGCGTCGTTGCCCGCCATCATCTGGAGCCCCAGTGGCACGGACGGGCGCCATGAGGGCACGGGGGGGCGTCCCACCGTACCCACGCGCGGGGCGCGGGCTGGCCCTCCCTTTTCTCCTCTCCCCAGCATCCCGCATCCCCGCAACGGCGCGGATGGGCAGGCGGCATGCCGCAGCGCGGCGCAGCGCACCGGGGCACTGTGCGATGACACGCGAAAGGGCGCGCAGCGCCTCAGGGCCCCGATGAGGATCAGCGCCCGCCACACCGCCAGCCCACGCATCGTGAGCGTCCGCGAGCCGCGAGGGGTCCACCCAGCTGGGAAAATTTTCGATTTCGAGATTTTTCACCTTGCATCGATTTTTTACTGAGTTCGTGGAACTTGGTATTTCATTTTTGCCCTTCATAGATTCGCGCGTTTTTGCCCTTCAAAGATGATGCGGTGTACTATGACGGGCGAGTGATGCCGGGGACGCGGTGGTGGCCGATGTCTGGGGACGGCTGCCGCGTGCTGCTTCTGGTTCTCGCGGCGCCCCTGCTGTCGCTCTCGGATCCCCCGGCGCTGGGCGTGTCCGCGGCCTACTCTACGGCGCGCTCCTGGCCGCGGCCGCTGATGCCCGCGGCGAACCTGGCGCTGCGCGGCGGCGGCATGCTGCACGACACCCCGCCGATGGACTTTCACGGCTTCAGCGCGCGCGCGGTTCCGGTGGCACCCCACGCGCGCGCGCGGCAGACGCCGCCCGCGCGCTACCCGAACTCGTACAGTGCCCGCGCGGGACAGCCTGCGCTTGCGCCCTCGCCCCTTCGGGCGCGGGACACGAACTCGTACAGTGCCCGAGCGGGACAGCCTGCGCTTGCGCCCTCGCCCCTTCGGGCGCGGGACACGCCGTGGAAGGGGGCTAGCACGCCGCACTACATACACGCGAGGACCGCGCCGACGCTGGCGCCCGACCATGACGGCCTGCAGGCGTTTGGCGAGGTGGTGACCGTGGAGGCCACGGCGCAGCACACGGCGTCGGTCATCTGGCTGCACGGGCTGGGCGACACCGGGCACACGTGGTCGGCGGTGGCCTCATGGCTCCAAATGCCCTGGTGCAAGTTCATCTTTCCGACGGCGCCGGCCCAGCCCGTGTCGATGAAACAGGTTGGATACGCCATGCCCTCGTGGTTTGACTTTGATTCGCTCGACATGGAGCACGTGGACGAAGACACCGAAACCATGGAGCGCAGCGTGTCTTATCTTCACGACATGATAGCACGCGAGGTCCGGAGCGGCGTCCCGCACAACCGCATCATGCTTGCGGGCTTTGCGCAGGGCGGAGTTGTGGCCTTGGTGGCTGCCCTCAGATGCCGCTACAGAATCGGCGGCGTCCTGGCGCTGAGCAGCTGGCTCCCACGGAATTTCTTCAGGCGTAGCAACGACTTGTCGCAGGCCGCCCGCGCCCTTCCAATCTGGTTCTATCACGGCACAGACGACAAGGTGGTCAAGTACGAAATGGGCTGGGACAGTTACCAACATGCCTTGGATTTGGGTCTCAAGGCACAGTTCAAGTGCTACGATGGTCTCGGCCACGAGTATGCCAGCCAGGAGATGAGCGACGTGCAAAGCTTCTTCTTCCGACGCATCCCCTGCAGCGCTGCGGAGGCTGTCCCGGAGCCTTCCCCTGCTCCTCATCAAGGTACAGCTGGTGATCTTGTTCAACCTCTTCCGCGTGGTGCGCGCCAGCGATTGACAGTGGGCGGGGTGGCATCGCATTTCAATGCTCCGTGGCACTATGCCATCTCTCACGGTACTTTGCGCGCGGCTGGCTTGGAGGTACTGTGGAAGGATTGCCAGGGGGGCACGGGTGCCATGACGCAGGCACTGGACAAGGGGGCGCTCGACATGGCTGTTCTGTCAACAGATGGGGCTGTAGCAGAGATTGCGCAAGGGGCCGACTTCAAGATTGTGGCGCCTTTCGTTTCAACACCTCTCAAGTATGGGGTGTTTGTGTGGGCGGGGCAGCGTGAGATTCAGAAGTTGGCGGATCTCGAGGGCCAGGTGTTCGCTGTGAGCAGGAAGGGCTCCTTGAGCCATATTATGACGTACCTCCATGCCCAACAAGGCGGCTGGAACCCACGGAACTGGGACCGCACAGGTTCGTCTTTCGTGTCTCGTTGAAGCCCTTGCGAAAAAACCCCTTCCAGCATGGCTCAGCTCCTCTGCGATGCATGTCTTGTCGAGCGCCGAGCCGGAAGAGGATTGCGCCCTTGCGTGCTGCATATGCTTTCGTTTAGCGGGTGCGCTGTGCTCCGTGCGTGCCTTTCACGTCTGCCTCTTCGCTCTGGCTGCTGACACAATGAATCTGCCATCATCTATGCGGCAGGATCGTCGCTCTTGGAGGTGGGAAATCTTGCGGGAGCCGTTGCCGCCTTGCAAGAGGGCCGTGCGCACGGGTTGCTATGGGAGACAGGCTCAGCGCAGCATCTTGTGGATCGCGGCGACTTTGTTATGCTTAGTGAGTGTGAATCACAGTGGCCAAGTTTTGTTCTGGCAGTGCGCAAAGAAATGCTCTTGACATTTGACGGCATGGATGCTGTACGCAACCTCCTGGAAACCATGGGGGCCGTTTGCGAGGACTTCCAAGAGTGGCCCGGGCGCTTCAACCTCGTGAGTCAAAAATACGGGTATCGTGTGAATGATGCGCGGCGGCGACTGTCTGGATTGACGTGGTCGTGCAACAACTATTTGGGCGACGAGGTGCTGGACGAGGTTGCCTTCACTTTGGTGGCTGTGGGCATACTAGAGCAGTTTCCCAGCACAGACGACATGTTTGTGTCTCTCGATCAACTGCCGGAGACTGCGTCGCCGCTGCAGCAGCAGCAGGGTGTCGAGGAGGACGAGAAGAAGGGTGCACACAAGGGATCCGAGCGAAATGCAAACGACTCGAGGCTGATGGATCAAGAGGGACTGAGGGAGAAAGGCAAAGAGAAAGACAAAGAGTCCCGCACGGTGCGTTTTCAAGAGCCTGCGCAAGAAGGAAAGATGGTAGGCTTCAAACAACGGCCGCCAACGCCGTTTCCGTGGATTAAGGCCCAGCAATTGGAACAGGAAGATCTGCAGCATGATGACGATGCTCACAGCAACAAGGTGTATGACTCATCTTCGGAATCCGACGACGAGCCTTCTTACGAGCCTGATTTTAAAAAGACGGACGAGGGGACGGTGGATTTGACTGGTACGGTCGGCAGTGAAGTGCGTCAATCTGTCGCAAATCATGAGATGCGTGGAAAGTGGGTCAAAGGCGGCAATGCGCAGGTTTCTGCCAAACCCAATACTCCAGAATGGAAGTCGTGCGCAGAAGATGAGCACATATCCGCTATCCTCGACAGAAGTCTGATGCTGTCTTCGACCACTGCGCTGCGGCGCGATCCAGCCGAGAATGCCCATGATCCTCAGCAGTCGGCAGTTCAGGAACCTCGAAGTGCGTTGAAATCTCCGCTCGCGGGACCGCGCCTCCACGGCCTAAGGGTCCGGGCGGGGAGTCCGCGCATGAAATTTACTGACACGCCACACCTTGACGCGCACGCGCCGCGAGGTGTAGGGTTTGATGGGGATGATTTGTCGATGCCGCTTTTGGGGCTCAAATCTGAGCGTCACCTGGCATCTTCGCAGCCACGTTCGGAGCACTTGAGATCTGGACAACTAAAAGCCTCGAGGCATTCGCCCCTTACAACGCGGCTGCAAGCGGGAGATATCGAGAAACATGCTGAGCTTACAGACTTTGAGCCGCAAGGCAGTGACATGACGCACTCTGATGGCGACACCGCAGACTTTGCACATGACACGAATGCACGCGGTGGCACTATAGGCTCTCACTCCTTCTTCCCTCAATCGGCGTCTATTGTCGGCGCACATAAAGCCGCACACAAGATCGTCCCTACATGGTCACCTGACATGGACTCAATAACATCGACGAACTCAGGCTCGCTCCCCGCGAATGCCCCTTCAGACTCGGAGCAGCTACGCCAGCAACGTGCCGCCGTCAATCTCCGCAAGCTCCGCGACTCCGCTGTCATCCGGAGAACGGCAGCAAAACTCAAGCATGAGCAGGGTGACGATGTATCGCCCGGGGGCTCAGAGCGCCAGTCAACGTCGCATCAATATGTCCCGATACGTCCTGCCTCGTTATTTGCCCTGGGGCACAAAGGAATGGCGAGTGGGGGTGACGGCGCTAGGGCTGGTGCCTCGTGTGCCCAGCGAGACCAGGAGCATTCAGCGGAGGTGTCAAGCATCAAGACTCAGTCAGAGGACACCTCGCCGTCGGGCCAGTCTCGCAGCCTAGAGCGTCACCCTGCGGAATTCCGTCACACGCTGCGCAAAAGCGTGCGCAAAGAATACAACACCCAGGGCAATATCATGCCCCCCACAGCGCTCTTTGGCACCGTCGCGCCGCGAGGTGCGGGGTGTGGGGAAGATGGGAGCGCGGCCCCCCTGGGTAATTGTCCAATTTGTCTGGAGCCCTTGGTCGGTGGCCAGGTGCACGTGACTACGTGTGCGCACCGATTTCACGTGGCGTGTTTCAACGACTACCGTCGCAAGACGACGATGCGCACCCGCGATCAATGCCCTGTCTGTCGTACTGCCCAGACGGACGACGCGCGCGCCCTCTTCGACGACACCGTGCCCTTACTACATATTCAGTCCCAAAGTGTCGCAGCGCAGCAGCAGCCCACTAGACGAGACCTAAACCTAGATCCTGGACCAGACCTAAACCTAGGCCCAGACCTGGACCTAGACCAGCCGAGCCCAAGCGATGCGGGCCACGGCGCCAGACGGGAGGGCGATGGCGCCGAGATGGGGCAAGAAATTGACAGTGAGGCTCTGGGAATGGGTTGCATGCTCAACTCTCGCGACAAGTCCGGCAGGCGGCGCTTTTCTGATACTCCTTTCATGCTCGAATCCCAGCACGTAAACCCGGTGCTGGACAAGGGCAGCCCTCTTACAGGGCACCCCAAAAGCAAGATGACAAGTACCGGTCTGGATTACACTGCTCAACGTGCTTCCAGACGGTCCTTTTCTGTTGGCCGCTCGCCTCCTTGGGCACTGTCTCTCAACCCCTACTCGATGACTGCGGGAGGGAGCAATGAGAATGAGCGGAGAGAGGGAGGGAGGCAGGGAGGGAGGGAGCAGCAGGAGGAGAGGACCAAGGAAGAGGAGAAGATGCAAAAGATTACGGCAAGCCCCCTACGGTGCCTCACCGGTATCTCCGGCGATGATCTCGCCGCTGCCGTCGACGGATTTGCCGTTCCCAAGGGCCTGATGAATCTCAGTGCTCAGACAGTCCAGTGCCGCCATTCCGAGGCTGACAGGCGCGTAGAGCAAGGTGGGCCTCATGGTGCAAAGAGACACGGCGAAGATGACCAGGCAGAAGACCATGCGCGCAGACACGAGCAAGGGCGACACCATCAAGGGCGAGAGCAAGGGCAACAAGGGCAAGAGCAAGGGAGAGAGCCGGGCGTGGTGGCGAAGATTACTCACAGGTACTCACAAGTGCAGCCACACAAATTCGCAAAAGTCAATGTCCTAGTACATTTCCGGAAATGTACTAGGGCATTGACTTTTGCGAATTTGTGTAGCAGCGACCGGTGTGCTGCAATGCTGGAGTGTCACATGTGTGTCTGTGTTGTGTGCATCTACTCACACACACACACAGCGACGGGCGAGGAGCGCGGAAGGAGTGTGAGTCATTGCAACATGCCCTGGCTTTGGCAAATCGCGGGTCGGAGAGCAGTGTCCTGCGCGCGCACGCGGGGTGCCATGTGTGGGAGGGAGATCTCCTGGTGCAGGCTGCCAATTGTAACGTCACTGCTGATGTGGAGGTGAATACACACACACACACACACACACACACACACACACACACACACACACACATGCAGCCAACTGTAACATTACGGCAGATGAGGAGGTATGAGCTGTATGTGTGTTGGTGTGTGTTTTGAGTGTGTGTTTTGAGTGTGATTGCAATTGCGTGCGTGCGCGGATAGATGGCCTGCGATGTGCCAGCATCCATCATGCCGCCGATATGTGTGTGTGTGTGTGTGTGTGTGTGTGTGTGTGTCATGGCCTGCGATGTGGTGGCAGCATGCCGCCCATAGTTTGACACAGGCACAGCTTTCATTTGTGTGTGTACGTTGTACGTGTGTGTGTGGGTGTGCGTGTGCGTGTGTGTGTGTGGCACTGAACATTGTACCTACATTGATGTAGGTACAGCTTTCACGTGTGTGTGTGTGAGAGAGAGAGAGAGCATATTCGCACTGCTGCATCCACATGCCTTGACAAATGTCGCACCTCATCGACCTGCAGGTGGTGCTGAATGGCACGATGTGACACTGTGTATGATGATGTGACTATGTATGATGATGTGACACTATGTACGATGATGTGACGCTATGTATGATGATGTGACACTGTGCATGATGATTTGACACTGCTCTTTAAGGTGGTGCTGAATGGCACGTGGCTTCTCAAGGAGGGGAGTGTGACACTATGTATGATGATGTGACGCTGTGTATGATCTTTTCTCACAGGTGGTGCTGAATGGCACGTGGCTTCTCAAGGAGGGGAGCAGCGGCACATTCGAAGCGCTGTCGTGCGAGCACACCGCCGTCGACGCCGCAGACTCTTGCGTGCTGGTGATGTGTGTGTTCGTTGTGTGAGTGTGATTGAGTGTGATTGCGCCTGTGCGTGTGCGTGCGCGTGCGCGTGTGTAAACATATATGCATGTATAGTGTGTGAAGATATGCATATATAGGTGTGGGGTGGCCCATGTGTGTGTAAATATATATGCATATATAGTGTCTGTGAATATATGTGCATGTATAGGTGTGGTGTGGCCCCTGGTTCTTTGATGCTTGTAGCACTATGTATGATGATGTGACACTATATATGATGATGTGACACTATGTATGATGATGTGACACTATGTATGATGATGTGACACTATGTATGATGATGTGACACTATGTATGTTGATCGTATATGCATATGTATAGGTGTGGGGTGGCCCGTG